>Ga0207767_1000473_pt1 | contig 24481 bp, 10 predicted proteins | sample HigsolmetaGSP17D_FD_184845 | JGI IMG/M metagenome (GOLD analysis project Ga0207767, IMG submission 184845) | High solid enriched microbial communities from the Joint BioEnergy Institute, USA - SP1-7-D (SPAdes) | ecosystem: Engineered > Bioreactor > SSF (Solid state fermentation) > Aerobic >... | reverse complement strand
GGGGGGGGGGGGGCTTGCTTGCTTGCTTATGTGGACCTCCAATCTATAGAAGAACTGGATTATTTTTATTCACCGACGTTAATTCCCCTACTGGCTACCTAGTTAGAGGCCAGCCAGCCAGCTAGCCAGCTAGGCAGCCAGCTAGGTAGCCCTTCGCGGAACGCTCCGATATATCACATCAACAAGTACATCAGTCGATATGTATATATATAGAGAGAGAGATCGCCCAGTTTCGGGTTCTTGCAAGGGTCTATGCACGACACGACACGACACGACACCGCGCAGCAGATTCTCGATCTTGACAGAGGTATGTTAGAAAGAGTACAGTGCAGTAAAACGAAAAAAGGATTGTATATATATATATATAATAGCTGGAAGCTAGAAGCTGGCTAGAATTTTTTTTCGACTCCCTATCTAGGTAAGTGTCTAAACCACTCAACAGTGATAGATAAAGCGAGAGAGAAAAAAAGGTATATTGTATTCCATATCATATTGTAACGACAGGCCTAGATAACTAGACCAAAAGGGGTCGTTGTTTTATCTTGAAGACAAGAAACAAGGGGGTGAGCAATATAATAGTGAGAATTAGCCTGTGTTACTAGCAAAACCTATATATTGGATTGCTGCGTGAGTCGACCACGAGGGTCGGATTCTGTCTGAAAGGAGCGTCATTATATACATGCTGCCTGACCTGGGTTCCTTGGGATCATAGAATGGGTCATAGTCTTGGATCATGGGTTTGGATCGTGGGGTTGGATCGTGGAATTGGATCGTAGTGTTGGATCATGGAAATGGATCGTAGACGATCCATCACGTGACCTCCTTCCTAGTCCGTAACACATATTAGCAAGCCAGCGAACCATCAGCCGGAGAGACTATATATATCTACCTAATCTATGGGCGGTCGCCCGGCCGCGGAAGTCTGTATATGCATACTTATGCAAGCTGGCTGTCCCAAGCTCCTGCATTGGATCACCTATTATGGAGTAATACTCCGTACTGTACTGTGGAGTAGACTAAACTGGACTGATTTATTGATAGATAGCTGCAGTTCTGGAGGTTGTCCTTGAACTTCCTTTCTTTTTTCAATGGAAATAAATAATAGTCAAGCTAAGTCTGGTCTACCTGTATCGTAGAATATGCGAGCTGCAGGAGTCGGGCTTACTCGGATTCTCTTGAACCTACTTCATACGGTATATGGTGGATTGCTGTTGCGAGATCGATACGTACAGTACAATGTATATAGGTCTCCGCTGTGACATACGTCAGATCCTCACCTGCGTGGGCACGCCACGCAAGAGCCTTGCAGGCGGCGGATGCTACTTTGCGGAGCGGGAAGCGCTGCAGACGCGAGTCTCGCGACTTGTTTTACATGAACGGAATAGAGTTCACAGATTGGATATTGGTCAAGTGGAGCAGATTCGCAGATCAAAAGGACATCTGTAATCTGTCCCTCCTAAGGCTGCCCCGTACAGGGCTAGATCCCGAACCGCCTGGCGACTTCGACAAACCCGCCGGTATTCAGATCTACCCACATGTCCACCCAGCCACTCTGTCTTGCCTCCGCGATCTGCTCGCTCGTAAACGACTCCTCATCCGGCCGCTCCACATACACCGTCTGGAACCCGTACCCCTTGGCGGCTTTCAGGTCGCCCAGGTGCGCGGCGACGAGCGCGCAGTCCTTGGGCTCCAGGCCGAACCGCGCTGCGGCGCCGTTGTACACCAGCGGCGAGGGTTTGTAGGCGCCAAACTCCTCCGCGCTGGCGATGTGCGTGAACGGCAGGGGGCCATGCCGTCGGAGGTCCTCCAGCAGGGAGAGGTTGCCGTTGGAGAGGGTGCACGTCTCGAACTTGTTGTTCAGCCGGGTGAGGCCTTCGACGGTGTCGGGCCACGGGTCCAGACGGTGCCAGCAGAGGGACAGCTCGCGGGTCTCATCGTCTGTGAACAGGCCCTCGATGTTCCACCTCTCGAGCAGCTTCTGGAGGGATTCGTAGTGGTGCTGGTCTACGGAGACGAAGCCTTGTTGGGAGGGATCGAAGTTGCGCGTGAAGTGGTAGTAGGACCGGCGCCATTCGTCGGCGAAGGCGCGCCAGTCCTCCGGGGTCAGGGCGGACACGGTCTCCCTCAGCCGCGCAGAGAGGTTCTTGTCCGGGTCGTGCAGCGCGCGGTCAGTGTGTTCTCTCAGGGCCCTGATGACCGACGAGCGCCAGTCGACGGCGGTGCCGAAGACGTCGAAGAAGACAATCTTGGGAGGCTGCTGCACGGACATTGTTTGGCGTTCTCCCGCGCGGGTTGATCGTCGTCCGGAGGCGCCTTGCGATGGGTCGGACAACGTGCTAACGGACTGATCGGTCAGATTGTACAACTGCCAGGTCCAGTAGCAGTATGTAAAAGTAAACAATCGACGGCATTGATATCTTTTCCCAGGGCCATTGAGTCACATCTCTCTCGAATAGCATCATCGTTGCTTAGTCAGAGGAAGCGGAGGATGCTTTGCCAACGACCATTTGTCCGGATCGGGTCCGCAGCGCCCGTCGCTCCGATCGCCCAGCATCGCATCCGGGGCTGGCGAGGGGCCGCGGATGGGTCTCGAGTGAACAGGTGGTTCCCCGTGCAGAGCCCAGAGAGGCCGAGTTCAGTGTGACGATCCGTGGAGAGGGGTTGGAGGAGGCTCCCCGCTCTGGCGGCTTCAGACGTGTAGCACAGTAGCAGCGAGAACATATGAGAGGCAACAAACTGGAGGGATCGTGTTGAGCAACGATGAGAACGTCGAGAGAAAAGACGCAGAGGTTGAGATCCAGGTCACATGGAGGTGCACCGCTCTGGAGAAGCAGGCGCAGAACCCGTGACACGGCCAGCCCGGACATCGCAGCCTCGAGGGGCAGTCATGATGGCACACTCTCTCAACCCTCAGAGAGTTGTCCGTCATCATCCATCACTCCGACGATGCCTTGATGCTCCTGGCTCTGCCCATGCACGTCGGCCCCCGTCCTGTCCGTTTCGGCTGAAGCGAGATGAGTTCTTCATGCATGCAAGTGCCTCGATCGGGATCGTCCTCACTGCCGTGATAGGGACTCCATTATAACTATTATTGCTACTACTACGCACAGCGTATTATTGTTCAAGCTGGCTGTTGATGAAAGCCTCCGATCTTCACGGCCCCTGAGCACACTGCAGCCTGCACGCGTCGCGACCGGGGTGATGTGATGAGGACTGATGATGCGACGCCCGCCTGCTGTGCCACTTTCTTGGCCCAATCAAATCCGAGCCGGCACTAACACTGAAGGATTGGGATGCATGTGCGATACAGGGCAGGATGCGACCGGACGGCCGCTCTAGCGGCTCTACAGTCTACACGAATGGAACTCGGTTTGTTGCTCCTTTCCCAGAGTATACACCTGCCCTCCAAAGCCTAGGACCCAGGGAACGTGCCTCGTGCGGCGGGTTTTTGGAGCGCTCTTCCTTCGCTGTCCGTCTTTTGGGGAAGCGGTCCGGTCCTTAGATCGAGCCAGGAACCGAGAAAACCGCGATCGCACCCATGGTCGAGCCGCGTACACAGGAATGCAATGTGAACGTCAAGGTACACAGCCTGCGTGTTGCTTGGATGACACTGTGAATCCCTGCCGCGGAAGATTATATGAAGTGCTGACCGTTGAAGGATGAGCCTGTTCGGAGCAGCAGACCCCCGACGACACGACAAGGGACGGCGCGCGCTATCATCGGCAGGTCTGCGCGCCGCCAACGACCAACCCCCCTGAGCCTCCTGGTCCCTGGAGTGGTTGACGGCCCCAAGTACCAAGTGGGGTCTATCTGGAGCTGGACCCTCCTGGCTACTGCACGCTCTGGCACCTTGAGCCCTGATTTTCACGACCGGTGGACACCACCCTGCCCGTCATCCATCACTAGTCACAACTCAGAAGCGACCGATCTTGCCCTCGAAAAAGGGGATGGGGGTCGCACGGCTGCTGGGAAAAGGTTCCAGTTGGAGGACAAGGCCAGCCCGGGTTCTGCCATGCTCCACAGGTTTAATTGCGTGAACATCTAGCGAAAAATGGAACAAACCCAGTCCCTCCGCGGTTCTTTCTCGGTTTCCTAAATCTGCAGATACCAGGGCGAGTTCTTGAAGGCTTTTGCACGATTGCTGAGCAGTACTGAGGATGTTCTTTTCCCGTATCCATACGCGGGTGTGGGTATTTCGCTTGCCAAGCCGAAATTTCGCCCAGAGGACTCGAGATGATACTCCAGAGAACGCAACAATAATAATACTGCATCTATACACAGTACTACTACGCAGTATTATACGCAGCTCACAGCCAGGCTATGCACCGGTGTCCGGCAATCTTGACGATCAACGATCTTCAGCAGGCTGCTCCCGCTGCAATCACGATCGTCTTCCAGCCCTCCTCCACGCAGACTGGGACCTCCTACCGGGCCGGGCGATGTCAGTAAGGCCCAGCTGCCAAATCTACCAGATTGTCGGATACCAATTTTATACTGCCACTGCGTACAAGGTGCTTTTTTGAATAGTGAAACGAGTGATCAAGATGTCCCGCCAGCCTGAGCCATCGCCGCGCTAAAGCGATAGGGGAGCGGCCATTCAGATCAGACACGCTAGATCGCTCGGAGTAATTCTAAAGCCATCCCTCCCGACCTTTCGAAATTCTCGTGGACCTGGTGATGGCCGCCGCGGCGCCTTATTCGCCGAGATTCCAGGGGCAATTTCCCCGGGCGTCATGAAGGAGAAACCCGTGGTAACTGTCGTAACATCGCAGTTGTAGGGCCCCCAAAGACTAAAATCTTGGGGGAGGATTGGGAGAGTGACAATGCAAGGCAAGTCGTCTGTTTAATTGGCCGACGGTGGTTATCGGACCCCACTGTGATTGTGTCTGCCCGGTCAAGCTTGTCCACAGCTAAAATGAGGGAGCTCCATTTCGAAGAGGCTTGCCATCGTCGAACCTTTACACTCTTTTTATCTGCATGTTTCATTCTCTCGAGTCGCTTATGCCTGTGCTCATTGGTAGGGAAATGGTACAGAGTAATGCAGTCACGTTTTATATTGCTGCCTTTTGGAGATCCGGAGTGCCGTTCTGCAAGGCAGAGCTCCTCGCTCTGTTGACGGGCCCGCCGTCGAGACGCATCTCGACCCCGATACTCCGTCTGTTCGGCTAGCACGGCCTGTGCTTTGAGCGGCAGACCCTGTGGATCCCCGTCTATCTATTTCAGCTAATCGGGTGAGGTTGCCTTGCTCCATTGGACCATTTCCTACCAAGTACCCCTGCGCCTTATGCATGGAGAGCACAGCTTGGCTTTGGTGGATTTACTCGAGACGTTGGATTAGCCCATGCGCTCGTACGCGTTTTGCGCAAGCCAGAGTGAACGCGCCTGACTGACCTTTCCACGCTCACTCTGGATTTGCCTTGAGGATCTCGAGACTCCCAATGGGCAGTTGCTGAGCTTGGAGATCATGATAGAGGCGCAAGCATCTGTCTGAACCTGTCGTTCAGCCCATCACTCCCATCGCATGTCTCACGAGGGGCTTGGAGACAATCGTTGGGCGTGTTGTCAATCAATTCCCCTTTTGCCCTGGGGTTGATCGACCGCGTGCTTAGAAAACGACACATCTTCGGATGTTCAGCCTTCTCCGACAACGGCGACATTCTTACCAACGAGTTCTCCACTTACCTGGCGTTGACCGTCAGCGATTCTCTGGCGAGGAGCCGGTTATACCTTCAAGGTCTTGTCCATCGACCGATTTAGATCCTGTCAAACCCGAATGCGACAATTGAGCTAACTTACGTATCTCAGCCCATAGTCCTCTGGGGGATATATCGATCGCGTCGCGTCAGACTTTTGCCTGTGTCTGAGAATAACGGATTATAATCCTCACACTACACAAGGCCGGAGCCTTGGTCCGCTGCATTGAAGCCAATTGACATTGTCGCACGATCAGGAAGCGCTGCGCCGTACGCCCGTGCCTGTCGCTAATTAAAAATAGATACCCTGAGATGCTTCAGCTTTGGACAAACAGTCTCTGTAATCAACCTGCCAGTGTCCTGCTTAGCCAGTACGGAATAAAGTGCCCTTGATGACCAGTGTGGTTGTGTTTTGAGGCGAACGACAGAGAAATAATGGCTACGGATACGGAAGATCAGCCCGCCTACGCGGCGCAAGATTCCCCTACGCTGTCGGACACACCTTACAGAACACCCCCAAGGGCGATGTCCCGACACTCCCTCCGCCGGAGGGGCTCGTCGCCTGGTCCGTCATCATCTCCCCCAACCTTCCAAATCCAAAGCTTCTCTCCTGACGGGCGCGAAGATGTCGTCAATATCATGAACAACGCAGCCATGCCGCCGTTCGACCCGCGCAGGTTTACGCCCACCTTGCACGCTTCCCTCGTGTCAGAAATCCTTTCCTTGCGGAGGGAGCTGGAGAGCAAAGCAAAAGTAATCGACGAACTGGAATCAAGCCTGGAGGATGCGCGGGCCGAGAATGAAGCACTCAGTGAGAGCCTGGCGCAAAGCACACAAGAGGCCCGATCACTTAAGCGCCAGCTGCAACTCCTTGAAGGTGGCACACAAAACGCAATCACGGAATTGACCAGGGAGCGAGATGAGGCACTGGAGAACATATCTGATGTCCGTAAGAAGCTCGAGCAAGCGCAGAAGAGGGTCCGTTCTCAGGAGGAAGCGGTGGAGAGAACTCAGATGCTATGGGACCGAGACAAGCAATCCTGGGAAGACGAGCGAAGGAATTTGGAACGGAAAGTTCACGTAGTCGAAGGTCGGCTCAAAGTCGTACTCAATGAAGTCGCGGCCGCCCAGGCAGCTGGTTCTTTCAACAGAGGTTTACAAGGCGACTTGAAGGAGTCGGCGAAAGAAGAAGAAGATGAAGAAGAAGAAGAAGAAGAAGAAGATGATGATGATAGTGCAACCGAGAAGGGCAGTGATACAGCGAGCATACGATCCGGCAGTGATCTGGGGAGACGGAGGGCCAGTACAACGAGTGTCAGCACCCACGATGAGGGACGTCACAATACAAGGTATTCTGTCATGAGCATGGTAAATGGTCATGGTGCGAGGCCAGGGGGTCTCAACCTTGCCCAGGAGCTGGCCTTTGACGAGGAGGACGACATTTTAGAAGAGGAGTCGGTTCTAGATTCTCCCGAGGCTTTGCCAGAGGAAAGACAGCGACCTACGTCGGTTCACTCTCAGCTGTCGATGGCATCGAAAGCCAGGAAGATTCTTGGACTTTCATGGGACAGCAATGCGGATCGACTCGGGACCCCAGATTCTTTGGAACAGGCGCGGGCGTCAGAGCAGATGCCAGACTTCGCAAAAGACGACAAATTCCCACCTGCCCGTCATGTCGACTACCGAGATGCCGGTGTTCAGTACTCCCCGCCTCCGTCGCCTCAATTGCCATCTCGGTCTGGAGCTCTGCAATCGGCGGAGAGCAACACCAGTCCCTGCCAGATGAAGGATAGTAGCACAGTGACGTTAACGATTGATATGGTATCCACCTCCTGCCAGACTATCGGCGAGCTTCCTAGCCCTCCTTGGACACCAAAAGTTCCCGAGTCGGGATCGCAATCGATCCTGGGCGCGGACAAGGTCATGACGAAATCCATCTCAACCCAGACGGACGAGGTTGTCATTTCCACTAAGGAAGAAAAGGGGCCAACTCACGATGAGCAGCACCGAAAGCAGATGCCTATTCCAACAATTGCAATCCATCCGCCTGGGTCGGACCCGCCATCTCGCCGGAATAGCGTGGTTCTACCGCCACAAACGAAAAGCGTTTCATGTCAAACGAATTTCAGGTCGATTGTGGATGTTCGGTCAGTCGCAATTCAGACCGAGGAGATCCGAATCGACAGCCGGCCCGTTAAGCTTCCCGCGAGTCTGCTCCCTTCGGCGATACCTGACTGGCCGCCCACGGCGGCCGACGATCGGGCATCCCCGATCCAACCTTACCGTCCACCTCCCCCGCGATCACCTAAGAGGGCTCTCAGGAGCCCGCCGCGTATTGAAGCCCCGGCGAAGGCTTCGAAGAGCAAACAATCCTCAGCAAACAATGATAATGGCCCTCTCACCCAGGATCCCAGTTCCGGCATACGGCGTCCGCTCCGGTCGAGCGGTCTCTTTGCCGGTTTTCACGACGAGAGTGACGAAGAGTTGCGGGATGCTGGACGTGACCTGTTCAGCGACGAAGAACTCTTCAACCGGCCGATGGCTTCGTACACCCTTAAAGGTGGTAAGCTGGTCTCCAAGCCACCTCGGTCTAGCTTTGAGGACAGTCCTCGGCGTGAGAGTAATGAACCTGGCATCGGCTCCGATGCCGAGACGCATGATTCCCCGACAAACAAAGAGAATGTGGGATCCTCAAAGAGAGCCCGTCCAGCGAGGATGGCTTCCGGGTCGAGACAACAGGATATTCGTCGGACCAGTGAACCCAGCATCGATACTGGTAGTATCGGGTCCAGCACCGCTTCACGACCTCCGTTTCCTGTCCCTATTCGACTCAGCTCAAGGAAAATCCCGATCAGTGCAAGTGAAGGTGCACAAAGCCCAACATCCCCTTGCAGTGGTGGTAGGCACTCCACTGAGCGCGAGAGACGGCCCATTGAGAGGAGGCCAACTCTTCGCAAAGTCCGATCTGCGGCAACAATATCTCGAGCCAGCCAAGCCGAGCGCTCACCCCCGGCTATGTCAACCTCGTCTTACGCTCCTGACAGCCCTCAACCGCCAATGCCTTATGATGACATAACGGTACCTCGAGAGAGACGCGCCGTTAGGAAGCAAGCTTCCCGTCGTACAGGTTCCTCTCGGACCTACTCGGATAAGAGAGAAGACTCGACAACGACGTCTGTCCAGCAGACCAGTGTTGTCGATGCAATTGCCCAGACAATGGTTGGAGAGTGGATGTACAAGTACGTGCGCAGAAGGAAATCATTTGGCGTTCCAGACTCAAAGGACGGCTGGGATATTGGAAAGAACCCGGAGGAGGTATCTTCAAATATCACCAGCAATGGTGTCAGGCACAAGAGATGGGTCTGGCTTGCGCCATATGAACGTGCGGTCATGTGGAGCAGCAAACAGCCGACGAGCGGCTCCGCGCTGTTGGGCAAGAGTGGTCGTAAATGTAAGTGACACAGAACCTCCATTCTTCTGCATATGCAGGATGATTGCTAACTAAGTATTAGTGCTCATCCAATCCGTGCTGGATGTCAAAGACGACAATCCTTTGCCAAAGGGCGCAAGTCCTCAGACTCAGTTCAACCGGTCTATCCTGATCTTGACTCCACAGCGAGCTTTGAAATTCACAGCTATGACCCTGGAACGTCATTTTGTCTGGCTTACAGCATTGTCATTTTTGAGTTATTCGGCGACGGGAATGAACGATCTGGGAGGTCTGCCCCCAGTCCCTCATGAGAAATTTGCTCCCTCTCCCTCGACTCCTACGTTCCGGCGGAATCCTATTCGTGACTTCAAAGTCGCCAAGGGTAAACAACGATCTGGAGCAAACGGAAACCGTTCTTTCGCTTGTCATCCTGAAGATGGAATGGATGCGGCTGACCCTCCTAATGTCCCGAGATGGTCTTCCCATACCCGCAGGCGCAGCAACACCGCCCCTCGCCCTCCGGCAAGCGCGCTTCGGAGCTTTGCAAGTCAAGTAACGATGCCTTCAGCATATAGCCCGACCACGGCTGGTGTCTCTGATATCTATGCTCCATCCGGTAGGAGCAGTTTCAGCCGTCGGCCGTCTGAAGCCAGCGGTGCCGGAACGGGCAACTTTTTCGATGCAATTGGCACTGTTCGAATGGAGGCTTTCATCAACAGCACTAGTAACATGGACCGATATCGCGGGGACGACCGTTCGCAGCACTCCCTGAGAACGGAAGACTCGATCGATTTCCCGAGACCCGAAAATGGCAGCGAGATATATCGAAACGATGATCCCTTTCGCGGATTTTGAACTTCAGTTTGATTAGCAGTGTTTAATTGACTTTCACGGAACTGTACAGCTATAATTCCACATAGTGTCTTATAATCTGTTTGTTTGTCTTTTCCTTTTTTTTCTTCGCCACTTTAGTCAAAAGTGGGCTCTGGGACTGGAGACCAGAGCAACAGGAAACCAGTCCCCTCGCTTTGTCGAAGTTCCCTCCTTAGATTTCCTGGTCATTTTCCTTTCAGTTTATTGTGAAGCGGGATTGTCCAGTGGACACCTGTTGGGAGAACTTACCACTTTACGCGCACCAGTTAGCGTGCTTTATGCGACATGTGTGCCATTCGAGTTGGAAGCTTCCCTCTACCGATACCATTCATATCTTTCCCTCGAGATACCAGAGTTTCTTTTGACTCTTGTGAATTGCTATATATATTGTATTACTTATTTTGTCGTTCCTTACGATCATGTCTTCTACGGTGTTCCGAGACTTTGAAGTATCTCGAGTGACTCGCGCTACCAGGGGGTTCGGGTGGATATGTTGACTTTTATAGTTAGGAAACCACTCATCTGATACCTAGGGAAATATAGAGAACAAAGGAACTTCAAGGCCGTGACTAAATGATGTCTGTCTTCTGTTTGTAGCTCCTTGCGTGTATAATCAATTCTTTTTACCCTCCTGTGGCCTTGTTGATGCGGAGATATGCATGTAGAACCCTGTGTCAGTTCACATTATTTATAATACAACTATTTCTATCCTGTCATTGATCTCTATTTTCGTTCTCTGACGTCACGACGACTACTGGAACCCAGTGCCTGCTTATCTTCTACATACGTTTTCACCATTCATTATAGAACTCCTATCTATTAATTATTATTGGGAGCTTCCTGTGAACCCTTCCCAAAATTATAATAATAGGGAAAAAGGTTGCTGTATGTACTGTGCATTCCTCTTGGTTCCAGAAAAGGGAACAGACGGCCCTATCTACATCTTATCTACTTCTACTGCATGCGGCAACTTCTAGGGTAAGCCCTACAGGTACCTCCCCCCATAAAAGCCATAAACCCCCCAACGCTGCACTGCAACCATCAGGTTTAGGCAACCACTGTCTCGGCGCGATCCCTATCTCTTGACATCAATTCAGTTCAATTCCCCCTTTCTTTCTTTCGTCACCAGCGGTCGACCCAGGGGTCCGGATGATCGACGCCTCGCTTACAGCTAGTAGTAGTGACTACTCGCTTGGACCCCGTCCCTACAGTAGACAAGTTACTTATTTGGGTAAATGGTCGCTGCGGATGCTACTTATGCTAGACGTCAATGCGTAGGGTGGATTCGGATCTGGTGAGGCTGTGGGTAATAAATAATATGATAATAAATAATAGTATTATAGACGGCATTGATGCTGTTGTTGTTATAATTAGTATTAGTATTGTTGCATTGGGGTAAGTAGGGCTGTGACTGTGGGAGGCGTGGGAAAGAGTTGGGTTTCAGGATGAGTCTTAGGTAATCACTTCACCCAGAAGCGCAATGGTTTGTTGCTACCGCATCATGTCGCCGGGAGCACCCAATGTAATAAGCATAACGTGACGTGTATAATCCCGGACGCCTAACTCAGTGGTCAAGCAACGGCCTCTTATATAGTAGGCCTGCATTAGCATTAAAAAAAATCCAAACTTCCCCAACCTTTCCAGCAGAAAGCTGGACGCAGCAATATATAGTATATAATAATAATGCTTGCAGCGGTGCGGTGATTATCAATCTCTGCTGGGTAGCTCGAGAGAAGCAGGGGGGCCAGTCGGGTTTCTGCTCTCATCCCGGGGCGTGTTCCGTGATTCGATCGACTTGATGGTGGCATCGACATGGCCAAGCCGGCACCAGTGGTCAAGCAGGTACCATCGTAGAAGGTCTGGTCGCCGCTGGGTGAACATAAACCGGCCACCTCACCATAAAGGAAACCGAATACCTCGCCAAATCTAATTAAGAATGAAAGAGCCGTTGTCTCCAGGAGCGCAAAATTCGGGCTGGGTGCACCACCGTACAGTGTTCTGCTTGCCGAGAATGATATACTCTTCTGTATAAGTCAGGGTCGGGGTTGTCTTGTTGTTGATTTCCTTTCCTTGCGCATCATACCGGGGTCTCTATCCTTCTCGGCCCAATTGCACCAGGCGATGGTACAATTGCAACGCCCAGCAGTGAGACCGGTCGTACGGCCTACTTTGAGGTAGGATTGTCTCTTTTCGAGCTCCCAGAAGTGGTGGAGTGGTTTGGCCTTGGGGGCGTAGATCTCGCCATCAACACGGAACTCCTTTGGATATCCGTTCACGGGAGCTGCAGGCATCTTGTTCTGTGCAAAGAATTCATCTGAAGCCGGACCTGTGAGGTCCACAAATGCCAAATCGAGAATCCTATTATTTTCGGATGCTGAGGGACTTCCCAGAAGACAGCAGAATCTTTCCAAGAACAAAGGGCATGGCCTTGACGACCTGTTGCTTCTCACTCAACGCAGGTATCTCCTTTTCAAGAGTCTCGACCATATATTGAACCCCAGTCGAAGGCCCATCCCCGACCATCTCACGCTCCTGTTGCCAAACTCTGGCTTGCTGAAGTTCTCTTCGTGTCTGGCGAATAGTTGCACTTGCATGCTTCCTTGTTGCCTTGACGTCTTTATCAGCCAAGTAGAGGACCTCGACTGGTGTGGCATCAGGCTTCCAGATTGAAGACCCAATGACGATCAGTCTGCAGACGCAAGTCATCATTTTCCGAGCTGGCAGGCCGAACAGCGTGAGAAATTGTAAGAATGCCCTCGAGTAACCCCGTTTTGGGTCAGCGTGGCAAAGCTGCCCATCGTGCCTGCGCTTCGTTCGCCGCGGACGCCAATGGAGAACTCCATCTCTGGGTGCCCTTTGGTTGTCATCCGGTCCAGGTAAGAGACGCCAGGATGGCATTCCTCAGACTCTTCTGGAGTGGTCAATGTTGACAAGCTTTTCGGCAGGAATCCAATTTCAGGTATATAGATATATAGGATGGAAGAGACGCACTGATGAGCCGCTTTATCGAATGCTCTAAATTAGCCCAGTCGAAAACAATGCCAGGGACCACCCATGACCGCGGCAGTTGGGAGCGCCTCTTTCTCCGTAATTCCCACGTTGAAAAAGGCAGAGGACTCTCCAGGCAGAGCCAAGTCTGGCACTAAGAAGTTCGACAATCTCGTATATGGCGACGGCCTGGTGACTGGGGTCGACTGCGAACAGCGAGGGCCGGTGAAATCGAGGCCTTGACTTTGTGGCTGGTGACTTGATAACTGGGAATCGCATGGTGGAGTGAATTTTTGAAGCCTTTATTTGAAACAACTGGAGGCGCCCTTAGAATTAGATATACCCGGCTTAATGACGGGCGAAATCTGGAGAACAGGTTTTTATAGAGCAGAGTTGGGTGATGAGACGAATTGACCTGGAGAGTTTATAGCAGAGGAAATAACAGAAGAAGTCATCTCAGTAAGGAGAGTTGAATACTAGTTGAGAAAGATAAATAGTACGGTTCCTATAGGTCTATTCACAATCTGTGAGACGATAAAGGTACAGTATAGAAGGAGTGGGATATCTGAACCATGGTCGACGGATAGCTGATTGCTTATGGACGACATCAGCATTCTAAGCATCCTGTTGATTAAACAGGGGTAGATCAGTTGCACAACACCAAAATGGATATCTCACCTTCCTTAATATCTTTTGAGGCTGCCAATCAATATATGTACGTATATAAGTTTTCTTCTAAGTGGCTCCTAGTATCCGTTTCAGCTCCTCTGGCAACGGATACGGACGCTCCTCCGGCAGGGCTTTCATCGCCTCGTCGAGCCTCTTCTCTGCCAACGCAAGGTGAATGCTTTTCATCGTCACCGTCACATCTGTCACCGACACGATCCACTCGTCCACGTACTTGTCCACAGCCTCCCCGCTCAACCCAATCTGGATGGACCTGTAGCCAAGTGGACGAAAGTCAAAGTCCCGCTCTGGATCCCACTGCACGCGCACCGGGCTTGCTTCCTTGCGCTTCTCCCACGCACCGCGGTCCGCATACACTCCTGGCTCAAAATTGCTCAGGCAGGAATGTGCCAGCGTCCATTCGAAGCCCTCACGGGTGATTTCGATAGCGAGAATGCGCTCCTGGCGCGGCTTGCTCGCCCATCCCGACCGGTAGGCCATCCATAGGAAGGAGGGCTTAATCCAGGTCATGCGTTCGCGTTTAAATGGTGGTACGAATGTGCCCGCTCGGAGGGCGGGCTCTGCGATTTCGGGAGAGTAGGCTTGATAGACGGTGATCGTGGACTGGGTGTATTTGGCACGAATGCCGCGGAAGGGAGGGTTTGTGTCCATTTTTGGAAGAGTACTCGAAGGAATATGAAGGATCGTATATGACAGGATTAAGAATCACAATGTGTACAGGATAAAGCAGGCAGATTCTTGCTGAATTTGAACTTGATCTGGGGGGGGGGCTGACGAAAGGCAGTATGTAAGTAGATAACTGGTTTATAGATTTCAAGCACAGATAATGTCAAGATATATGTATTCGGTGAGAGTAAAGCATATGCCAAAGTGCCTTTGTCTGAGTATGATACTACAGAACATCCCGTGAGTCATCGGCGTTCAAGAGGCTCGTATTCGATCGACATACGAATTGGCCAACGCAAACAAACGCCATTAAAAGCTGCACTTCGGTGTCCTTATGGGGCATGGAGAGAGCATATAACCGGGAAGCAGATCAAACAAATTCCACTCTGAATGGTTGATCATCTTGCGAGCCACTTGTTGTATCGCTTGTCCCGTTCTGCCTGAAATTGTACTGTAGGAATTAATGTGCGCTCTATCTCACGGATACGCGGTTAGGGATCCTCACGAATTACAAGGCTACCTCTGTCAAGGTTTTCCTAAAATGTTCTGTTCTAGTCTCCGCTGGAGTTGTAGCTACACTTTGCTCATCGTGCGACTTCAGTTCGCGGTCTCTATCCCATACACTCGATCCAGAGCATCAAATAACACTGTGCCTGCGACTATTAGCTAGTAGTCTGTATCAATGGGCTTGGTAAACTTGATAATCGCGTGAACTTCATGCATTTTGCGCGAATACCGCGAAGGGAATCCGGGGGAGGTCGGCGTCCAATGGAAGGGATCCTTGTGCGGCCCGCTATGATATGGACTTGTAGCAAACCGCCAGTTGATTTCCCACTCCTCACCTTCACCAGTCAATGTCCTTCACATCATCTCGGCAGTGGAACCACTCTCAGAAGCCGAATTTCTGGCGTTGAAATAGCTCTTTTTTTTTTTTTTTTTTTTTTTTTTTTTTTTTTTTTTTTTCCAATTCTGCTTTAACATAAGTGCGCCGCCACACGAGATCATCGTACGACGGCATGTCCAAGATGGTAATGGTACCAAGCCTCCTAAGCTCTACTCTGCTCCGACTATTGGTACTGGTATCCTCCGTCAGTAGTAGAAGTTATTCTCTGTTCAGCCGCAAGGTAGTCGGAATCAGCAAAGACCGTGTTATGAAATTGGGCCCGAACCCTCATACATGAGGCGCAAACTCTCCATTGCATTGCGGCAAATATAGCAATCCCGGTACAAAAGGTTAGTGATATCATGGGAAGAAAGCAAAGCCAGTCATTATATGGACTACATGCCTGGAAAGTGACTTGATCAGGCCTGGGATAACATACTGATCAGAAGCTCTGCATGACTATGTCACCCAACTGCGCAACTTGAAAGGCGATTACATCAGGGCTGTGGATGGCAGAAAAGCCTTAGTTTGTCATGAATTCACACTGGAAGGCAGTCCATTTTACTCCGAGGCACCCTTAAATGAGTTTATCTTGTCAGATATTGTTTGCACCAGATCGACTGCGGACTGCGGCGCTGTGCAAAGTATTGAGGATAATGATGAAATTGTCTTCCCTCATGGTGACCTGGCCCCCAGGAACATGCTAGATGGTGAAAGGGCCATGTGACAGCTACCATACATTGGGAGAGAGGCATTGGTGTCTGGAATATTGCTGATATATCCAGGAATTTCAGCGATTAAGACCAATTCCTGTTTCTCCTGAACAACTATGCCACATCATTCCATCTCGGTGTGAGAGAAAACCTATCTGTCAATCAGATGGTCTACCAGGGCTGAGTGGCAGAACTTCGCACAGTCAAGCGAATCGCCAGCGAGCCCTAACTTCGGCAGTTTTAGTATGGATAGTCAACAGCACCTTGCTGGTTACTACGCGCCTCGACGGCACAGATCTCAGCGGACCGTCCGCCTTGGACGGTCGCTTCCGCTACGCGTTCTTGGTCATTTACCGGAGGAATCCAAAGCGCCCAAGGTCCTCGCACAGCTAACTTCCCCGGCGGACGTCGACCACTCCAATTGCAAAGAACAGAAAAACAAGCCCCGTGTGCCGCGTCTCTAAAAAAGCTTGGTTACACAGTTTCCTCCGAGGTCCTCTTGTCTGTCGACGGCTCCTCCCGTTCTGCTTGTGCACTCAGAGCTGATATCACGCGAACGACAGCTTGCTTTAAGTCCAATTCCTTGTTCTTCTTTGCATGTTTGACTTCCAGGAGTTCTGCCATTATTGTCCAGTTACGGGACTTTTCAGGCAAATACAGACTGGACTGTCTTGTGCTTCTTATGGGAGAGAAAACCTTGCGGGCCGCGAACTAAGATGGCCTACGTATCTCTCACTAACATTGCGAAGTGGATACGTGCTATCAATGCTGCCACGGTTTTGGCAAACTAGCTGCGAATCTGACCTTACAGAGAGCCTCCAAGGATCTCACCGGCAACCTTGTTAGAATACTGGCACCTAGTAATACAGTACATACGTGCTACTGCGGTATCTCATCGGGTTCCGGCACATGTCGTCCGTCTCACACTTCTCCCAGGAGACTCCACCTGGTTGGCGGTTTCACTTCCGAACAGTACGTCCCTGTAAGGGTAATATTGATTAGGCGATATGAAAGACCGCTGCCTGGGTTAGGAGTCTCAGACGCGTGGCTTAATATGTGAAAGCTGCTGGGTTTTCAAACGGCCTGCCCAAACGGCTCTCCAAGGTACTCGTCATGATGGGTATAACTTCTCCAGCTTTACGTCCCCGTTCTCAATCTCTTCCTTTTTGATGGTACTCAGCGCAGCACTTTGCTTCCTTCAATCATCATGGTCTCCTCATCCTTCGACCCTTCCCGTGTCGACCTCGACACCGTCGACCCTGCGGAAGTCATCTGCTATCTCAATGCATCCGAGAACGACTACAATGGCCACCTCGGGGCGCGCATATCCTCCATCTTCGTCATCCTCGTCGTGTCGACGGCTTGCACCTTGTTCCCTGTCGTGGCGAAACGGGTCCGGTCCCTCAGGATCCCGCTCTACGTCTACCTCTTCGCCCGTTACTTCGGCACGGGAGTCATCATCGCCACGGCGTTCGTGCACCTGCTGGATCCCGCGTACTCGGAGATCGGACCGAACACCTGCGTCGGGATGACCGGCCACTGGGCGGACTATTCGTGGCCGCCCGCGATAGTGCTGGCGTCCGTCATCGTGATCTTTCTCATGGACTTTGCCGCGGAGCTGTACGTCGAGGCCAAGTACGGGATCGTCAGGGAAGATCGCACCGGGGTCTTTGTTCAAAATTCCAACGGTGAAGCGGGAAACCAAGAACAAGAACAGCAACAAGCCCTGCCGGACGATCCCAAGGCAGCATGGCAGGTCTACGAGGAGAACTCCGTGGTGGCGGAGAGGTCGTTCCGGCAGCAGATCGCGGCCTTCCTGATCCTGGAGTTCGGCATCATCTTCCACTCCGTCATCATCGGCATGAACCTCGGCGTCGTGGGCGACGAGTTCTCGACGCTGTACCCGGTCCTCGTCTTCCACCAGTCGTTCGAGGGCCTGGGCATCGGCGCGAGGATGTCCGCCATCCCCTTCAGGCGTGGCAGCTGGCTGCCCTGGATTCTGTGCCTCGCGTACGGACTGACGACCCCAATCGCGATCGCGATCGGGCTGGGCGTGAGGACGACGTACAATCCCAATTCGAACACGGCCAATATCGTCGCGGGCGTCTTCGACTCGATCTCGGCGGGGATCCTGATCTACTCTGGGCTGGTGGAGCTGCTGGCGCGCGATTTCCTGTTTGATCCCTGCCGGACCAAGGACCGCCGGCGGTTGGCGTTTATGGTCTTCTCGACGCTGCTGGGGGCGGGGATAATGGCGCTGCTTGGGAAGTGGGCGTGATGCTGTCACTACAGTGTGGCAGACGGATTAGGATTCATCTCAACTGAGTTGCATGTATTCGACTCTCTGTTCTAGAAAGTTCATCCATTTTCCTTTTCGGGTTACCTGCATTCCATCAAAAGAAAAAGTACCTTATGCTCATACACAATGAAATTACAGAATTTGGAAGATCCTTTGTTTCTTTCCGTCCCTATTCCATATCTGGGTCCCTTGAAACTTTGTACTTATTGAAATCACAGACGAGAATGAACCGTGGATGATCCTACCAATGACATGTCAATGACAGACAGAGAACAGACTGTCGAGTAAATCAGCAAGTTAGACCGTACGTAACATTTCCTTGAACGAGTGAAAAGGAAGCCCCCAAAGTCAACAGGGAAAGAAAGCAACATGCATCTTTACCTGCAACAACGACTTATTTCAGGCTGACGTGAGTTTAGATAGGTTTGTTAGTTATCCAGAGATATCATATTATTGTATGCATCTAGAACATGCAAAGAGATCTATCCCTATAGGATAAAGAAATAGCAACAACATGCAGATGCAGCCGGACTTGGAAGAGAAGGAGGAGGGGAAGTCACCTGTGAGAACTGATGGACCATCTATATATGAAGAAAAGAAGAGCTCCATATTCCAAGGAGAAGAAAAGAGAGATAGAACTCCAAAACATCCTCCTTCCTCGCTCCCATTCACGTCTCGATCCGAAAGCAAGGCAGATAGAAACACAGGCATGTTGTCAATCGCAACGGAGCTCTCTCTCTCTCTCTCTCTCTCCTTTTACCATCCTCATTATATTTATACATGTATCTTATGTATCTTCTTTCTTTCCCTCTAAGGAAGCAAATCAATCCGTGTCCGGTCACTTGGTCGGTCGACCTATTAATCGAATCAAGAAAGAGGCACAGACATATATATGTAAGAATTATTGTATCCAAAAACACGAAAACAAGCAACAGGCACAAAGCACGCCGTTTATGGATGGATGAAAAAGAAGCCCCCACACCACCCGGTCTCACAGACGGAGAGATAGTTTACAACTTCGCAGCCTCCTTGACCTCCCCGATCTTCAGCTTGGGGCTGTACTTCTTGAGCACGGACTCGTTGTGGTACTACACCCGAACAAACCGTCAGCAGGCCCATCCCCAAACAAGAAGTCAATATGAAAAGGGGGGGAGGGGGAAAAAGGGGAGCAACCTTCCAAAACTGCTTCGAGGCGTCCTTGCCCGCGACGCGCTTCAGGATCTTGGCGCCGCCGGGGTGCTCGTCGACGAAGTTGGTGACGTCGTAGACGCCGCCGTCGATGATGATGTAGAGGCCCTTGTCGGGGGTGTTGTGCGCGGCGACCTCGGCGGGGGTGAATTGCTTGGACATTTTCCCTTTCCTTCTTCTTCTTCTTCTTCTTCTTCTATGGGTTCGTTTTCGCTGCGCGAAGGTAGATGCAGGGAGGTGTGGATGGGCACGCGAGCTGCTGCGGACGCGGGGAAAGATGCGGAGAAGCTCCGATCAAGATCCAGGCAGAGCCGGAAACGGTTGCGGTTGAGGACTTGGGTGTCGGTGGATAATGCGCGCCTAGAATGTGTCCTTCGACAGGGATTAAAGGGAGTGATAAGTGTCTTGGAGAAGGAGAGAGTGTGTGGAGAAAGGATGGAGAAGCTGATGAGAGAGCGGTCCTGGCCCGAGCTGGAGGCGCCGAGCCGAGGTACGTCGGACCGCCCCGTCAGACGGATTCGCGGCGCTGCCATTGGTCGGCTGAACCAGTCTAGACAACGAGCATACAGAGGGGCGTATTAGATCTATATAATTACTCTATCCGCGTAAACCAAGGGGAATAATACTAAAGGAACCACAACAACGACAACATGGCCTATAGATACAGATCATAAGAAACATTAAGATCAGGTCAGATCAGATCTTGCTCTTCTCGCCCGCGGCCCCCTGGCCCTTGGGCACCTTCTTGTTGTCCAGCCCCAGGTTCTCCAGGTCCTTCTTCTTGTGGTAGTGCGGCGCGACCTCGACCAGCCACTCGGGCTGCAGCGGCATCGTGTTGCGCATGTACTCCTTGCTGGTCAGCACCAGCTCGTAGTAGATGACCCACTTGGGGTTCTGCTCGAACAGCGTGCTCGACGGGTGGATGTACACCGTCTGGTTGTTCTTCACCGTGCGGTAGCTGTCGCCGCCGCGCTGCAGGCGCGCCGCGTTGGGGAAGAAGCCCGCCGTGATCGCCTTCTGGATGGGGACGATGTTGTTCGCCCCGGCCGAGCTGATGGTCACCTCGACGCGGTCGCACAGCCGGGCCAACTGGTCGCGCACGTCGCGCGCGCGGTTGAGGCTGCGCTGCTGCAGGAAGTTCTCGCGCGCCCACACGTAGCTGAAGTCCGAGTCCACCCACTGGTTCCAGATGTTGAGCAGCGTGAGGTGGTCGCCGCCCTCCTTGACGGTGAAGCGCGCGCGCGCGCTGTCCGCGTGGATCTTCTTGTCCTTGGGCCGGTAGAACAGCGAGCCGGACTCGCCCAGCATGGCGATGATCGAGAGCACCTCCTCCACGCAGCCGTACTTGTCCGCCGCCAGGATCGCCTTGGCCAGCATCGGGTCCGTCGGGAACTCGGCCATCTGCCGCCCGACCTTGGTCAGCTCGCCGCGGTCGTTCAGCGCGCCCAGCGCGTACAGCTGCTCCAGCGCGCGGATGATCGTCTCCGCCGGCGGCGGATCCATGAAGTCGAACTCGAGCAGCTGGTCGATGCCCAGGGACTTGAGCAGCAGGATGACGCCGCTGAGGTTCGTCCGCTGGATCTCCGGCGTCGTGCTCTCCTCCAGCTCGTTGTGGTACGCCCACTTGGTGTACAGCCGGAAGCACTTCCCGGGCCCGACACGGCCAGCGCGTCCGGCTCGCTGGGCGGCGGACGCCCGCGAGCAGGGGGTCACGACCAGGCTCTCCATGCCCGTCCGGGGGTTGAAGACGTTCTCCTTGACGAAGCCGGGGTCGATCACGTACACGATCCCGTCGATGGTCAGGCTGGTCTCGGCGATGTTCGTCGCCAGCACGACCTTTCTCGCCCCCGGGGGGGTGGGCTCGAAGATCTTCGTCTGCAGCTCGGACGGCAGGTTCGCGTAGATGGGACAGATGATCAGCTCCGGAATTTTACCTCCCAGTTTTCGAGCCGTCTCCTGTATGCTCTGCTCGGCCGCCTCGATCTCCTCCTGACCCGTGAGGAACACCAGGATGTCTCCTTTACCCTGGGTGATGTGGATCTGGAACACGGTGGTGATGGCAGCCGCAAGGTAGTTGGCCTCGGGCTGAGACGTATAGTGGATGTCAACGGGGTACCTCCGTCCGGGGATGTTGAAGATGGGCGCGTCGTCAAAGTACTTCTGGAACTTCTGCGCATCCATCGTCGCCGACGAGATGAGCAGCTTCAGGTCCGGCCGCGCCCGCGCGATATCCTTGAGCAGCCCACAGGCGATGTCCGTCGCGACGGTCCGCTCGTGGGCCTCGTCGATCATCAGCGCCGAGTACTGGCCCAGATCGGGCTCCGTCAGGAGCTCACGGAGCAACATGCCGTCCGTCATGTACTTGATGATGGTCTTGTCGCTCGTGTTGTCCTCGAACCGGATGGAGTAGCCGACCTCGTTGCCCAGCTTGACGCCCATCTCCTCCGCGACACGCGCCGCGACGCTCATGGCGGCGACCCGCCGCGGCTGGGTGCAGCCGATCTTCATGCCGTTCTTGGTGTATCCCGCCTCGTGGAGGTACTGCGGGATCTGGGTCGTCTTGCCGGACCCCGTCTCGCCGACAATGATCAGGATCTGGTGGTCCGCGACGGCCTTGATGAGCTCGTCCCGGTACTGGTAGATGGGGAGACTCTTCCTCGTCTCCTCGATCGACTGCGCCTTCTTCTCCGCGGCGTCCAGCTTCTGCTGCAGCAGGCGCTCCTCCTGGGTCAACGGCCGCCGGTCGCCCTCGAGCTTCGAGTCCAGGATGAAGTTGATCTTCTGGGTGTCGTCAAAGACGTACTCGTAATCCCCCTCGTCGACGAACTCGGCTCGCTGGATCTGGGCCTTGGCCTTGGCCGTCTGCTCGCGCTCCCACTCCTCCTGCTCGGTGACGAAGCGCTCCTGGCCGTGTTCGTCGCGCTCCACGTAGCGCTTGTAGAGAGCCTCCTCCTTCTTCTTCCGGTCGATCTTGCCCTTCTCCGTAATGTAGTCCTCCGGCAGCATGTAGCCATCGCGGTGGTCATCGATCCGTAATCTCTCCTCCGCCAGGCGGAGAACTTCGCGATTTCTCGCAAACTGCTCCTTCTCCCGGCGGGTCAGATTCGGGTTCTCGCGAAGCTCCCGCGTCTCCTCCGCGACCTGAATCCGCAGCAGGGCCAGACGCTCCGCCTCCCGCTTCTTCAGATACTCCTGACGAGACCGCAGTCGCAGCTCCGGCATGGCTGCGCTCCTGGCCTCGGGGTCCTCTGCCAGCATCCGTCGACGAGCGACCTCGCTGGCCCGCGCCCGGTCCTCGACGATCTTCTTCTTCGACTTCTCCTCATCCTTCTTCGCCAGGCGCTTCGCGAATTCGTCTCTCTCCTTCAGGTCGCGCAGGCGCTCCCGCTCCTTCTTCTCCTCAGGGTCGAGATCTTCCGAGGAGGCAGTGGACCGCGGTGACGCAGAACCATCCTCCAGTCTGGTCCGCTTGGACGGGGGATTTTCGAAATCCTCCGCCTCCGCCTCTGCTGCGCCCTCCGCGGCAGCAGCGGCAGCGTGTATCTCATCCTCGGGTATCTCCTCATCGCCCCAGCGATCCTCAAAGTCTTCGGCATCCCTCCGGCGGAGCTTCTTGGTCCGATGACGGTCGCGTGTCTCGGCAGCATCGCGACTGCGACTGCGGTCTCGCTTCCTGCTCTCGTCCTTGTCCTCCCACCGACTCCTGCCCTCACCATTCCTCCTGTCTCTGTCTCTCTCCTTCTCCTTCTCCCTGTCCCTCCGCCTCCTTCTCTCCGCCTCCGCTTCCACATTGACGGGGCCCAACCCCGCCCCAACGTCAGGCAGATCGTCGTCCATATCCACAAACCGGTACTTCTTCCTCGCCGGATCCTCCTTCCTCTCCTTGGGCTTCTCTGCCTTCTCCATTATTCCTCCACCAGCGCCGCCACCGCCCGCGCGGGCAAACAGCTCACTGCAGAAGGCGCTCACCTCCTGCTCCCCGCCCTCGAGGAACGGCTCGAGCTTCTCGCGCAGCGCGCTGACCGATCTGGCCGAGCCGGCGGTCGCGAGGACGAAGTCGATGACGGTGGGGTCGGAGGCGCCCGTGAGGCGCAGGAGGGAGTCGGAGACGAAGGTCCTGTTGTCCATGGCTGTCGATTTTGACGGTCGCCGTGCCGCCGTATAGACTAGGTAGGGACAGTAACCTGTGTAGTTTGAGGGGCGGGGCGATCAATGCCTTTGCGTAACGCGATCTCAGGAGTGTCGATGACACAGGCCCCGGCGCGTTACAGCTCGTAATTGAGGAACGCGTCGCTGCTCACTTCGTGCGAACAACCATGCTGCGCGGCGCCGTGCTGTGCCCGTGTCACTGTGTTCCCTTGCCCGCCTGAGGAGACAACGGACGCCGCTGCGCGGGAAGAAGGCAAGACGGGAAATGTAAGAGGGGTATCGTACGACAGACAGCCGTCGAAATCTACCCGCAGATTCGCGTGGTGGCGACGTCGAAGTCTGGGTGTGAACCGGGGTTATCTCCAGAGCTGCTGCGGCGAAAGTTGGAGAAGGGCGCCAAGAAAACAGACCGCCGAGCATATATTATGATGCCTCAGGCACCAAGGTGGCCACGGAGGAGTCCTGGTCCGCGCCTGCTTGTATCTAGATCTACGTCTTCGGCCATGACAAGAACCAGTCTCACTGGGTCTTTCAATTCGATCCATCTACTCATTGCTCGCGTTCTGCAAAGACCGCGTCGCTACAGACTAGGCATCACCAATTACCATGCACTGCAATCAGTCATAAAACCGACGTTTGACTTCTGTCCTGGCAATCACCCTGAATAGTAATAGTAACAGCAAGCATATGGGAAACAAATATAACGATGTCATCATCATCATCAGCAGCACCAGACCGTCTTGCGGCAGGGGTTTTAGAAAAGGATCAGAAACATAAACTAGAATACAGAGAAGACCCCCGAAACCCTTGTCTCGACAACCCTTTGTTTCGGCTGGGACCACACCATCATTAATAAAGATGCAGAAATGAAGAGTCTGGAAACCCATGTAATGCTAATGGGTGAGCAGAGGA
>Ga0207767_1000470_pt1 | contig 24597 bp, 20 predicted proteins | sample HigsolmetaGSP17D_FD_184845 | JGI IMG/M metagenome (GOLD analysis project Ga0207767, IMG submission 184845) | High solid enriched microbial communities from the Joint BioEnergy Institute, USA - SP1-7-D (SPAdes) | ecosystem: Engineered > Bioreactor > SSF (Solid state fermentation) > Aerobic >... | reverse complement strand
AGATTGATATAGTGATAAGAAGCCTTGCTTGTCAATATGATTAATGCCAAGCTGCATGCTTTTCTGAACCCCCTGTCCATAGGCCTTCTTTAAGGGAGCAAAGCAAGAGACATCAAGAGGCTGCAGGCGATGGGAAGAATGTGGTGGCATATAGAGAGGGATAATTTGCTGATTCTTGCAGAAGTAGTCAAATTCTGCAGTGGCATGGCTGCCATGGCCATCCAGAATAAGAAGGCGATATTTCCCTATAGTCCGCCGAATTATATGCTTCTCAAAAACCTCTTTTAGCCAAAGCAATCCCAGCTCATCATTGGTCCATCCATGCTCACTTAGGCCTATTGTCCAGTCTGGTAGCAGATCTTGATACCATGAAGATTGGTGGACCTTGCCAGCAAAGATAATCAAAGGGGGTAGGGCCCAGCCCATGGCATTGATTGATCAATGGCTGTCACCCATTCGCGATTTCCAGGCTGTATAGCTTGTACACAGCTTGTGGTATGATGAGATCCAGTAATAACTTTGGCTGTTTGATGCCCTAGTAAATAGCTTCAATTTCATGTATATAGGCGCTTTTTTTATAGAATATTTAATATAATAGGCGTTGCGGCATTCAGGGCAGATATTCGGGCGCGGCTCGCTCGGTGGTTGGGCTCGCTCGTTGGTGAATTACGTTATTCTGGAGGAGGGTTTCTGTCAGCAGAACCCCAAAAACAAGAGTTAAAACAAAGCAATTTGAAGGAGAAAAGATAATTGTAACAACAGATCTAGATAACTAGACCTAAAGGGGTTGTTGATTTATCTTGAAGACAAGAAACTGTAATGACAGGCCTAGATAACTAGACCTAAAGGGGTTGTTGGTTTATCTTGAAGACAAGAAACAAGGGGGTGAGCAATATAAGAGCAAGAATAGACCTGTGTTACTAGCAATGTCTATACAACAGGTTACTATGTGAGTTGACCACAAGGGTTGGATTCTGTCTGAAAGAAACATCATTATATACATACTGTTTCCTGGAATCATGGAAATGGATCATGAAGTTGGATCATAGAAATAGATCATGAAGTTGGATTATGGAAATAGATCATATATAATCCATCATGTGATCTTCTTTCTAATCTGTTCTAATCTGTAACACTACCCCTCTCTCTAGAGATCTTTGGCCTGAAGATCTGTCTGTGTCTTATAACACCTTCTCTGTTATTTGTTCTTGATCTTTCTTTCTTATGTGAGTTCACCGCCGCCATGCCTCCTAAACACAAGCATTCTGACCCACAGTCTGTCAAGTCCCAGGAGCATTTGGTCCTGGCTGACAAGATTGATTTGCTAGATAGTAAAATGCCTGTTCCTTGCAGTTTGTGTCTTCTTTGCCAAGCTTGCTGAAAGGATGGGGACCCTGAGATTATTTGCAAAATAAATCCTGAGTATTTGTGCTGTAGGGAGTGTGTCCAGCATGGGCTGACTGCTTATAACAGTAGTGGTCTTTCAGGGGCTGATTGTGAGGTTCCTGGCCCTCTCATTTGTTTTTCTCACTAATATGGTTAGTTGATTGGTTAAAACAAGCCATTGATAAGGCAGAAAAGGAGGAGCAAATGGCTCTTGATTTGCTGCAAAAGAGCCTGAGTTGCCTTCATTGAGTTCAAAAACAGTGAGACCTCCTTTGTTGCTGGGGTTCCTTAATGCTTCAGAAGAAAGCAAAGACAGTTGAAGATCTTGAAAAGTTAGATTGTCTAGAGGTCAAAGCTGAGGGTTTCAAGGGTTCTCATTCTAAGAGACTATGTTGCAAGAATTTCAATGCCAATCCTTCTTCTTTAAATACTCAGGCAGTATCTTCCAATTCAGCCATCAGTGTCAGTTCATCTAATATTTTGGATGGGGTTGATTTGTCTGTTTTGTCCTATCTTTCTTTCTGGGATTCTTTCTTGGCCAACCTCTTTTCCTCTGAGGTGGCAGATTCTCTGGCCTCAGATAATCTGGGTTCTGGAGGTGAAACTCCTTAATAAGGTTTTTGCATTCTTTATAGTTTTTAGAAGGTTCCCAGGTATTTTCTGAATCATCATACTCTGTCTATTTGATTAGGTATCTGAACTGACCATTCATATATTCACTGTCCAGTATCTTTTCAACTTTGTACTCTTGATCTGCTTCTGGGTTTTCAGGCAGTATTTCTTCAGTTTCAGTAATGACTGTTGCATGGGTTGGTGCTGGTTTCAACAAGAAGATATAAAAAACAGGATGTATTCACATATTCTCTAACAATCTAAGTTTATAGTTCACTTTCCCAATCTGTTCTTCAATCTCAAAAGGCCCAATCTTCTTAAAATTCAATTTGTTGTTAGGCCTTTGTATCTTGATGTTCTTTCTAAGAAGGTATACTTTATCCCTCTTTCTAAACTTAAGTGCCTCCTGGTGCTGTTGGTTGTAGTACATGGCTGCTCAGTAAGCAATAAATTAGATGTTCAAGCTTAGTTGTTGGTGTAGCTTCTTCAGTTGATCTGCCTTGAGGATTTCTTTCTGGGCCAAAATCTTGTCAGAGATAGGCTCCTGATATGCTGTAGGCTCAAATCCATAGTTAGCATAGAATGATGATTCTTAAATGGCTTCAGTCTTTATGCTATTGTATGTAAACTGAGCTAGAGATAATAATTCAACCCAGTTGTTCTGTTAATAATTAATGTAGCAACAAAGATATTGTTTTAAAGTTTGATTAGTTTGCTCAGTCTGCCCATCTGTCTGTAGGTGTGCTGTTGTGGACAGCTTGTGCTTAGAGCCTAATTGCTGTGTCAAAAATTGCCAAAACTTGGATGTGACCAGCTTGTCCCTGTCTGACACAATTTCATCTGGTAGATTATGGTTCCCCACAATTATCTGTAGGAAAGTATATATCAAGTCATCTATATTAGCTGTTTTCTGGTAGAGTAGGAAGTAGGCATATTTGATAAATCTATCCATAATAACCAGAATTAAATTCTATTTTACCTTGGTCAGGGGTTTCTCTGATTCTGGCAGATCTGTGATAAAATCCAGGAATATAGACTGTCAAGGTCTTTTAGACACTTCCAAGAGTTGTAGATATTTATATAGGGTGTGCCTGGTGGCCTTGCTCCTTATATAAAGATTGCATTGTGAGACCACTTTTTATACTGTCTTTCTGAGCCCTGGGAAGTAGAAATTCTTAATGATTTATTTGATGGTTTTGTTCATTTCTTGGTGGCTATATGCTGGGGCTTTATGGATGTCCTTAACCAGCTATTCTTGGAGTTTGGCAGGCATATAAATTAGTCTCTGGTACAGAATGATGCCTTCTTCTCCCATGATTATATTGAGGTCTCTTTCTGCAGGTTTCTGTGTTTCAGCTCTTTCTAGAATCTTTATCAATTCCTGGGCTATAGAGTTATTTTTATAGGCTTTTTTGATTTCCTTCTCTCATAAGCCAGTGATTTGGAAAACTGGTGCTAGCTGCTTGGCTAGAACAAGTATGCTGTCTGCCTTGATTCTGAAGATTGCTGGCTGGACTCCAGGCTTTCCTGTTTTGTAGTTTGGTCTTCAGCTAAAAGTGTTGGCTCTAGCATTCTCTCTTCTCTTTCTGTAGGTGATCTGGATGTCATACTGCACCAACTCCTCCACTTATCTAGCTTGTCTTTGAGTCAGCTCCTTGGTGGTAGTAAAGTGAACCAAGTTCTTGTGGTCACAATATATCAGAGTCTAATGCTTAGCTCCTTTCAAGTAATACCTCTATTTTTTTAAGGCTGCAACAATGGCTAGTAGTTCCTTATTATAAATATTATAGTTCAGCTCTGGGGGCATCATTTTCCTAGAGTAGTAGACAACAGAATGTAGCCTGCCTTCTTCATCTAGCTAATTAAGGCATGCTTTAATGGCATAGTCTGAGGCATCTGTTTCTAATATAGCTGATTTCTTAGAATTATAGATCTTTAAAACAGGTTCTTTACAGAACTTCTGCTTTAACTTTTTAAATATTGCTTGTTGTTTTTTTTCTTATTCAAAATTCTGTTTCTTTCTGGTGAGCTGTATCAATGGTTCTGTAATCTTGGAGTAGTTCCAGATAAATTTCTGGTAAAAGTTGGCAAATCCAAGAAAGGATTGCACTTCTTTAACTGAAGTAAAAGTAAGCTATTTTTTAATAGCAGCCAGTTTTCTTTCATCCATCTCCACATGTTCTGGGGTGATGACAAATTCTAGAAACTCTATTTTTTAAATGTGCTATTTGTATTTCTCTAGGGCTACAGAGAGCTTTTTATTCTGCAGAGCTCTCAGAACCTTCTTTATATGTTTCTTATACTCTTTCAGAGTCTCTAAATAGATGAGGATGTTATTGAGGTAGGCCATACAAAAGATGTCCAGATAGTCCTGCAATGTGTTATTGACTAGGCTCTGAAATATGGCAGGTGTGTTAGTAAGTTCAAATAGCATAACTATATATTTAAAATGTTCTAGATAGGTTCTGAAGGCAGTTTTCCATTTCTTTTCTTTCTTTATTCAGACTAGGTAATAGCCTTTATATAAATCTAGCTTGGTGAAGTATCTGGCCTTCCTAAGTTTATCCTGAAGCTCTGAAATGAGTGGCAGTGGATAATGGTTCTTAATAGTGATGTTATTAAGCTGATGATAATTCACACAAAGCTGTAACTTCCTATTCTTCTTAGAGATAAAGAGTATAGGATATTCTGCAGGTGAAGTTAATAGCCTAATATATTCTTGTTTCAGGTTTTTGTTAATATATTCTCATAGCGCCTCATGCTCCTTTTCTGAGAGGGGATAGATTGGCTTAAATACTAATTGTATTTCTAATTTCAATAATATCTTATGGTTCTATAGCTGGTGTTCTGACAGTTGCTTTTTATCTTTTTTCTGGAAAATATTTTGGAAGTTTTAATATTCCTATGGCATATTCTCTATTTCCTGAATAGAAGGTTTGGCTGTTTTCTTTTTTTTTGTCAGAGTTCCCACTTCTCTGACCTCTCTAGAGCAGACATATAAGATACCAACTTGCTCTTTCTGATATTATATGTGCTTTAGTGCTTCTTCTAATATCTCTTAAACTTTAATAGTCTTTGATTGTTCCTCAGGCTGCCTCTTAGGTTTTATACTATTTTTAGAAGTCTCTGTAAACTATATCTCTTCAGTTCTCCAGTCTATATGGGGGTTGTGTGTCTTTAGCTAGAGTATTCCTAGAATAATGTTGTGCCTTAAGATCTGAGTAATATTCAGGTTGATCTGTTCAGAATGCTGTTCAATTGCTAGAATGGATTCCTTGATTTCTATTTGCATTCATCTATTTTTATAGTTGCTAGGTAACTTATCTGCTATAGTCAACTCATAAAGTTTCTTCTTCACCTGGTAGAGAATATAATTCTTAGTAATAAAAATATTGCTAATAAAGTTTCTAGTTACTTTATTGTCAATCATGATTCTTGCCTTCCACCTGTTAATCTTGCTATTAATAATAAGTTGCTGGTATAACCCTCCTCTGGTGGCACTTGTATTAAGATGTAGAGACTCTAGCTGTGCTCTCTGCAAGTATCTTTTTCTGGCAGGGCTGATTAGTTTTTTAACTTGAGTAGCTTTAAATATTAGCCTGTGGCATTCTTTTCTGATTGATGGATACTGCAGTTGTTATTGTAATAGGTGGTTTAGTAGTAGGCAGCATGATCTTCCTTTTTTTTCTGAGTAGAGGCAGCTTGCTTCTTTTCTTTCTTCTTGAGCTTGTTGGGGCACTTTTATTCTATATAGTCATTCTTTCTGCAGTGGATGCATAGTTTTTGTTTATAGTGTTTTTTTTGCTTTTTAATTCAATTAGGATTAGATTCTCAAGGCTTCTTGTTGAGCTGTTTAAACTTCTGAAAGTTTTTCTGATTAGTGCTGTCTAGTTTCATGGTGTCACCCTCAGTCTCAGTATGCTGCTGGTTGCTCTGCTGCAGGGTACTGTCTTGATAGCAACATTTAAAAAGGCAGTTGTCAATCTTGATAGCCAGGTTAATAAGTGCATTTAGATCCTTAGAGTTCTTGTGAATTATTAGTTTATTCTTGATTTTGTTCTTTAATCTCTGATGGTAGTATTTTATGAGTGATCTGTTTAACCAGTCACCCAGATATGCTGCAGCTTGCTGGAATTCAGTGGTGTAGGCAGCAACAGAGGTTCTTTAATGGATTGTTATAACAGTATAAGTAGTCTTTTTAACTTTATTGAGGTCTCTAAAGTTCTGCTTTATCTTAGCCACAAAAGTAGAGAATCTATTAAATATTTTATTAGTTTTCAGTTAATGTTCCTCTGGTGTTCTTTGCATTCAGTCTCAAAGATAGGGTTCAAACTATTGAGCTGCTGTGTTTTAAAGATAAGTTGCTGTGAATATGACCTTTCTGTCTTTATCTGGAAAATCTGGTGCATTGAAGAAGAAGTAGAGTTTTAACTAGAAAATAAATATTTAGAGTTTCTTTCTTTCTCCATAAAAGAGGTCTGGTTTAGCCACCTTAATCTGTTGAGTTGGATCCTGGTTAGGGCTTGCTTCAATTGTCTGTTTTGTATTGCTTTTATTTGAGTGTGTTTAATGCTCAAGATATCTCATCTGTTCTTGCAGCTACATATTCTTATTGATCTGTTTCTGTAACTGCTCCTGTAACTGCTGAATCTGTTCTTGTAGAGCCCTTACTGCTTGGGCTAGTTTCTGAGTGAAGATATACCTCTTCATGCCTGTAGTCTCTCAAGTGCCCACAACACACCTTGCTTCCTGCAAGAAAGGTGGTCAAAGTGTAACAACAGGCCTAGATAACTAGACCTAAAGAGGTTGTTGATTTATCTTAAAGACAAGAAACAAGAGGGTGAGCAATATAAGAGCAAGAATAAACCTGTGTTACTAGCAATGTCTATACAACAGGTTGCTATATGAGTTAACCACAAGGGTTGGATTCTGTCTGAAAGAAACATTATTATATACATGCTGTTTCCTGAGATCATGGAAATAGATCATGAGGTTGAATTATAGAAATAAATTATATATAATTTATTATATGACCTTTTTCCTAATCTGTTCTAATCTGTAACAGTAGAACTAGCAGTATTCTAGAGATAAAAAGATGCTCAACACTGCCTACTTTACCACCTAGATGTGCTGTGCTGTCACAATTATTAGTGTAATAACTGTCATGGCCTGGCACCTAGGGTGCATTCTAAGAGCTAAACTGCTGCACTAAAGGCAAAAAGACCAGGATTCTAGAACAGAGTCCTAGAATTACACTCACTATATAAGGAGCACTGTGCCATCACAATAACAGGCCTAGATAACTAGACCTAAAAGGGCTATTAATTTATCTTGAAGACAAGAAACAAGGGGGTGAGCAATATAATAGTGAAAATAGACCTGTGTTACTAGCAATGTCTATATAACAGGTTGCTATATAAGTCAACCACAAGAGTCAGAATTTGTCTGAAAGAAGTGTTATTATATATATGCCTGTCTGCCTGAATCAATGAGCTGTTTGAATTATTCTGAATGTTGGATTATGGAGCTTGTTGAATTATAAAGCTTGTTGAATCAAGATAATAGGCTTTAATTTATTATTATATGATTTCTGCATAACATATCCTTTCTTTATGCTAACTCCGGCTATAACAATCAGCTAGAACTATGGTAGCTAGTTATACAGAATTGAAAGCACAAGGGGAGAAAAAAGAATCTGCAGAGCTTTATATAATATATATAAGCAAGTAAAACCAGCAGTATTCCAGAAATAAAGAGATGCTTAACACTGTCTATCTTATTGCTTAGATATACTGCATTATTATATCACTCCCCTCTTCAGAAGAACACCTGTGTTATTGTGATAGTGCCCAGTCATAGTATTATTAGCTAAAACTATGGTAGCTTGTCATACAGAATCAAAAGCATGGAGAAGAAAAAAAGAGAAATTATAGCATTATAAAATAGTTGATATTATTAAGTAGTTCTGGCAGTATCTTTTACTGCTTATTTGTTTGCTATACTGTTACATCACCCCCCCCTTCAAAAACACCTGCCTGCAGGTGTTTAGAGTCTAAGTAATTAGTTTGTTATTATTTTTATGCTTCTCCAGGTCTTCACCATCCTCCCAGCATCTTAACCACTTTTTTAGCTGCTTTGAGGGTTCAGGCAGGTCTGAGTAGCACTCATAAAAGCTTTGTAGGCAGTGCAGTAAGCCTATAAAATTTGCTGCTGAGTATTATATTGGGTTATTATTATAGCCTACTTACTTAACCTTATACTGCAGCTTCTCTTAATGCAGACAGACTGCTAAAATTTTTTCTATCTTTTATTTATATTTCTTATTAACTTCTATAGCTGGGGGAGGATCCTCAATCTGGCCTAAAAAAAAATCAGTAGCTGCTTTTCAGAGCTTATCTGATGAGAACACTAGATGCATGTGAATTGAGGCTGATAAGTTCAGCTTATAAACATTATTAATCTGTTCAACAATGCAGTAGAGGCCTGCCATCTAATAGTCTAGCTTATAGCTAGAATAGTCTGTCTTTTAGATATAAACTAACACTTATATTATATCTTCTATCTTAAAATTAACAACCCTTCAGTGCTAATCTGTTTGTTATTGCTGGAAGTTCTGAGCCTTCTCAATAAGCTTCTGGGCATAGTTCCAGGTGGCTTCTAGGTGCTGGACTTATTTTCAGGCATCATTCTAGTTCAAATACTTTATGACAGATTAGTCTGAGAGCTAAGGCTGTTGCCAGTTAAAGAAGATCTGTAGTGTCACACCTCAGTCAATCAAGAATAGTGAGACTTCAGTTGACTTATGAGGCAGAACTGCTGCTACAAAGTTTATTATCAGTAGTTAATCTAATTAGTCATTCTGGTAGTAGTTAATAAAGAGTCTAAGACACTGTATTATATGCTGATTTATTATCTCTGTTTGGTTATCTGTCTGGGCATAGTTTGCAGTGGAGAGCCTCAGCTTCACACCTAGAATTCAACAGAATTTATTCCAGAAGTTTAAAATAAATTAGGGTCTTCAGTCTGATACAATAATGTCTGAGGGTCCAGTTCACTGGTAGATATACATTATAAAAAGCCTTACTATGTCTCAGGCTGTAATAGTTTTATAGCATGAAATAAATATCAGCCTTTTCTCTAAGTGATCTACCACTGCAAAGACAGCATCATAACCATGTTGATCCTTAAAAAAGCTTTAGAAGTTTATTGAGATATGTTTTTATAGCTGGTTTGGTATGGGCAGCAACTGCAACAGTCTAGAAAGCTTATTACATGAGTTCTGAATTCACTAACACATGTGGTAGTTGGCAATATATTGATTAATGTTCTAAGTTATGCCTGATTAGTAGTATCTTTCTGCTAGCAGTTTCCTCATCTTATTTCTTTCAGGGTGGGCAGTAGAAGCCTGGCAGTGCATTTTATTCAGGAGCTGTATTTAAAGATTTCTCTTATTCAGCACCATCAGCTGACTCTGGCCATATAATAATAGATCTTTTTTTAGAGATTATAGAGCCTTTTCTTCAGCAGCTGCCACCTGAAGGTTTGTCAGAAATTTATAGATATAGTTGACCTGTAGCAGGCAGTCTGTTAGATGCAACTTTTTTTAGATTGGTGCTAGCTCTGCATGGGGGTTTTCCATCTCTTGTATAATGTAAGAGTTAAGCTATTCTGTCTTTAAGAGCTGCTGGGTCCAGTATTTCTTTTTCAGGCTATTCTGGGCTTTCACTATTGCTGGCTGCTGAAATAAAGCATCTGCTAATAGGTTCTGTTTCTCTGAGCAATATTAAATTATAAAGTAGAATCAGGTAAGATACTTACCTCACTTTGCCTGCTGTGAGGTCAGGACCTTAGTTATTATAAAATATTTCAAAGCCTAATAATTAGTTAGAATATTAAAGGGGTTCTCCTGCTGCAAGTTTTTCAGCTTTAATTGCTATTTCTTTAAGGCCTGTATAATGGCTAAGAGCTTCTTATTATAGATTGCATAGTTGCACTCTGCCAGTGCTATAGTTTTTAAGAAATAAGTCACTAGGTGCCATTGTCTGTCTCTATCTATATTTAACTAAAAGAGTACTTTAGCAACCACCCCATCTGAAGTATCAGTCTCCAGCTTAATTAGTTGATAGAGGTTATAATAGATCAGTATTAAAGCAGACATTAGCTGTTTCTTAAGCAACTTAAAGGCCTGAAGATACTAAGAGTTGAAGTTAAAGGGCATATCCTTTCTTGTAAGGTTAAACAAGAGTCTTGCAATATAGCTATAGTTCTTAATAAACTGCTGGTAGAAATTGCAAAAGCCTAGAAAGAATTGCACTCTCTTAACTATAGTTGGGGGCTCTCAGTTCTAGATTACTGCCATCTTTTCTGAGTTGACCTCTATTTCATTAGTGCTGACAATGAAGCCTAAATACTTGGTCTGAATAACATAAAATTTACATTTTCTGATGTCTGCTTGAAGCTCTATTTTTTAGAGTTGATTCAGCACTCTGATAACATACTCCTGATGCTCTAGTTCATTCTGGGAATAGACTAGTATATCATCAATAAAGATGGTCATAAACTAGTTCAGATAATTCAAGAAGAGGTTATTTACATATCTCTAAAAAGTAGCTGATCTGTTAGTGAGCTCAAAGAGCATCACCTGATATTTGTAGGCTTTATAGCAAGTCTGAAATATTGTTAGGTCTTCTGACTCAGGATCCATCTGGATCTTATAAAATACTTGCCAGATATCAAGTTTAGTGAAGATTCTTGCTTAACTTAAATATTCTAGAGTCTCATTAATTAATGGCAGAGAGTAGCAGTTCTTCTTTGAGATAGCATTTAGCTTTTAGTAATTTACACAGAGGCACAACCCCCCATTAGCCTTATAAACAAAGAGAATTGAGAAAGCAAAAAAAGCTCTACTAAAAATTATAAAACTCTTGCTTAGGTTCTCTATTAGGTATTTCTTAATAACTTCCAGTTTCTCAGCAGATTACTTGTACAAAAGACTATAGCCTAAAGAGTTCTTCTCAATAAGCTCAATGTGGTGGTTATAGAAATAGTGTGGTAATAGCTAATTAGAAGCTTTCTTAGAGAACACATCCTGCTAGAGATAATAGCATGCTGAGAGGTGTTTGTTTAAATAGATCTCTTTATTCCCTTTTATTAATAGAAGTCAGGTTTTTTCCTCAATAATTCAGTCAATCTTATAAAGACTGGTAATAAAGGTTTTGCTCTCTTAAGCCTGAGCAAAGTAGTGGAAGCTTGCAGCCCCAATTAAAGCAATATCAATCTCCAGAGATTTCTTTAGAGGTTTCTTTGAAGACTGTAAGCAGTGCTGTTTTACAATAAATTCTATTTCTTGAAGAGCTTAGTTTATCTTGGCTAGATTCAAATACCTATCTATAGCAGCAGTTTAGAGTAGTTGATATTTAGCAGGTTTAGTATCTGGAACTTGCTGCTGAGTATTTGCTTTATCTCCTGCAGCCATAAGCTTATTGAGCTTTAAGCACTAGTTCAGCCAAATCAAGCATCTATTCTGTATATTCAACTAAATATCTTGCTCCTCACACCACTTCCAGCCTAGAATTATGTCATGATGCTCAAGGTTGACTATAAGTATAAGCATATCAGCCTGCTGGCACCTATCAACTACCAGATGCAATATAATTGTGTGGGTGATTTGTTCTTTAGTCTGGCCATCATAACCCTGGATGTAGCAATCAGAGTTCAGGGGCATCACTAATGTTTGAAAGTATTTAGCTACATTTCTTGCATGAGAAGTATTAATAAATACAGATTTGTTAGCTTCAGAGTTAACTAATGTCTTCAGTTCCACACTTAGTCTATTTCTTGACACATGATTAAGTACAATAAAGTGATTACCACTGAGCAACTTGCTCATATCCAGCAAAAACAGGTCAACCTTATAGCTTTTCTCTAAAAAGAAGACTTTCTCTAGAGTAAAGCTTTTTCTAAATCCTGATTTTTATCTGATACTTTCTTCTTCTCTTCTAAGGTCTTAATCTCCAAGACCTTCTTGCAGGGGCAGTGTAGAGCAATATAGCTAGTTTTTTTATAGTAGAAGTATTTTTCTTTCTGTATTAATTCTGCCCTCTGTTTATTATTTAGTCTGCTAGTCTTGGAAGCTGCAGGTGCAGCAGTTCTGGTGGTATGCTTATCACAAAGTTCAGCAGCAGAAGCAGTTTCAGCAGGTTTATAGAACTTGTTCTAAGCTTTAAACTTTTCAGCATTGATCTGCAGAGTGTATGCTGCCTGAGAACAGGTAGTAGAGAATTTATTAAAAATTCTGAAAGCATAATAGTCTTAAGTGATCAGGTGTTACAGACTAGAAAAGAGGTTATGTAATAGATCATCTACAATCTATTTCCATAATTTAACACTACAATCTAATTCTATAATTTAAACCCATAATTCAAACCTATAATTTAAATCTATAATTCAAAACTATGATTCCATTCTATAATCCTCAAGAACTCAGAACAGGCAGCATGTATATAATAACACTTCTTTCAGACAGAACTCAACTCTTATGGTTAACTCATATAGCAATCTGTTATATAGGCATTGTTAGTAACACAGGTCTATTTTTGCTCTTATATTGCTCACCCTCTTGTTTCTTGTTTTCAAGATAAATCAACAACCTCTTTAGATCTAGTTATCTAGGCCTGTTGTTACACTTCAACCACCTTTCTTGCAGGAAGCAAGGTGTGTTGTGAGCACTCAAGAGACTGCAGGCATGGAGAGGTATATTTTCACCCAGAAACTAGCCCAAGCAGTAAAAGCCCTACAGGAACAGATTCAGCAGTTACAGAAGCAGTTACAGAGATAGGTCAATAAGAACATGCAGCTGCAAGAACAAATAGAATATCTTAGACATTAGTCAAATAAGAGCAACACAAGACAGATGATTGAAGTGAGCTCTAACCAGAATTCAACTTAGCAGACTAAGGTGGCTAAACCTGACCTCTTTTATAGAGAAAAGAAGAAGCTTCAGATGTTTATCTTTCAGTTAAAACTCTACTTCTTTTTCAACACACCAGATTTTCCAGACAAAGACAGAAAGATTATATTTGCAATAACTTATCTTTAAGACACAGTAGCTTAATGGTTCAAACCCTATCTTCAAGATCAAATGTAAAAGGCACTTAAAGAACATCAATCAGAAACTAATAAGATGTTTAACAGATTCTCTACTTTTGTGGCTAAAATAAAGCAGAACTTTGGAGACCTCAATAAAGTCAGAAAGGCCACTTATACTATTATAACAATTTGTTAGAGGACCTCTGTTGCTGCCAACACCACTGAATTTCAACAAGCTATAGCATACTTGAGTGACTGGTCAAACAGATCACTCATGGAGCACTACTATTAAGAATTAAAGAACAAAATTAAGAAAGGACTAATAATCTATAAGAACTCTAAGGATTTAAATGTGCTTATCAACCTGACTATCAAGATTGACAATTACTTCTTTAAATATCACTATCAAGATGATACCCCACAGCATACTAATCAGCAGCATACTGAGAATGAGGGAGATGCTATAAAACTAGACAGCACCAACTAAAAGAACTCTCAGAAGAACAAATTTAAACAGTCTAACAAGAAGTCTTGAAGACCTAATCCCAACTGGACTAAGAAACAAAAGAAATGTTATAAACAAAAGCTATGCATTTACTGCAGAAAAAACAGCTATATAGGATAGAAATGCTTTAACAAGCCCAAGAAAAAGAAAAAAAAGCAAGCTGCTACTATTCAGAAGAAGGAAGAAGACCATGCTGCTTATTATTAAACTACTTATTATAATAACAACTGCAGTATCCACCAGTCAGAAAAGAACACCACAGGCTGATATTCAAAACCACTCAAGTCAAAAAATTAGTCAGTCCTGCTAGAAAGGAACACTTGCAGAGAGTGCAGCTAGAGTCTCTACATCTTAATATAAGCATTACTGAAGGAGGGTTATACCAGCAACTTATTGTTAATAACAAGATTAACAGGTGAAAGACAAGAATCATGATTGACAGTAAAGCAACTAGAAACTTTATCAGCAATATTTTTATTACTAAGAATTATATTCTCTACTAGGTGAAGGAGAAACCTTATAAGTTGATTATAGCAGATAAATTATCTAGCAACTATAAAAATAGATGAGTGTAAATGGAAACCAAGGAATCCACTCTAGTAATTGAACAGTATTCTGAACAGATCAACCTGAATATCACTCAAATCTCAAGGCATAACATCATTCTAGAAATACTCTGGCTAAAGACACATAACCCTCATATAAACTGGAGGACTGAAGAGATACAGCTTGCAGAAACTCTTAAAAGTAGTATAAGGTCTAAAAAGCAGTCTGAGGGACAATCAGAGACTATTAAAGTCTAAGAAATATTAGGAAAAGCACTAAAGCACATGTAGTATTAGAGAGAGCAAATTGGCATTTTATATATTTGCTCTAGAGAGATTAGAGAAGTGGGAACTCTGACAAAAAAACAGGAGACAGCCAAACCCTCTATTTAAAAGATAAAGAATATGCCACAGGAATATTAGGACTTCCAGAATATTTTCCAGAAAAAAGGCAAGAGACAACTTTCAGAACACCAATTATAAAACTATAAGATATTATTAAAATTAAATATATAGCTAGTATTCAAACTGATTTACCCCCTCTCAGAAAAGAAACATGAGGCACTACAGAAATATATTAATAAAAATCTGAAACAAGAATATATTAAGTCATCTACTTCACCTGCAAGATACTCTATACTCTTTATCTCTAAGAAAAATAAGAAGTTACAGCTCTGTGTGGATTATCACCAGCTTAATAACATCACTATCAAGAACTGCTATCTGCTGCTGCTCATTTCAGAGGTTCAGGATAGGCTTAGAAAGGCCAGATACTTCACCAAGCTAGATCTACACAAAGACTATTATCTGGTCCAAATAAAGGAAGGAGAGGAATGGAAAACAGCCTTCAGAACTTGCCTAAAATATTTTAAATATATAGTTATGCTATTTGGGCTTACTAATGCACCTGCTATATTCCAGAGCCTAGTCAACAACACATTACAGAACTATTTGGACATCTTTTGTATAATCTACCTTAATGACATTCTCATCTATTTGGAAACCCTGGAAGAGTATAAGGAGTATGTGAAGAAGATTCTGAGAGCTCTGCAAAATAGAAAGCTCTCTATAGCCCCAGAGAAATACAAATAACACACTCAAAAAGTGGAGTTTCTAGAATTTGTCATTACTCTAGAGCATATGGAGATGGATGAAAGGAAACTGACTATTATTAAAAAATAGCCTACTTTTACTTTAGTTAAAGAAGTGCAATCCTTTCTTGAATTTGCCAACTTTTACCAGAAATTTATCTGGAATTACTCCAAGATTGCAGAACCCTTGATACAGCTCACTAAAAAAAAGCAGAGCTTTGAATGAGAGAAAGAACAGCAAGCAGTATTTAAAAAATTAAAGCAGAAGTTCTGTGAAGAACCTGTTTTGAAGATCTATAACCCTGAGAAACCAGCTATATTGGAAATAGATGCTTCAAACTATACTATTAGAGCATGTCTCAGCCAGTCAGATAAAGAAGGCAGGCTACACTCTGTTATCTACTACTCCAGAAAGATAACACTCTTAAAGCTAAACTATGACATCTATAACAAAGAATTACTGGCCATTGTTGCAGCTCTAAAGAAATGGAGGCATTACCTAAAAAAAGCTAAGCATCAGACTCTAATATATTGTGACTATAAGAACTTGGTTTACTTTACTATCATCAAGGAGCTGACCCAAAGGCAAGCTAGATAGGCTGAGAAGTTAGCACAGTATAACATCTAAATCATCTACAGAAAGAGAAGGGAAAATGTTAAAGCTAATACTTTTAGCTAAAAACCAGATTGTGACAGCGTGGTGGACAAGTGTAACAACAGGCCTAGATAACTAGACCTAATAGAGTTGTTGGGTTTATCTTGAGGACAAGAAACAAGGGGGTGAGCAATAGAATAGTAAGAATAGCCTGTGTTACTAGCAATGTCTATATGACAGGTTGCTATGTGAGTTGACCACAAGGGTTGGAATCTGTCTAAAAGGAACATCATTATATACATGCTGTTTCCTGGAATTATGAAAATAGATCATGAAGTTGGATCATAGAAATGGATCATGAAGTTGGATCATAGAAATAGATCATGAAGTTGGATCATAGAAATGGATTATATATGATCCATCATGTGACCTCCTTTCTAATTCATTCTAATCTGTAACACTACCCCTCCCTTTAGGGATCTTTGGCCTAAAGATCTGTCTGTGTCTTATAACACCTTCCCTGTTATTTGTCCTCGATCTTTAGTCTGTCAAGTCCCGGGAGCGTTTGGTCCTGGCTGACAAGATTGATTTGCTAGATAGTGAAATGCCTGTTCCTTGCAGTTTGTGTCTCCTTCACCAAGCTTGCTGAAAGGATGGGGACCCTGAGATTATTTGCAAAATAAATCCTGGGTATTTGTGCTGTAGAAAGTGTGTCTGGCATGGGCTGACTGCTTATAACAGTAGTGGTCTTTTAGGGGCTGATTGTGAGGTTCCTGGCCCTCCCATTTGTTTTTCTCACTAATATGGTTAGTCGATCAGTTAAAACAAGCCATTGATAAGGTGGAAAAGGAGGAGCAAATGGCTCTTGATTTGCTGCAAAAGGGCCTGAGTTGCCTTCATCAAGCTTGAAAGCAGCAAGACCTCCTTTGTTGCTGGGGTTCCTTAATGCTTCAGAAGAAGGCAAAGACAGTTGAAGATCTTGAAGAGTTAGATTGTCTAGAGGCTGAAGCTGAGGGTTCTGAGGGTTCTCATTCTAAAAGGCTGTGTTGTAAGGGTTCCAATGCCAATCCTTCTTCTTCAAATACTCAGGCAGTATCTTCCAATTCAGCCATCAATGTCAGTTTGCCTAATGTTTTGGATGGGGTTGATTTATCTGCTTTGTCTCATCTCCCTTTCTGGGATTCTTTCTTGGCTGACCTCTTTTCCTCCAGGGTGGCAGATCCTCTGGCCTTGGATGATCTGGGTTCTGGAGGTGGAACTCCTTGATAAGGTCTTTGCATCCTTCACAGTTTTTAGGAAGTTCTTAGGTATTCTCTGAATCATCATACCCTGCTTATTTGATCAGGTATCTAAACTGACTGTCCACATATCCACTGTCCAGTATTTTTTCAACTTTATATTCTTGATCTGCTTCTGGGTTTTCAGGCAGTATTTCTTCAGCTTTGGTAATGACTGTTGCATGGGTCAGCACTGGTTCCAATAGAGAGACATAAAAAACAGGGTGTATTTGCATATTTTCTGGTAATCTGAGTTTATAGTTCACTTTTCCAATTTGTTCTTCAATTTCAAAGGGTCCAATCTTTTTGAAATCCAGTTTATCACTAGGCCTCTGTGTTTTGATGTTCTTTCTGAGGAGGTATATCTTATCCCTCTTCCTAAACTTAGGTGCCTTCTGGTGCTGTTGGTTGTAGTACATGGCTGCTCAGTAAGCAATAAATTGGATGTTCAAGCTCAGCTGTTGGTGTAGCTTTTTTAACTGGTCTGCCTTGAGGATTCCTTTCTGGGCCAAGATCTTGCCAGAGATGAGCTCTTGATACACTGTAGGCTCAAACCTATAGTTGGCATAGAATGGCAATTCCTGGGTGGCTTCAGTCTTTGCACTGTTGTATGCAAATTGGGCTAAAGGCAACAATTCGACCCAGTTGTTCTGTTGATAATTAATATAGCAGCAAAGGTATTGTTCCAGGGTCTGATTAATCCACTCAGTCTGTCCATCTGTCTGTGGGTGTGCTGTTGTCAACAGCTTGTGTTTAGAGCCCAATTGCTGTGTCAAGAATTGCCAAAACTTGGATGTGACCAGCTTGTCCCTGTCTGACACAATCTCATCCAGTAGACCATGATTCCCCACAATTACCTGTAGGAAAGTATATACCAAGTCATCTGTATTGGCTGTTTTTCAGTAGGGTAGGAAGTAGGCATATTTGATAAGCCTATCTACAATGATCAGAATTGAATTATATTTCACCTTGGTCAGGGGTTCCTCCAATTCTGGCAGATCTGTGATAAAGTCCAGGGATATAGACTGCCAAGGTCTTTTAGGCACTTTCAAGGATTGTAGATGTCCATATAGGGTGTGCCTAGTGGCCTTGCTCCTTATACAAAGATTGCATTGGGAAACCACTTTCTGTACTGTCTTCCTAAGCCCCAGAAAGTAGAAATTCCTGGTAATTTGTTCAATAGTTTTGTCCATTTCTTGGTGGCCATGTGCTAGGGCTTTATAGATATCCTTGACCAGCTGTTCTCAGAGTTTGGCAGGCACATAGACTAGTCTCTGGTACAGGATAATGCCTTCTTCTTCTATAGTTATGTTAGGGTCTCTTTCTGCAGGTTTCTGTGATTTAGCCCTTTCTAGGATCTTCATCAATTTCTGGGCCATAGAGTTATTCTTATAGGCCTTTTTGATTTCTTTCTCCCATGAGCCAGTAATTCAGAAAACCAGTGCTAGCTGCCTGGCTAGAACAAGTGTGCCATCTGCCTTGATTCTGAAGATTGCTGGCTGGACTCCAGGCTTTCCTGTCTTGTAGTCTAGTCTTTAGCTAAGAGCATCAGCTCTGGTGTTCTCCCTTCCCTTCCTATAGGTGATCTGGATGTCATACTGCACCAACTCTTCCACTCATCTAGCTTGTCTTCAAGTCAGCTCCTTGGTGGTAGTAAAGTGAACCAAGTTCTTGTGGTCACAATATATTAGGGTCTGATGCTTGGCTCCTTCTAGGTAATGCCTCCATTCCTTTAGGGCTGCAACAATGGCCAGTAATTCTTTGTCATGGATGTCATAGTTTAGCTCTGGGGGCATCATCTTTCTAGAGTAGTAGGTAACAGGGTGTAGCCTGCCTTCTTTATCTGGCTGGCTAAGACATGCTCCAATAGTGTAGTCTGATGTGTCTGTTTCCACTATAGTGTTACAGATTGGGATGGATTAGGAAGGAGGTCACGTGATGGATCATATATGATCCATTTCTATGATCCAACTTCATGATCCATTTCTATGATCCAACTTCATGATCCATTTCTATGATCCAACTTCATGATCCATTTCCATGATCCAACTTCATGATCCATTTTCATGATCCCAGGAAACAGCATGTATATAATGACATTCCTTTCAGACAGAACCCGACCCTTGTGGTTGACTCACATAGCAACTTGTCATATAGACATTGCTAGTAACACAGGCTTATTCTTACTATTCTATTGCTCACCCCCTTGTTTCTTGTCCTCAAGATAAACCCAACGACTCTATTTGGTCTAGTCATCTAGGCCTGTCGTTACACTTCGACCACCTTTCTTGCAGGAAGCAAGGCGTGTTGTGGGCGTTCAAGAGATAGCAAGCATGGAGGGGCATATCTCCACCCAGGAACTAGCCCAAGTGGTAAGGGCCCTACAAGAACAGATTCAGCAGTTACAGGAGCAGTTACAGGGACAGGTCAATGAGAACATGCAGCTGCAAGAACAGATGGGATACCTCAGGCATCAGTCAAATGAGGGCAACACAAGACAGACAATCAAAGCAAGCTCTAACCAGGATTCAACTCAGCAGACTAAGGTGGCTAAACCAGACCTCTTTTATGGAGAAAGGAAGAAGCTCCAGATGTTCATTTCCCAGTTGGAACTCTATTTCTTCTTCAACACACCAGATTTCCCAGATGAAGACAGAAAGGTCATGTTTGCAGCAACTTATCTTTGAGGCACAGCAGCTCAATGGTTTGAACCCTATCTTTGAGATTGAATGTAAAAGGCACCTGAAGAACATCAACCAGAAACCAATGAGATGTTCAACAGGTTCCTTACTTTTGTGGCTAAGATGAAGCAGAACTTTGGAGACCTCAACAAAGTCAGAAAGGCCACCCATACTGTCATGACAATCTGCTAAAGGACCTCTGTGGCCGCCTACATCACTGAATTTCAACAAGCTGCAGCATACCTGGGCAATTGGTCAGACAGATCACTTATGGAGCACTACTGTCGGGGGCTGAAGGACAAAATTAAGAAAGGACTAATAATCTACAAGGACCCTAAGAATCTAAATGCGCTCATCAACCTGGCCATCAAGATTGACAATCACCTCTTTGAATGTTGCTACCAAGATGGTACCCTGCAGCATACTAATCAGTGGTATACTGGGAATGGGGGAGATGCCATGGAACTAGATAGCACCAACTGGAAGAACCCCCAGAAGGACAAGTTTAAACAGTCTGACAAGAAGCCTCAAGGACCTAATCCCAACTGGACTGAGGAGCAGAAAAAGTGCTATGAGCAGAAGCTATGCATCCACTGCAGAAAGAACAACCATATGGGATGGAAATGCCCTAACAAGCCCAAGAAGGAGGAAAAGAAGCAAGCTGCTACCACTCAGAAGAAGGAAGAAGACCATGCCACCTACCACTGGACTGCCTGTTATGATGATGACTGCAATATCCACCGGTCAGAAAAGGACACCACAGGCTGGTATCCAAAGCCACCCAAGTCAAAAAACTAGTCGGCCCTGCTAGGAAGGGACACTTGCAGGGAGTGTGGCTAGAGTCCCTACATCTTGATACAAGTGCCACCAGAGGAGGGTTATACCAGCAACTTATTGTTAATGGCAAGATTAACAGGTGGAAGGCAAGAATCATGATTGACAGTGGAGCAACTAAAAACTTTATTAGCAATACTTTTGTTACCAAGAATCATATCCCTTATCAGGCGAAGGAGAAACCTTATGAGTTGACTATGGCAGATGAGTCATCTAGCAACTATGGAGATGGATGGGTACAAATGGAAACCAAGGAATCCATCCTGGCAATCAGACAACATTCTGAACAGATCAACCTGGACATCACAAGGATCTCAAGGCACAACATTATTCTAGGAATACCCTGGCTAAAGACACACAACCCCCACATAGACTGGAAGACTGAAAAGATACAGTTTGCAGGGACACCCAAAAGCGGCATAAGGCCTGAGAGACAGCCTGAGGGGCAACTGGAGGTTGTTGAAATCCAAGAGATATCAGGGGAAGCACTGAAGCATATGTGGCAACAGGGAGAGCAAGTTGGTGTCTTATATGTTTGCCCTAAGGAAGTCAGAGAAGTGGGAACTCTGACAAAAAAGCAGGAGACAGCCAAACCCCCTATCCAGGAGATGGAGAACATGCCAAAGGAGTACTGAGACTTCCAGGATGTTTTCCAGGAAAGAGGCAAAGAACAACTTTCAGAACACCAATTATAGGACCATAAAATACCATTGAAATTAGGGACACAGCTAGCATTCAAACCAATCTACCCCCTCTCAGAAAAGGAGCACAAGGCACTACAGGATTATATCAACAAGAACCTAGAACAAGGATATATTAGGCCATCAACCTCACCTGCAGGATATCTTATACTCTTTGTCCCCAAGAAGAATGGGAAGTTACAGCTCTGTGTGGATTATTGCCAGCTTAATGACATCACCATCAAGAACCGCTATCCGCTGCCGCTCATTTCAGAGCTTCAGGATAGACTTAGGAAGGCCAGATATTTTACCAAGCTGGATTTGCACAAAGGTTACTATCTAGTCCAGATGAAGGAAGGAGAGGAATGGAAGACTGCCTTTAGAACTCATCTAGGACACTTTGAATACACAGTCATGCCATTCAGACTTACCAACACACCTGCTATGTTTCAGAGCCTAGTCAACAACACATTGCGGGACTATCTGGACATCTTTTGCATGGCCTACCTTGATGACATCCTCATCTATTCAGAGACCCTGGAAGAGCATAAGGAACATGTGAAGAAGGTCCTGAGAGCTCTGCAGGATAGGAAGCTCTCTGTAGCCCCAGAGAAATATGAATGGCACACTCAGAAAGTGGAGTTTCTAGGATTTGTCATCACCCCAGGATATGTGGAGATGGATGAAAGGAAACTGGCCATCATTAGGGAATGGCCTACTCCTACTTCAGTCAGAGAAGTGCAATCCTTTCTTGGATTTGCCAACTTTTACCAAAAATTCATCTGGAACTACTCCAAGATCACGGAACCCTTGATACGGCTCACCAGGAAGAAACAGAGCTTCAAATAGGGGAAAGAACAGCAAGCAGCATTTGAAAAGCTGAAGCAGAAGTTCTGTGAAGAACCTGTTTTGAAGATCTATAACCCAGAGAAACCAGCTATAGTGGAAATAGATGCATCAGACTACACCATTGGAGCATGCCTCAACCAGCCAGATGAGGAAGGAAGACTACATCCTGTTGCCTATTACTCCAGGAAAATGACGCCCCCAGAGCTGAACTATGACATCCACAACAAGGAATTACTGGCCATTGTTGCAGCTCTGAAGGAATGGAGGCATTACCTGGAAGGAGCCAAGCATCAGACCCTGATATACTGTGACCATAAGAACTTGGTTCACTTTACTACCACCAAGGAGTTGACTTGAAGGCAAGCCAGATGGGCTGAAGAGTTGGTGCAGTATGACATTCAGATCACCTACAAGAAGGGAAGGAAGAACACCAGAGCTGACACCCTTAGTCAGAGACCAGACTATGAGATAGAAAAGCCAGGAATTCAGCCAGCAATTTTCAGAACCAAGGCAGATGGCACACTTGTTCTAGCCAGGCAGCTAGCACCAACCTTCTGAATTACTGGCTCATGGGAGGAAGAAATCAAGAAGGCCTATAGAAATGACTCTATGGCCCAAGAATTGATGAAGATCCTAGAGAAGGCCAAAACACAGGAACCTGCAGAGAGGGACCCCAACATAACCATAGGAGAGGGAGGCATCATCCTGTACCAGGGACTGGTCTATGTGCCTGCCAAACTCCAAGAACAGCTGGTCAAGGACATCCATGAAGCCCCAGCACATGGCCACCAGGGAATGGACAAAACCATTGAACAAATCACCAGGAATTTCTACTTCCCAGGGCTCAGAAAGACAGTACAGAAAGTGGTCTCCCAATGCGACCTCTGCATAAGAAGCAAGGCTGCTAGACACGCCCCATATGGATACCTGCAGCCCCTGGAAGCGCCTAAGTTTAGGAAGGGGGACAAGGTATACCTCCTTAGAAAAAACATCAAGACACAAAGGCCTAGTAACAAACTGGATTTCAAAAAGATTGGACCTTTCGAAATTGAAGAACAGACTGGGAAAGTGAACTATAAACTCAGACTGCCAGAGAATATGCAAATATACCCTGTTTTTTATGTCTCTTTGTTGGAATCAGCACCGACCCATGCAACAGTCATTACTGAAACCAAAGAAATACTGCCTGAAAACCCAGAAGCAGACCAAGAATATAAAGTGGAGAAAATACTGGACAGTGGATATATAAATGGTCAGTTCAGATACCTGATCAAATGGGCAGAGTATGATGATTCAGAAAATACCTGGGAACCTCCTGAAAACTGTGAAGGATGCAGAGACCTCATTAAGGAGTTCCACCTCCAGAACCCAGATTGTCCAAAACCAGAGGATCCGCCACCCCAGAGGAAAAGAGGTTGGCCAAGAAAGAATCCCAGGAAGGAAGGCGGGAAGAGCCCACAGACAAATTAATCCCAGGAGTGCCAGGAGGCCCAGCACTCATGATGGAATTGGAAGCTACTGCCTGATCATTGACTGAAGACCCCTCATGATGAGATTCACCTCTAGAAGACTGATTTTCTTGTTGCTGCTCAACCTCCTCCAAAGCCTCAATCTCAGCCAACTCTTGTTCAAACAAATCCCGACTACAGTTGTCCAGGAAAGAAAGCAAGCAAAGTAAACAGATCACCTTGGCTCAAGAACTAGCAGCCTGAAGAGTAAGATGTTGGGCCTGCTGAGTGAGATCCTGAATCTGTTGAGTGAGACTCTGGATTCCAGCTTTATCCTGCTCAATACTCTGTTGCGCTTCCCCTCGCTGGGACTGAATACAATCTCATGCTTGATCTACTCACCGAAACTCAGCTGGTGAAGGCATTTCTTCAGGAAATTGACAGCAACTACTGTGGCAAACACACTTGTAACAATGTTTAGAGTCAGAAGAAATCCAACAGCAATAACACAAATGGGGCTGACAATTCAAACACCAGATCAATGCTTCAGAACCACCACAAAGTATTTGGGCAGCCAAAGTGTGACGACAAGCAGTGGTACTAGACATGATGAGTATTAAAGATTGGAGAAAGAAGGGGGGGAAGGGGGAAACCCACCTTCTTATAGGCTTTCAAGATGAAAGCTGCCTAGGGGAGGGGTAGTGTTATGGACTTTGCCCAAATAAAGGCCAGATAATTAAAGGACTGAGAGAGGTAACTGATCAGCACATAACTGATCTGATCACCATGATCACCTTGATCACCTTGATCACCATGATCAGCTCGATCACCTTGATCACCATGATCACCAAAAGACTGGGAGACAGGCATGTATATAATGATGTTCCTTTCAGACAGAATCCAACCCTCATGGTTGACTCACATAGCAACTTGTCATATAGACATTGCTAGTAACACAGGCTTATTCTTACTTTTATATTGCTCACCCCCTTGTTTCTTGTCTTCA
>Ga0207767_1000459_pt1 | contig 25785 bp, 29 predicted proteins | sample HigsolmetaGSP17D_FD_184845 | JGI IMG/M metagenome (GOLD analysis project Ga0207767, IMG submission 184845) | High solid enriched microbial communities from the Joint BioEnergy Institute, USA - SP1-7-D (SPAdes) | ecosystem: Engineered > Bioreactor > SSF (Solid state fermentation) > Aerobic >... | reverse complement strand
TGCGTTGAACACTCTGGCTCACCATTTGTAGGATGCCCAAGAGACGGCGCAGTTTGAGGAGCGGTGGCGCGCCACGCAGCTTCAGTCAGGATCAGCTCTTGTTTCAGCATCCATCACGTGTCTCCCTCCCCGCTATGTGGCAGACTTTCTGGTGCAGACCTTCTTTAAATATGCTCAGACAAACAACTTCTATGTCGAGGAAGACTGGCTGCGCGAGAAGCTGAATACTTGCTACACAAATCCTTCCAGTCTTACTTCGGCCGACGCCGGTGCTGTCTGCGCAATTCTGATGGTCTTGGCCATTGGCACCCAATTCGCGCACATGGACTCTCCGACACCTGTCAACAAGCTCTCGTCCGATGACCACCGTTTCTCTGAAGACGAGGTCGGTCTCACGTTCTACCAGTTTGCGTCCAAGCTTCTCCCGGATATAATCACCACGGCCTCCGTTCGGAGTGTGCAGGCTTGCCTACTGATCGGAACGTACCTACTGCCTCTGGATACGTCTGGTCTCTCATATACATACTTCGGCTTAGCGCTCAAGATGGCAATCCAAAATGGCATGCACAGAAAATACTACGGAGAGGGGCTGGATCCGCATATGGTTGAAGTCCGAAACCGAGTCTTCTGGACAGCTTATACGATAGAGAAGTACGACATATCCTCGTACCTTTTACAGTCCCAGCCAACTGACACAATGACAGGCGTATCAGTATTCAACACGGCAGGCCTGCCTCCATGTCACATTCTGACGTGGACGCTGCCTTGCCGGTCGACCTTCCAAGCTTGAGGCCTTCTGGTCAGGTGTCGAACTTCACGAACATGGTGGCGTTGATAACGTTGACCCTAAAACTGGGAGAAATCGCAGACGAAATGTATGTCTTGACCGTACATACATTTTTTTAGGATTCAACGTTGACTTACATTTCCCAGATCGTCACTGCGGAAATGCCGAAAAGGCCAACAACCACAGCCAGATTGCCTCGAAAAGCTCTTGACGCTGAGGAAGCAGCTTATAGACTGGTGGGCGACATTGCCGGAAGAGACTTGTTGCAGGGATCTCAACCCTTCAGGCGGGCTCTTCCGCTCCAATGTGCATCTGAAGCTAGACTACTGCTTGACCAGGATATTTATAGGGCGACCGTTCATCTTCAGCAGTGCGAAAGGGACAAATCAACCCGCTCCTAATGGACCGCTCCAGAAAGCGGCAACTGGTCGCTCCAAAGGCCGTTCCACCCTAGTCATTGACTGCGTCGAAGCGGCTCTCGAGATCATCGATCTGTGCCGCCTCCTGCGCGACGAGACCGGTCTTGCTCGAGCGTCCTACACGGAGTTTAGCTCATGCCGTGCAGCTTTGCTTGTTATTCTTGCTCAGAGTCTGACAAAGCGGACGGAGCGACTACGAAATGCGCTCGAGCAAGGTATGGCCATGATCAAGACCATGTCGATGGGTGTGGGATCGGCTCGGTCATCTGTCAATGACATCGAGGTTCTGGAACGCGCGATCCGCCGCCTTGAGGCATTACTTGAGGCACAAGCCCAGAACAATACTGGGGCTGTCGACTCCGGGTATGAACGATTCAAAAATTGGGAGATGCTGTGGAAGAATGGACCGGTGTCGCCCGCCACGGCGACTTTCCAGGGTCAGGTAGCCGGAGCAGGAACCCGAGTGCACCTTGCACCCGTCGCTACGGCTACTACCGGCTCCACTAATGGCACGATGCGCGGAAGCGACGCGGACAGTGCCGCAGCTGGTTCCGACACCACAACCTCGCCTCCTTCACAGATGCCGCACTTTGGCTTCGAAGGGTTCGTGTCCAACTTCCCGCAGGAACTTGGCGAATTTACAGCCATCCCATGCTTCGAGGGCGAGGGACAGCAGGGCATGGGAGGAGGGGAGGTAGAGGGTCACGGAGGATCCGGGGACGCGAGGTGGATGAATTTCATTATGAATTGATTAATGAATGGCGCTGGCGTTACGGTCTGTGTGTTGATTCTGCGATGTGTGTTCATGATACCTATTTGTTGGATGTGTTATACCCTTGCCAAAGTTTTTGGATTATGTGAAACGGGAGTTAGATATATAAATAATAGGTGTTAGGTAAAAATATGGTCTGATTGTATGGTTCTCGAACCTCAAGCTTGCCATGTCACGTAATCACCTTGCAATGATCGCGCCCATTAACCGTGAACGCCCACACAGAATGTTGAACAAAAAGACAATGTTACCAATTTGCCTTGCAAGTTTCCGACCCTATATACGCCAACACACACAGAAATAGAATGCCCAGTTGCAGGCACCAAAGCAGGGTGACATTGAATATTACGCACTCAGCATTTCATCACAATTATATCTGAAGTATCCAATTAACTCCCAGACACCAGATTCACTGAACTTAAAAAGAAGAAAACTGGACCTGGCATAGTGGATTAGAGATTTCAGCCTTCCAGTTGATCACTTTCCGATGGATCACTACTAGACGCCTGGACTTATCAGACCAATACACCGCGCCCTCGAACAAACACACACACATATTGTATGCCCTCGAGACTTATTTTATTAGCATCCTCCACTAACTCTTGACTCCCATCGCCAGACAAGCAACCTCAGGCGACATCTTTCTTCTCCAACGACCAATTTATTAATTGTCCCCATACATTGGATCTGTGTATATGGTAGTTCTGGAGCTATTCCAGCATTCTCTTCCTGATACACTCGACATCCAGCGCTTCATCAGCCAAATGGCACTTGCAGCTGTGAATCTGAGAGCCCAGGACAGGACAGGTTGCTCCTGCTTGAGGGGTTGGTTGTTTGGAGAGGACATATAATAAAGGTGTGGCAGAGCCAGAGCCATTGTGTAATTAAACATTGGGCGGCAGATTATTCTCTCCTTCCCTCCCTCTCTCTCTCTCTCTCTCTCTCAATCAAGCTGGTCTCTCTAGGAGGACATGGAAAGTATTGGGTGCAAAGTAAGGAAGAATCAGACATGTCCACTGATGGGAGAGGCAGCACTTGCTTGATTCTCAGCAGTAGAATTCATGATATCTGTTGTTGATATGATTGTCCTTAGAGTCATTGTCATTGCCGCTGCGTGGTTGTACCTGCAGAGAGATTCTTCTGCCACTACTGCTGCTTCTTCAGCAACCCGGTTTCTGTAGCCTGTTCAACCGACCGTGCACACATGATCTAAAAAAGCCATTGTGGGAGCTTCCAATGCAGTAGTTCAAGTCATGAGGTGTGTTGAATTCATTGTCGACCTCATTCCTGCCTGCTGTGGTATCTTTATCATCCTCAAAATTGTTGTCTTCGGCGGCAGTAGCAGTGGCTTATTATTATTATTGTAGAATCTCATCATGTGAGGAGGCTATGCTATATAAAGATCGGAGGAATAGAAAACTTCAATAGTTCAATTTAGGTTAGCATTAAATATAATGTGAATAGTAAGGTATCTAGGTAAGCACAGAACAGCTCATGACAACCGTAACATTTGCCCACCTGTATTTCTTCAAACTCTCCCAGTAGATACTGGATCTATATGACCTGTATCTCCTTCATGCAGTCATTATCAATGTTCCCCTCATCACTGTCTGTGTAAATGTTCTCTCACAACAGCTCTGGGAGGGGAAGTCTCAGCCATATATGACCACTATTTATTTAAGGATTAGGCAGCGCTCAATGGGAACATATATTCTGAAGGTCAATATATGTGACCCTTTTTGCTTACCCTTTGCTTATTCTCACTTATTTTTGTCTATTTTACCTGATTAGTCCTGTATACACAATCCTGGATGTATATAAATTGCTTGTTACCCTAGATAGATTCAAAAATTGGACCTCTCCGATTCATACTAGTCAGTACTAGGCGCCCTAGAACTCAACAGGAAGCTTTTCAAGATTGGATAAATGCTGCCAACCATTGAACACAGACTGTGAGATAGGCCGTATGTTGTCTGCTGCACTGCACTTGGAGCTCATCTTTCTAAACACTGACTTTCATTAAAACGGTATTTATTGGTCCAGTCGACAAATTGTCTGTCTCTCTCTCTATGTCTTGAACTGAGCTCAACAAACACTCAGCAAACATCTGTTGCATGGCATGCCGAAGAGTGCAGCAAGAACCCACACATAGAAAGTCATTGTTGAAGATGTTAAAAGATATCAAGAATGTGATCCTCTTGTTGAATTCATGTTCTGTTGAAGAGTATCTGGTCAGAGACTGAGCAAAGAATTCCCCCATAAAGAACCTCCGAAGAGTCTCTGCCGATCGTCCTGAGACCACGACTTGCGCGGCTATATAGTGCGGAATGCGCTCGATGCGCTTGTTTCAAATACGTATATATCTTTAGTTTTGGGCCCTGAAGATGGCTGATGAATCTATCTGTTTGATCTTCGTGTCACAGATAAGTCTGTGAAATATTACTGGTATGAAATCGATGTGCTCCAAATCCTGTAATATTGGAGCCTAGGAGCTGATAAATCGAGTCCCGAGAGCCTGTATACTTTGTAGATGGACCCTCTCTCCCTCCCTGACTGCTTTCCACCAACGATTGCAAGGGCCAAGGGGCTGCAAGGACCACCGTCAAACCCGAGGTATCTCCGTTCTCTTATCTCCCTAAACACACACACACACACACTGACAGCCAACCCAACAGAAGGAACGTCAATGCGTAGAAATAGTGCCTGGAATCCAAAAAAAGTGGAATTCTTAGCCACTTGCCTCGCTTATCAGTGGGCCAGAGGTTTTCGAACCGCGCGGCATTTCATTGGCGACGACGACGGGCTGCCGCCCGCCACGGACCGCCACAACCACAAGCCACGACCTCTGCCGATCCGGTCCGATCATCACCTCATCGACAGCTATTATTGAGCAAGCAACCATTCAATGGCCTGGAGAGGACCCAGAATATATGCCCTGGAGATCGCGGGGCGTATGTCATTGCGTGAATACAGCCATGAAGTGTGCGTTTTCGAGTCATGGTTCATATCTCCGACCCCCAACGGAAAAAGGAGAACCACAGAGTTTCCCGTTCGGATCGGCTTGCCGATAATCTCTCTCGGTCCCGACACGGCCAAACACCTCCACTTGGTCTTGTCCCTGCGCGTCAACAGGGCTCCACCGGCTTAAAATTTCTCGAGTCGATCTACTGTATCATACCTAGGGGGATCCGCCGCCCTGGATGGGTTTTCCTGGGATTTCGTCATGTGTGGTTCTCTTCTTTTTCCCGTTTCCTATTCCCCTTTTCTGTTTCTATCTCGCGGAGAGAGCAGTATATAGATACTGCCATCCAATCGTTTCATAGAAAACTGCATCAAGTTTCCTTGATTTCGACCCCTGTCGATTTTTTTTCCCAATTGATAAGCGAATCACATTTCTTTCTTGACTCGAACACCACGCGGTAAGCCCAAGCCCTAAGCCTAAGCCCCATTTGACGATCTGCCTGCCTGAAGCCCTGTAGGGCTGCAGCTCAACATACATACAAAGAAATAAGCTGACAGCAAAATAACAGATACCTACACATCTACTATCCTAGATGTCGACATCCATGTCCTGGCTCCTCCGAGCCTTCCCCAGGCTCTGTAGATCAGGGCTGCAGAATGCCACCATCACCATCGCACCGCGCCATGGCATAAACATGAACATCATCAACCCCGGACAAAGATCAATATCGACATCAACGACGAGACGATCCATACAGGGCGCCGCCGCTGTAGCCTACGACGCGAACAACAACATCCATCCCTCCACCACCACCACCCCCACCCACCAATTGCAAGAGGAAAATTCCGACCCCAACCTCCAGAAGCAATACACCGACTTCATCACGCAGCACCCCCTCCTCCGCTCCCTCCGCGCCGATCCCTCCTTCACCGAAACCCGCCCACACCTGACCATGCCATCCTCCCTCAAACCGCACCACTTCATCGCCGGCCTCCTCACCGGCCCGGGCAAACTCACCATCCCACCGTACCTCTTCACCTCGCGCGCGCGACGGGAAGTGGTCTCCATCTTCCACCTGGGCGCGCAGCTGTGCGGGCACCCGGGGTACGTGCACGGCGGGCTGCTGACGGTGCTGTTCGACGAGGTGTTTGCGCGGACGGCGCTGCCGTATCTGCCGAGTCGGGTCGGGGTGACGGCGAATCTGAACGTGGATTATCGGGCGCCTGCGGCGCCGGAGCGGTGGTACGTGTTGCGGGCGCGGACGGTGGGTGTTGAGGGGCGGAAGGCATGGGTGGAGGGGAGGCTGGAGAGGTTGCCGGAGGATGCAAAGGGAGAGGGAGAGCTGGTGGCGGAGGCGAAGGCGTTGTTTGTGGAGCCCAAGTTTGCGCAGGTGGGTATTTTTGATTTCATTCCTGGATGGATTCTCTTTTGTTTTAGCTGATGATAGTGTACTGACTTGATGTGATAGTCTCTGCCTTCGTTGTACAAGAGCTGAATTTTCGACATGAAGATATAAGCCAGGTGGATACCATATTTAGAAGATGTCAATCGCGGTATTTATCGGATCGTATATATTCAGGAATTAGAGATAATGTTTTAATTTAGACTCTTTTACTAACCTTGTTATTCTCATTCGTACATACATCCTTCATCATTATCTGAAAAAAAAAGGACCATCGCCTTTGTGTCCAAAGCACGAGGAAGCTTCACCAATGAGATAATAATAGAAGGCCTCCCAGCTACGAAGGCAAATAACGGACCACTGATTCAACCACGACGCTCATGCAGTGGCATTCCTATCTAAAATCATTACTACACACAACCCTCTGCGCCTTAGAACCAAGTCAGGGTAGCAAACAAATCCGAACTACAGCCCTCGACCTTAGACCGTGAATTACCGATGCCACCATCACTACAACCTTGATCCGTTCCGAAAGAGTCAGGGTATGCTGTTCATGGTGATACTAGTATCTGCCCAGTAGAAACAAATATGAGAAGAGAGAATAAAAGGTGCACAATGCCGTAATATGAAAAAGTGAAAGGGAAAAAAAAAGATTTCAAGACAGATGGAAAGCCCCCTGGCCCTCCCGGATGGCCGTAAGCAGCCGCTCACGCAAGACTTCCAGGCTGCTGTAGTCTGGCAGCTTGAGATAGTTCACACAAGTCATTACGCTCGGAAGATAGTCATCGGGCGTGTAGGGGGGCTCGCTGGGCCGACACACAACCGTGAACATTGGCGTCAGGCTCTTGAAACCTGTTGACGAGAAGTGTTAGTAAACAGTAAAAAGAACTCATCCGGCAGAAGTTCGTCTTACCGCCAATCGGAAGCTTCGGGCTTCCCGTGACGAACTGGAGGAAGTCACGGCGCTGCTCCGGAGTGAACTCGCTCATGGTCTGCAGCAAGTTTCGCACGCTCTTGCTGTCCATGTTGAAGCCATGATCCGCCTTGATCGAATCCATGAGAGCTGCAGATGCCGTCAGCTCAACTATTCCCAGGACGTCAGAAGGGGAGAAGAAAAAGACTTACTTTCGATGGACCAATCCTCCTCGGTACGCCCAAACAGCATGACCAGTTCGTTCGGTGTGAAGGCTTTGAGCGACGAGTATGGGAAGACCTGAGAGAAGCCCGCGCGGAAAGCTTCCACCTGACGCCGGACACCGCTGCCCAAGGTCAGATCGACTACGCGGTCAACGTACAGGTCGACATTCTCGATCGTCACAGGGATATTGGAGCCGTTCTTTATTAGTTCGATGGCAGGATATCCTGGCAAGGTGAAATCAAGCCCCAAATCCTCCACTCGGACGCCATCAACTTCCACATTCTGGAGAGCGTGCGACTTCTGAGCCGGTGACAGCGACCGGTCTTGCTCGATTGCTGCCTTGGCATTGGCGAATCGCTTCAGCAGCAGAAGCGAATTGGCAAGATCTTGATCGACCGCCTTCACCGTGCCCAAAGAGGGGGTAACGGTAGACGAGCTGTCGCCGATGCGGAAGAATGTGGGGTTGAAAGAGATGTCGATGATTCTCGAATCGAGCATCGAGCGTGCAACAAACTTGCCCAGAACCTTGAACAGATGCAGCTGCTTTTTCCCTGCCTCCGTGGCAGCCTGCTCGTCGCTCATTGGAGCCGGGAACAGCCCGTACTTGCCAAATGCATACTCGTCCTGCTCGTTGGACTCGTTCTCTCGCCAGATCTTCAGTTTCTTCTTCGAGAACTCCTTTGAGACGGTCGAGTAGAATTCGAGAGTAGGACCCAGGCCGGTTCCCACTTCTTCGAAATATTCGACCTCAAGGATACTAGGCGACGAGCCATACAGCTCCATCACCTTCATGGCAGACTCCAGGATGCGTGATCTGGAAATGCGAACCTTCTGCCTCTGCAGCCGGCCCAAGAACGGACGGTCGTCTCGACGCTGGTCACGGCGGCTGTCATCCCCTTGCTGATTCTGCCATCTCATCATGGAGCGGGCGTAGCCGAAAGCCGTCGACTGGAGGAATAGGTGTCTCGTCTCGAAGGGGAACAGGAAAGGGAACTGTCGCGCGAGGTCCTCACACCAGGTTGGGAGGCAGCTGCTGGCGACGATCAAGGGCTCTTCGAGTTGACGGTTGAGCTTGGCGGTCAGTTTCGTGTTGATAAACTGGGATAGAGGTTCGGGAGTGATCGCAATCAGCTCCTTGCTCTCGGCCAGTATATCATCGAGATGAGCGTTAATCTCGTGGAGAACGCCAAGCAGCCGTAGTATGGAGGCAGTGGTCGGGTCCTTGCTGAGCGACGGGGGCAGTCCGGTCTTCTCATCGCGGCCCGAGGGATCCGATATGCTCGATGTTATTGTGGACGGTTCCGGAGGAGGTGGTCCAGGAACTCGCCTGAACTTGACGGTATGCGTGGCGGACCACACGTTCATCGAGTGTGGATCATCAAGGCGCTCACGATGGAGATGAACCGCGCGATATATCGTCGTATCATACGAAATTGGCTTCCCGTCCATGCTGAACTCGATGTGCCAATCCTGAGGGATCGACGCCATCGCTGAAGCGTAGGAAGAGAATGGGCGGCCAGCAAGGGCCGACGAACCGCCTCCCATCGACTGAGGTGCCGAGCTTGGTGCAGACGAAGAAGGCTTGGACGCGGGCGTAGTAGCCTGCGAGGGGGTGGCGACGCGAGTGCCGTCATCCTTGCGAGCAGTCACCTTGCCCGTTGAAGCAACCTCCATGTTCACCGCGCTGGGATCCGGAGCATTGTCATCGGAGAGGTCGTCTTCAAGATCGTCGACAATTGCGTTGAGCTCCTCGTCCTCTCCTTCGCCCCCGCCTTCACCCTCGGCTTCGTCTTCGTCCTCACTTAGGTGATTCTCGTCGGCACACTCCAGAGGCTCGTCCCCATGTTCGTCTTCGTCCGCACTTGGGGGTTGATGCCGTCCCGATCGTCTTGATGCCGTTGGTCGGTCACGAGTGTCGGTCGGAGCCGATCGCTGAGCTGCTTGCGACGAAGGCTTTGCATTGTTGGTGACTCTGGAGTCCCGAGTGCTGGCGTTCGTACTCGAGGATGGCGGGCGAGGAATCGCCGAGTCGCCACCCAGCGGATCGTTGCTCCCACCGGGGGTATCACGAGGCCGTGCACCACCGGCCAGCTGAGACAGGATCGCGTCTCTGTTACGGGTATTTCTCGGCCGGTCCGATAGGCTTATCCGAGGGCGCAGGAAGTCGTCAAGCGATTTGAAGGTTGCAATGGCGTGGATCGAAACCATGATGTTCATGTAGGGGCGAGGGATGTCAGAGTCTTCATCGGCAACAAGCTTAAGCCTGAGTTGCTTCGACAGCATGTGCGTAGCATTGCTCCGCGTGTTCTCCAGCGAATTGTGATTGACGGTAGTCACCTCGAAATGTTCAGTCCTGCTGAGCAAATCGTGCAACTTGTGAATCAGAATACTAAACGGTGTACTGTAAGAAGTCCGATCCTTAGTCTTTCCGGAGATGCCCGATCCCATAAAAGCCTGCAGAAACGCCGTGCGAGCGTTGTGCATATACGGAGCTGTAAAGAAACAACTGTGAGCAAATGACTGGAACCAGAAAGGAATGGGGCAAATGGTGGGACGGTGGGTGAGCAGCCATACCTTGAGGGTCGCCCAAAACATCCAAGAGGACCTTGATAATTCCCGAATTGAGCAATTCGGAGCTCGTAATGCCCTCCAGCGCATCCGCGTCAAAGTATGAGGCTAGTCTCGAGAAGAGTTGGACACCATCACCGCTTCCGTATCTGAGGTAGCAAGCTTCGATATCTGCAGCCAGGGTCTGCAGTTCAGTGAGAATCTCGGAGGCCTTCTCGCGCATATATTTGCCCCCGCTCCTCTCGTAGACCTCGAGGAAAGCACGGGCGTTACGGATCACTTGATCGTTAATGGCGGCGTCCACCGACAGGGGACGAGCCGAGAAAGAGGAAGAGCTCTCCGAGTCCGACATGTCATTTTCGTCATCACGATCCTCGTCCTGATCGTCCTCATCCTCGGCACCTTCTTGGTCGTCATAGTCGTCCTGTTCCTGGTCCTGTTCCTCATCGTCTTCCGGGCTGTCCTCTCGCTGGTCCATTGGTTCTTCGCTGGCCGCACGTGATTCGGACAGTTGCGATTCCCGACCAGACTCCGCAGCATCGTGGGATGCATTGGCAGTGAGGGAATCATGTCGTTCCTCGGTCGATAGTGGCTTTTCCGCCAGCTTGATAATCTCCGAAATGACGCCTTCGCGGTGGAACTGATATTGGTAGATACTCTCGAGCCGCTGGAAAAGAAGCTCCGCACACTGCAGAGCCAGCGAGACGAGTGACGGATGATCTTTCTGGGAGAGGATTGCCGCCAGGAAGGATGCATATGGGACGGTGCGCAGAGCATCCTCGATCACAGAAGCGTCAAGGTTCTGCAGCATCTTCAACTGGGCTATGAGGACCTTCTGCCGGACACCGAGATTGACCGTGCTGGAGTAAGCGTCGGTCAGAGTGGGCAGCAAGATCACGGCAAAACGCTTCATCTCCGGCTTGCACTCCATCAGCAATGCACGTCGCTTCTCTGCGATCTCCTTGGCCTTCGAAGACCTATGGGGAGAGATGGCGAAGTCACTCTCGAAGCTGATGCCTGGGAGTTCATCCTTGGGTAAAAACTCGCGGCCAGGGTTTCCCGGAAGGAGTTCGCAGATGACATTCAGCGTCTCGAAGACTTGCTCCCTCGGTCGATGGATCAACGCCTGCATGATAAGGACGTTATCGATCTTTACCGCCGTGTCGTCGACGTCACGTGGGGCAGAGACTCCCGTCAGGATTTGGAACAGCGTGTCTACCACATCCATCTTCAGCAGTTCAACAGAGAGACGGGGGCTCGCTCGGGCAGTAATGGCAAGCACTCGAAGGAACTGCGTATGAATATGCGGCCCGATCAGATTTGTGGCCCCGGGCAAGAGGAGGCGAAGCACAGCCTTCAGCATTGCGGGCTCGATGAGCGCTTCTAGCTTGTCTGGCTTGTGCTTGAAGCTCTCCACGATTCTCGAAACGCACAGACATCCCTGCTCGACCACTTTCTGATCACTGCTGGAGAGGACGTTGAGAAGGGTCGGCATCACATCCCGGACAACAGGGAACGAGTCGTGAGGCAGGTTACGACAGCAATTGGCAGCAGTTGTGACTGCCGTCCGCTGTGTGCTCGTCGGAAAGAAGTCGAGATAGGTCAGGCAAGCCGTGAGACCACCTTCACGGACAATGGATGCCGGAAAGTCGACGGAGATCTTTGCAAGAGTCTGGAAAGCCCAATCAGTATCGTGGACGATGTAAAGAAGGTACACGGGGTAGCTTACACTCAAGGCCTGCTCTGCCAGGTCTATAAACTGAATATCAAGAAGCTTCTGGCACAAGACCGGTACTGCACCTCCGTAGACGACATTCGCCACTGATCCACGTAGAGCCTCCATCAGATTCGCCAGACAGCGGCAGGCAAGGAGCATGATTTCGGGGTTCCCCTCGCCAAACTCGCTCGGCTGCATTAGTGCCACCAATTCCTTCACGTATGGATCTGGCGAGAACTGGCCGGCGAGGTTGTCCTCGTTCGAGACCAGGAGAAGATCCGACAGCTCCTGTAAAGCGATCAGCTGAACCGACGGATCGCCTCTCATCCTCAGGTTGCTCAGAATGTCCCGCAACCGGGACGAGACTCCGGACATCATCCCAGTGAGTGTACGGAGAGTGGTGTTGAAGCCCATGGGACTCCGGGATCCGAAGAGGCCATTACGGAATGGATCACCCTCATCTTCATCAAAGGCAGAAGGGTTCGTGCCATCGTTGCTATCGCTATGCGGGGAGGACTCGCGTTCCTCTTTTCTCTCCCTTCCACTGTTGTCTTCCGCTTCCTTCATCATCGTATCCGGGTTGTGCTTGGAGGACCGCTTCTTGTGTCTGCGTGGGGAGGAGGATTGGTTGGCTGAAGGAGCATCTGCAAACAAGGTCCCGTCAGAAGCTGTCGAGCCACAATAAGGGATCCAAACCGGTGGCTCCTTACCCTGTGTAGTCCTCCCGTTCTTGCGCGGCTTCCGTCTCGATATCGAAGATGACGACGCGGGGGCTCTCGAGGACTCTTCTGAAGAACGCGATGATGGACTAGACGAACGGCAGTTAGCTTCGCTTCTTCAATACAGTCCAGGGGAGACGGGACGCACCCAGGCTGGGACATTGCTGGACGGTTTCGGGGGCCGCGCCGCGGAGGAGCAGCAGTGGGGGCAGCAGTCTGAGGAGCAGGGGCTGCGGTCCGCTGTCTCTTGGCTCTCCGCGGAGGGGAGGAAGGCGTCGTCTGCTCCGGCTCGTCCAGGGATCGGTCACGTCGCACAGGGGCTTTGCGCTTCCGCGATGGGGCCGGGCCAGCGGCGGGAATCGAAGACGAAGGACCGGAGCTGGGGGAGTCTGCCGCAAGTCTCGCAGCGGAGCGAGTGACTCTGGAGGACATGAGCACCTGGCTTTCCGGTAGATGGCGAGTGACGGTGTGGGACAGAAGAGGGCAAGGGCGAAGAGGGAGAGATTCAGTGGGAAAACGATAAGATGGTGGACAGGCAGGATCAGGAACAGAAACCGGTGCTCTACGGGCACAGGGACAACGGGAGCAGCAAGAAGGCGGACAAGGGCATCCGCCGAGCCTGGCTGCCGGGTCCTGGACGAGAAGAACCGGCTGCCAACGAGGATGGGCTGGACGGAGAGAGAGCAATCAGGACGAGGAGACGGGCGGGAAGTACCTCAGAGAAGGGGAGGCGGCGGTGGCGGAAGATGCAGCAGACGGAGGAGAAGGAAAGGCACCCGTTGCAGCGGCGGTGGAAAAGTCCTCGAGAGGGTCCTGGTGGTCGACAGCGGCCGTTCGTCTGGCCATAAGTTTGTCTCGCGAGAGCTCGATGGGTGTGCTCGCTCGTCGTCGCTGTCAACCCGCCATCCGCAGCGTCTGACCAAGCGGGCAGAAGGGGAAAGACAGCTTCTGTGCGAGACGAGGGGAAAGAGTCACTCGTCTGGTCAGGGCGTCGATGGAGGACGGCTCAGAGGATGGCACGGATGACGAGGACGTTGGTGGAGGGTGAATGGTGAAGGTGTGTGAAGTGGAGAGGTGAGCCCGGGCTGGATGGAGGTGCGTTTCTCGCTCAAGTCCGGAGAGCGCGAGATGGCGAGAGCGCAGCGTACAGCGCACCGCCTGGACGCCTTGGGCAGACACGTCTCCGCTGCTGCTGTGGGCATGGAGGAGGAAGGGCCGTGGACAGGACAAGCGATATCGTGCACCGTGCAAGACGATCAATCCTGAAGTAGATGGTTGCGCAGGGCCTCTGCCGTCTGGCCTCGTCCTGCTGCTACGGACCCTGAAGGTCCTCTACGCTATATGCCTGATCTACTACTGTACAGGGGCAAGACAGAAACCCCTCTCATCACAGCCCGACCAGCGGTTTTTGGCATTCCGCTGGCTTCCCCGGATATCCAGACAAGGGCATGGATCTGCTCGGCCCAGGTACCTCACTAATCTTGCTGCAGAACATCCTTCGGAGCCGCATGGAGGATGTGTTCTCCAACATCCCACTGCCATGGCCCTGCGGGGACGCAGCATAGACCACAGCAGCCGACGGGAAACGGGACAGGGAGAACCGCATGGTCGAACTGATCGCATCGCAGGGCGCATCAATCCCTGATGTCCCTGCTGGGAGTGTCTTGCGTGCTTTGGAGTCGTCCTCTAACAGTCTGCTCGTCCTCCGACCTCGACTCTCCCCGCGTTTCGCTTTCGTTTCATCCGTCCCTCGCCCTCGTCTTCCTCTTCCTCTTCTGCTCCTTCACCCATCTTCCTCTCTTCTCTGGACACTGCGATCCCTCTCTGCCAGCTGCTGATATCTCTCTCCTGTGTGGTGACGACCCCTCCGCACCGTCTTCGTCGACCACAGTGGCTCGCGTGCTCTCTCCAGCTTTGCGGCCCCACGCTGGCGCGCGGTGACGACGGCTCCGAAGCTGCCTCCTCTCCCCCACCCACATAACGCATAACCCAAGACCCTTTGACTTTTTCAGCCATCAACAAATCGAGTAATCTCCGGGGCACACCGTGGTTCCTTTTTGTCGTGCGGTGACTCCCGTCGTCTTTCCCCGGACGTGCTCCGTCATTCCCGCCCTGCGGCGCCATATAAGCCGCCGCCCGCCCAGCCTGATTCGCCCCCTCACTCTGGTCACCTCCGCCTCGATCCGCCATCCTCTCCTCTCCTCCTCCCACCCTTCTCGATTCCGCCAGATAGACCTCCAGGCAGGATCGCCTTGAGGTCTGTGTCTGATCGCGACCATGGCAGACATGGCCGGAGAGAAGAGCGACGACGTCCACCAGCCGTCGCCCGCCATGCTGCCGGCGCCCATGAATAACTACACTTTCCCCGAGCATCGCTTGAAGCGCGTCATGGACGATCCGGATAAAACACCGCTCCTCTTGGTCGCATGCGGATCGTTCTCCCCGATCACATATTTACATTTGAGATTATTGTATTCCCCCTCTTTTTAATGAATTTTGACTGAAGAAGAAAAAAAATACTGACAGAGAGAAGTGAGGTCGCCGCAGATTATGTCAAGTTCAGCACCAATTTTGAGCTCATTGGAGGTTACCTCTCCCCCGTGTCCGACGCGTATCGCAAGGCTGGTCTTGCCAGCGCAGAGCATCGGTACGGCACCCCATTCCCGCTGGCGCTGTGAACGGGCAGCTGATACTGTTGACAGTGTTGCAATGTGCCAGCTCGCGACCGAGCAGACCTCCGACTGGCTCATGACAGACACGTGGGAACCGATGCACAAGGAATATCAGCCGACGGCCGTCGTCCTAGACCACTTCGACTACGAGATCAACACGGTCCGCAAAGGCATTGACGCTGGAAACGGCACCCGGAAGCCGGTGCGGATCGCGCTGCTTGCGGGCGCCGATCTGGTCCATACCATGTCTACGCCGGGCGTGTGGAGTGAGAAGGATTTGGACCACATCTTGGGCAAATATGGGGTGCGTTTTTACCTCTTACGTGATCCCTGTTGCGGTGCTGATGGCCGTCTAGACTTTCATCGTCGAGCGCAGCGGTACGGACATCGACGAGGCCCTCGCGGCCCTGCAGCAGTGGAAGGATAACATCTATGTGATCCAACAGCTCATTCAGAATGACGTCAGCAGCACCAAGATACGGCTCTTCTTGAGGCGCGAGATGAGCGTGCGCTACCTGATCCCGGTCCCTGTGATCCATTACATCGAGCAACACCGCCTCTACGTGGATGATGGAACCCCCGGCTCCGGATCCAGCGATAAGGGGAAAGGAAAGGAACCCGAGGGAAAATCGAACGGATCCCGTTAGCGGGGTCATAGCTGTCATCTCCATCGCAGATCAGCCGCGCAGTTCCGGCTTCGGGCTCTGCGGGATTTGCTTCGACATGCGGGCTCATGAACGTCGCCTGGCCGAGCGTGGGACCCAGAGTCCCCTTGTCCTTCGGGGTTGGTTGATGACGTGTTCCAGTGTCTGCCTGGCTTCACCGACGGCGTGGAGCGTTACCTTTTCTGGCAGTCGGAACATGCCCCGGGCCTGCTTTTCAGATATCTCTCAAGCGTACCGGCGTCTGTCTGCGCCGAGTTTCGGGCGCGAGACGTCCTGAGACTACCCTGCCTCCATCACTGCCGCGCGACGATGCATCTTAACTGGGTCCGGATATAAATGGAACCCACCAGTTTACCATTTCCTGCAGTCGACCATTTCTTTGTCCTCTCGATAGAGCGCGGTGGCTTATTATTTGCTTTGCACACCTATCATTGATGATTATCTGCTGCGGATGCATCGAACGGTACGAGCGACGCAGCCATTGCACATGGGAATCTTTTGTCCTTCTTCTGCGGCGTTGTTGTTATACCCTTTGTATGTATGTATGTACTGTGCATAAATAACCTCGGTGTCCTTAATTATTTAGACAGGAAGCGTCGGGAATTCAGTTGCTGATAGATATCCATCCGAAAACAAAAAGTCCAGAGACCAGGCGATATGTCCTAGTTGCCTCGCTGTTCCCAAAACAGTAGTACGGGGAGTACTGCTCCTTTCAGAAATATAGGTGTTCTTGCCCTATTTATTTTGCCTGCCTCCGGTGGGTAAAAAATAATAGTACCTCTGCACCGATGCCAGATTAGCTCCATCGAGAGAGAGAGCATGGAAGAGGATTCCGCTTTGGGAGCTCCCCAACCGTCGAACCAGGGTTCAACAGAACTGAGCTGGTCAAGTGCACTTGACTACACAACACTCGAGACAAACCAACACCGGATTTAAAGACCGGTGTGCTTCTTCTTCTGACAGTTGGTTCTTTCGTCTGGATGTTCAGCATGGGATGAATATCGTGTTCACGGTTTGGTAGAAGAACATAAAAAAATAAAACATGAAAAAAGCCACGATATCTGAGCAGTTGCAGTCACTGTCAGTATTTATCTCTTTGTTGTGCAGTACTCCCTCGCCTACACCAGCAGCATGTGTTGTGATTTGGGACTGGCTTTTGTATGTATATATGCTCCAAAATATCAGTGAAAATTGTCAAAAAGTTCAGTCCACAAAAATCGCAGGCTCAGATCATCTGCATCCTACCTTTTGCGCGGCTTCAAGATCATGTATTTATAATGATCAAGCCTGTGAGCATAGATAGTTGCTGTGAGGCGTCGGTCTGTAATAAGGAACAAAGCTTTTTCCAATGGCAATTAATGCTCGTGTCAGGTGTAATCAGCTTGTAAACTGTGACTGTCTTGCTTTTCCAGTCACATAGGCATGGTGTTTGTATTCAATTACCAATTCTTCTAAAGCTCCCTGCTGTACCCAGAAGTATGTTATGTCTTATTCCTGCAGGCATTTTACACACCGGCATGGAAGGTCTTGTGGGGTGCCGTATTCATAATAATACTGCCAATTCTTTCTGGAGCTGAAGTCGACAACGTCCATCCCCCTCTTTACAGTAGTACAGGAATTGGTCAGCATACCCATTAGTTACTATCTGCTACTCAACCACCCTCACGTCCCCCTCCCCGAATCTTGCTACAGATGAGATAGAGCTAAATAAGTACGTATTGGTATAACAACTTTTGAGTCAGATGCTGATGCAGTCCTTGTCTTTTCTAATGTGACTAATGCTCCGACCCACCATCACATTATGAAGTTTTGATGTTGTTCAACGCTATTCCGTGAACCTTGAGAACTCTACCAATCTTTCTAGCAGGACCTCGGGATTATCAGAACAGACACACCCTGCATCATGTTTGTTACCATGCACGCGCCTCGCGCGCTCTGCTCCCAGAGACGACAACTACAACGGCCGTAAATTCGGCCGAAGACCCGATTTGATTTCTCTGCCTGTTTTTAGGCGTCTCATGTATATGCATGGTTGCGTCAAGTCCCACCTTTGCGTATGTATGTACATGTACATCATGACCTACATATGTAGGGAAGGGTATTGCGCGGAACCCCATGCTGCATCCCTTCTGATTTCAACAGTTTCAACAGGCTTTTTTTTCCCTCTCCAAATGCTGAAGAGGCTCCAATTTATCCTCGTGGCTCCAGAATGTCATCGCAATCGCCTCCCGCCGTTGACGAAACCGACTCTCGCGGCGTCCTGCCCTCCGAGCCAGCCCGTCTCCTCGCCTGGTTCCTGTGGGCGAAGAGGAACCCGCCCGCCGACCCCAAGAATGCCTCCTTTGCAGGAAAGACCGTCTTGGTGACGGGCGCGAACACCGGCCTGGGCTTCCAATCCACACTCAAATACGCCGCGCTGGGCGCGTCGTCACTGATCCTGGGCGTCCGCACGATCGCGAAGGGAGAGGCCGCCAAGGCCGAGATCGTGCGCCGAACAAAATGCGCTCCCAGTATCATCAAGGTCATGCAGGTCGAGATGAGCGATTTCGCCTCTGTCCAGGCTTTCGCGGAGGAGGTCAGCAAAAACGTCCCTCGACTGGACGTCGTCCTGTTATGCGCTGGCCTTGCTACGCCGAAATTTGCGCCCGGTCCCTTGGGCTGGGATCTCGCGCTGCACGTAAACGTGCTCTCGACGGCACTGCTTACGATCCTGCTCCTGCAAAAGCTGCGCGAGACGGCGACCGCCACGGGCACGTCTCCGCATCTGACCCTCGTCAACAGCCTCGCGCACATGGAGGCGAAGCCGGACTGGTTAGACAGCAATAGGAGCCTTCTAGACGAGATCAACGACCCGTCCAAGTTCAACACCGAAGACAGTGCGGATTGGTCAAATTAGCCGGGCTGTACTGCATGCTGGGTCTTGCAGACTGCAAAAAGAACAGCAACATAATAATCAACGCAGCCTGTCCGGGGCTCTGCAAGACAGACCTCACCCGCTCCTGGCCGTGGTACATCAAGGTCCCGGGCAGGCTCTTCCAGACTCTCATCTCGCGCACGGCGGAGCAGGGGAGCCGTGCCCTCGTCAGTGCCACGATGCTGGAGCCCGAGAGCAACGGGAGGTTCTGGACGAATGATGTTTATTCGCCGTAAGTTGTCCCCGGAACCTAATCATAGAGATGTCATGGACGCTAAGCAGACTTTCAGGATGGGAGAGTTAATAACAAGTGAAGAGGGCAAGAAGCTCTACGAGAAGACGTGGGCGGAAACCCTCTCCGTCCTTCAGCAGCATGTTCCTGATATACCCGTCGATGAGCTATTAAACAAGGGAAGCGCATGAACCACACTACCAAGTTGTTGATATCCCCCTTTTTTTTCCCTCTGTACCTCTCAACAAACCTTCTATAGAATAAACCAGTCCTCCTAATTCATTCCATGCACTCACTGCATTTCAGCGCGAAGTCCACATTGCATTATCTCGTGTTGACCAAAAATACCGCTCGACTACAAAAAGCGGCCAAGGCCACTAGTTGCAGTCAGATACTGGTATTTTGGCTGTCTGACATCTTGATATAGATATGTCTATATCCAGAGATCAGATAACAGCACCCATCCTCTCACAGATCACGCATAAGCCTTATCCACTATCCTTCTGTTGAGAGATAACCTTGCTGTACACTCACACCCTTTTTGGAGTTGCTTTGTTGAATAAGGCCTCTTTGACGCTTTGCTCTGGACTGTACAGCACAGTACATCGCTCCATCATCGTGCCAGTCCTATGACTTCACATGCAGGTTCCTTCGGCATTCACCTCGGTTTCGATCCAGAAAGCTGAGATCAACAAACCAGTTGCCCTGTGCTGATTGTCTGGTTGTGCTACTTGAACCCCTCATATGTAGCACGTACTGTACTGCACTTCGCACATGCACGGTACATATCCTAACACAGTGGACGGTATATGCGGCGTATATATCTATGCTTCGGTTCTCGTCCCCGTGTTTCTCATTGTCATGGCCGCATATTCCACTGATCCACCATGGTCGGTTTATCTGTCATTGTTCTGGCCACCTCGCCACTGTTGGCCGTGACCGCCCCATCTCCGTATCAACGACAGCTGAGAGCCCTATCCGCCGACATCCCCGATGGCCTCGTGCAAGGCACCCTGGGCGCGCTCGCCGGCGCGATCGGGATCGAGCAGACATACGACTACGTCGTTGTTGGCGGAGGGACAGCGGGCAGCGCGATTGCGACCCGCCTCGCGCAAGCCGGACACAGCGTTGCCCTCATCGAAGCAGGAGGATTCTACGAGCTGGGCGAACCGGTCCTCGCGTCGACTCCTGGCGGCGATCTCGTCTTTGTTGGGGCTGATATCACTGACTCAGATCCGCTTGTCGACTGGAAGTTTGTGACGGAGAAGCAGGCTGGTGCTAATGGACGAGCGGTGCATTATGCGCGCGGGAAATGTCTGGGTGGATCGTAGGCAGACCCCCTTGCCCCTGGGAGAATGAGATATATGCGCTGGCTAACAATAATGATGTAGATCCGCTCTGAACACTATGATGTACCTACGGTACGACCACGAGCCACATACTTCTCAACCTGTCCCGAACTTACACACTGTATAGGGGCACCGAAGGAACCTTCCAGCAATGGGCCGACCTCGTCGACGACCAAAGCTACACCTTTGACAATCTCTTGCCCTATTTCCAGAAGAGCGTGCAATTCACGCCTCCCAATACGAGCAAACGTGCTGCCAACGCCTCCGCGCAGTATAACCCCGCGGCCTTCTCCTCGACAGGCGGACCGTTGCACGTGTCCTACCCAAACTACGCCGCGCCCTTTTCGAGCTGGATGGAACGGGGAATGCGGGCCATCGGCATTGCCGACGTCCAGGATTTCAATTCGGGAACACTGCTGGGGTCGCAGTATCCGTCGGTGACGATTCGACCGTCCGACGAGACGCGGAGCAGCGCCGAGTCGTCGTTCATCCAGACTGCCCTCAAAGAAGGCAATCCGAACCTGAACATCTACACGGAGACCATGGCGCAGAGGGTCCTTTTCGACGGCGACAAGACCGCGACGGGCGTCGAGGTGCGGTCCACGGGCCTGACCTACCGGATCCACGCCGCCAAGGAAGTCATCCTGTCCGCCGGCGCGTTCCAATCGCCGCAACTCCTAATGCTTTCCGGGATCGGACCTGCCTCCATGCTGGCGCAGTTCGACATCCCCGTGGTGGTCGATCTGCCGGGCGTGGGACAGAACATGTGGGACCACATCTTCTTCGGACCCAGCTACCGAGTCAGGGTCGACACGTTTACCAGAGTCGCCCGCGATCCGGTGTATCTGGCCGAGCAGCTGGTGAACTATACGCTGAACAAGAACGGGCCCCTGGCGAACAATGTGGTGGATTATCTTGGCTTCGAAAGGGTTCCTGACTCGTATCTGGGCAACTTTACGGCGGAAGCTCAGCGGGATCTAGCGGGGTTCCCGGATGACTGGCCTCATATTGAGGTGGGTTAAGGTCTACAACATGTACCGATATCTCATCTGGTAGAATATGACTCCGCTGACATGATCAAAAGTATCTATCCGGCCCCGGCTACCTCGGCGACTTCTCCAACGTGCTCCTCAACCAGCCGCTGGATGGCTACCAATACGGCACCATCCTCGGCGCCCTCGCCGCGCCGTTATCGCGCGGCAACGTGACGATCCGATCATCCTCGATCACGGACCCACCGCTCATCAACCCCAACTGGCTGACCAGTGAGACAGATGTGCAGGTCGCCATCGCCGCATTCAAGCGTGTGCGCGATGCCTTCGCGAGCAATGGTATGGAGCCCGTGATCATCGGTGAGGAGTACTACCCGGGCCCGCAAGTCTCGACAGACGAGGAGATTCTCGAAGTCATCCGGAACAACCTCATGACGGTGTGGCATGCGTCGTGTACGTGCAAGATGGGGCGGAGGGACGACCCCGGTGCGGTGGTCGATTCGCAGACGCGGGTGTACGGGGTCAAGAACTTGCGGGTCGTCGACGCGAGTGCGTTTCCGCTCCTGCCGCCGGGTCATCCCCAGAGCGCGGTTTGTAAGTGCAGTTTTAGGGATTTGTGAGAATCGTCGGCTAACTGTAGTTCATTGGCAGATATGCTGGCGGAGAAGATCGCGGATCTTATCAATAACGGCACTGCTTCTGTTTAGCGGGATGTCTGGGTCCGGGCTCTGGATATCCTAACCACAACCTGTTATAGGTATTCTATTGTTTTTGCAGGCAATTCTCTCTCTTCCTGTCTCCTCTTTTTTTTTCATGCATATCTGCCTTGCCTTTCTAGAAAGGTAAGTGAGTTGTAGTCTCTTTTCCTCTGTTCTCCTCTCTTCTTCTCTCTTCTCTTTTCTTCTCTCTCCTTTTTTTTACTTTCTTTCTAACTAATATATATCTACTAAAACAAATAGAAGGGAAGAGTTTCAACGAGATGAACCACACAGATCCATCATATCTTAGGAAGAACTTCTGTCATCCGTCCGTTAGTTGCAAGCAAGGAATGGACAAGAGCGTAGGGGCAGAGGACTGAATAGACTAACACGAAAGTCCCATAGTCCATATCCACTGCATGCAATGCCCTGCGGTTGCTTTGCTTTTTGCCTGGTTAAAGGAAGAATTGAGTTATCACCACCTGCGTACGATGTATATATATATATACCTATACTACACTGTGTAATTTTCTCCCTGTAGTTGACATGTTACCGGACATATGGGCGTGTGTGTGTGTGGCCAGATACACAATTCATACTGGGGGGGAAAAAAGGGTATCCCATGGGGAGAATCCATACCTACAGTTACCTATCTACTATAATAGTCTTCCCCCAAATCGCATTCCATTGACAACCAGTTTAGGGTTGCTTGTGCGGCAGTGTAAGCCGCTTTGATTAATCACATGACACAGGTGAGAGGAGTGGGCATAGGGCAGTCTAAGGGAGCAGCTTTGAGCGGGCAGAAGCCCAGAAGTAGAAGGCAGTTTCTAGGTGTCCAAGGGAGCTATCAGGATCTCAAGGCAGTCTGAGCCAGTAAGGTGCGCCTGTACTTTAACTTTAGTTAGACTTATCTCTAGTATTTGTACTGTACTACATCAAGACTTCCATATATAGCATCGGCGAGGGACCGGAAAACCGTCAGTTGAACGCTCAAGACAATGCTATTCCCAGTCCCTAGACCCGGCAAGGAGCTGGAGAGGTTATTTTTTTCTCTCTATAATTACAGGAGCCAGCAAACTGTTCATTTTTTTAACCTTACATATATATGCTGATCATGACCTTGTTAATCCTCCCTTAGTCTGCTATTCTTCCAACACTAGCATCTGTTGGCAAGTAATACTATTGTATTATCGGCCCATAGCCGGTCCGTCCCCGAACATATTGAAAGCTACCTACTTGTCCTTGTATTTATATTAAAGACTTAGTATCATCACCATGCATACATTTAATTGTCTCTTCCAGAGTTTCAATCAAAACAGCTTCTCATACTTCTCCATCTAAGTACATGTGACCGCAGTGAGAGAAAAGAAGATTTCTCCAGAATGCTCCGAGATCGCAGAATGTAATAGATCGGACATGAGTCTGTCCTTTTACCACAAAATAGCATACAGTTGTTTTCTGTAATATAAGAAAAAAAATTTAACCATTCTTCCTTTCGACCTCCCAAAAAAAAAAGAGGAACCCTCCTCACTGTCAGGACTATTGCCTTCCGAATCACCAAAATGCAGTTGCTTCAATCAAGCTGTCGAGGTTCTTCAGGCTGAATCGATTAACAATTCTGGATGTGCCATTTTCCTGTTCTATCCCTCTCGTCCTAGCGGGCGTATGCAAAATGGTGCCCTTAAACATCTTCAATATTCCCGACGGCGATCCCAATGGCTGATATATATAACTCATTCACTGATATGATATCTTCAAGGGAGTCATCCTTATTCTTTGCAAGCATCTTCTTCATCTCAGCCATTTTCTTTGACTCATCCTGACTTGGAACATGATCGATCAGATGTTTCATAATAGCACTGCTATCGCTTTTTCCGAGGATCATTGATGATGTGATAAAAATGCCAAATCCCACCACGCCGGTGTTTGGCCGAGGGCATCCTTACTGTTAACATCAGCCACACCAGTCCTGAGTAGTTATTTTCACGCCCTCGTGGTCGTTCCAGTTGTCTCTGAGTAAGCCTGATCTCTCGCTGTCTGGAAGCCACGGGCCCCGTCGGCCCAGGATAATGGTGGTTCGTCCATTCAGATCCTGAGAATTGGTATCAACTTTGCCAGCGCGCAGAAGCAGCTTCAGAATGTCTTTGCTTCCCATGATGAAGCGATCGAGAATGGTGTCTGCCCATCAAGTATTTTTTTGGTCGGTTGGAGCTTGCTCAGCCCATCTCTCAGCAGGAAAAAAAAAAAAAAAGTCTCGCACTCAAATTGAACAGTGTGATCCTTGGACCTCGTGGTCTCAGCTAGCCCCTTAGAAACACTAAGGATGAACTGTTTAATCGCTAGGTCTGTATGTTCGTCAGCATTCCGTTCGACCAGCCTGGACTTTTCAAACTATATTGCGAAGTAGAATTCTTCTCATGTTAGTGGTCTTTGTGCAAACAAGATCCACTGCAAACAAAAAATAAGATCTTCAATCTTCTTTATCTTTATTGTCTCTGGTAAGAATGTCACTAAAGAGATTGTCCAGCTCACCTGGTATTTCATCCAGACACTGGCGGACTGCCTGAACACGACCGTGATCGAAGGCCACATTCAACATCTGAACCACAAGTACAACCCAGAGAAATACGCCAGCTGCTCTTTGACAGATTTCTGCTTTAATTTCCTTGATTTTCTGGGATCGTCCGGCTCTGAGTTTGCTGGTAACATACTTTCTGATACCCTTTCTGTGATTTTCCATTATCAGCTCAATCCATCCCTCGATCAATGCGGATATGGGGATAGTGGCGGCTCGCCAGACAGATTTTTAAATCAACGCCAGACGAGACCGGAGAGCGTCTTAAGCCCTCTGGGAAGGAGATAATATCTTAGGCATGTTGCTCCTCGCATTTACCAATGGTGTCAATAAAAAGGAATAGGCAGTAATCGTCAAGACGCTGGATTGGAGAAGAAAGGATCATTTTCAATCATTTTCAACTCCCCAAAATTCCAATAAAAAGTTCCGCTCCGCCGCTGTCAGATACTGCGTCAAAATATGATTTTTGCAGCTTAACTGGAAGGGCTGTAAGAATCTGGAACCATAGTGATCAATACATTCCAAGAGTTGATTTTCTCTAAGTAGTCTCCCCGAGCATTGAAGAAAGAAGGATAATACAATTGTGTCTTTCATTTTTTCTTTTGTATGTATGAAGATGTACTTCATCATTGTGGACTTTCCCACCCCAGTCTTCCCTTTGATCCAAAAGAAGCCACCATGAAAATTTAACTGTTCTGGACTCAGCCACTTTTGATACTCAGGTTGCTTCAGCAGCCACAGGCACATGCTTTCATGAGCCTCGTCTATGTTCTGGAGACGGGCATCAGTCTGATGAAATATTTGGCATTATTTCTGTCAGCAAAAAAGTGGCAGATTCAAGATGAAATCATTATCTACATACCCTGAATGGACCCCGTCAGTGACAATGCCACGGAAGATTGGACTCCCATCTAAGAGAGCCCTCATACAGGCTGCTGCACTTGCTGCCGCTGCAAAGTTCTGTCATTCTTTATCTGTGAACTGTCGGCGTAGTCGCACACTCCTTTGATGACAATATAAATACAAGATTGTTCCCAGACCCCAGCACCTTCCATTTCGAATCCAAGGACACCACCTTATCTTGATCCTGACCTGACATCATAGCTGTGTCTCCAGCTGGGACCTACTTGCTAGCCATTATCCCAAACCTCAGCCGTATCACAATCCACGATCCACAAGATCCATCCCCCCCCCCCCCCCCCCC
>Ga0207767_1000458_pt1 | contig 25919 bp, 24 predicted proteins | sample HigsolmetaGSP17D_FD_184845 | JGI IMG/M metagenome (GOLD analysis project Ga0207767, IMG submission 184845) | High solid enriched microbial communities from the Joint BioEnergy Institute, USA - SP1-7-D (SPAdes) | ecosystem: Engineered > Bioreactor > SSF (Solid state fermentation) > Aerobic >... | reverse complement strand
TCCCCTCCTCTCCCAGTCTTTATCTGAGAGCTTCACGCCACTTTTATTCATTCTTATGAAGGGCCAGATTTTTAACTATAGCTAACAACTACACAGCCCCAACCTCGCGAAGTACCTGTCGCTCGAAGGCGTCACCTCCGCCGGTTTCAACTACCATCTAATCTCCGTCTTTGGTTCTCAGTCCACTGGCAAGTCCACGCTCCTAAACCATCTTTTCGGCACCAAGTTTAGCGTCATGTCCGAACTGGAGAGACGGCAAACTACAAAAGGTATCTGGTTGGCCAAAAACAGACTAGAGAGTCAGGGATCGGGTGACGAAAGCGCGCGGATGGCGGACAACATCCTCGTCATGGACGTCGAGGGCACGGACGGTCGCGAGAGAGGAGAGGACCAGGACTTTGAGCGGAAGAGTGCTCTCTTTGCGCTGGCGACAAGCGAGGTGCTGATCGTCAACATCTGGGAACACCAGGTGGGATTGTATCAAGGGGCAAACATGGGATTGCTCAAGACCGTGTTTGAGGTCAATCTGCAACTTTTCTTAAAAGATAAGCAGTATGTCAAGCGATCCTTGCACATCCAGCAATTCCTCTGCGATAGTAGCTGACGGGAATTAAACAGGACCACTCACCGGTCTCTCCTCTTCTTTGTTATCCGTGACTTTGTTGGCACCACCCCACTTAAGAACCTCCAGAAGACTCTGCTTGAAGACCTCTCGCGGATATGGGCGTCCATATCCAAACCTTCCGGTTTAGAGAGTTCGACGATCCACGACTACTTTGACTTTGCATTCTACGGACTTCCACACAAGGGCTATCAGCCGGAGCAGTTCCTCGCGGAAGTCAAGAAATTAGGTATGCGCTTCCGCGAGGGTCGCAAGGATCCCACGAGAGATCCTCTGCAGGATGATTTTTCGGAGGGTGGCGTCTTCCTCCCGGAATATCACAGGAGGATCCCTGCGGATGGATTTGCCAGGTACGCGGAGGGTATCTGGGACCAGATCGTCAACAACAAGGATCTTGATCTGCCTACACAGCAGGAATTGCTTGCTCAGTTCCGTTGCGACGAGATATTGAGGGAAGTCATGGTCGGCTTTGATGAGGCCATCACTCCTTTCGAGCAGAAGCAGGCAGAGGGTGTTCGCTCAGGAGAGCCACAGGTCCTGGGAGGCCTGGGTGCGGCGATGCGAAATGCACGCATGAAGACGATTAATAGTTTCGAGACCGAAGCTAGTCGGTACCACAAGGGCGTATATCAGCGCAAGCGGGCTGAGCTCGAGGGCAAGATCGATACGCGGTTGAAAGCCCTCTTCCAAGGCCAGCTGAGTGCAGTGCACAAGTCCGGAGTCAACGACTTCAGCGAGGCGGTTACTGCGGCTGTGAAGGTCGGTCAGAAGCAAGGCACGAGTTACGATTTTGCGGAGATTGTCAACAAAGAAACTATGACCGCAGTTGAAAGATTTGAGGCAGAGGCTCGCGCAACTTTGGTGGAGGGCGCCGAGTGGAGCAACTACGAACAAGAGCTGGCTCTGTTCCAGAAGGAACTAGGTGAGGTCAGTGGACGGCTGAGAAGAGATGAAATGCGGCGGTTGGCTACAAGAGTGGAAAGATGGGTCCAGTCACGCTTGGGTGAGTCCGTCGGGCTGGAGTTCAATTCCCTTGGCTCTGGTAGAGGCGGCTCTGGCGCCCCTGAGACGGGAGAGAAGCCTTCTGAGAAGCGCATCTGGGATAGAGTCTGGAATCTTTTTGTGGAGACTGTTCTCGAGGCGGAGAAGAGGTTCACAGACCGCGCGAAAAGCTTCGATGCCAGCTTGGAAGAGGTTGACGTTGGCCTGTGGAGACTGAGGAGGAAATCATGGGGTGTTTTGCGTGCGAAGATCGATGAGGAGATGATGGAGGGGAACCTGTTGCTGAAACTTCGCGAGAATTTTGAGGACAAGTTCCGTTATGACGACGCCGGTGTGCCAAGGATATGGCGCCCGACGGACGACATTGAAGGCATCTACACGCGTGCCAGGGAGTCCACCCTCGCCCTTATTCCCCTTCTCTCGCGCTTCCGGCTTGCGGAGACGTCCGCCCCTCCGCCTCTCGACCGCTGGATCGGTCATACTCCTAGCTCAGCCACTCCTGACGAGGAGGATCTGCCTCCGATTGGAGGCGTGGACGAGGAGGAGGGCAAGAGTCTCGAGGAGGAGATGACGATCCTCAGCGATGCCAAGCGGCAAGAGCTGACAGTGCGGTTCAAGAAGGCCGCCGATGGGATCTACGTCGAAGCAAAGCGGAGCGCGATTGGAGGCATGACCCAAATTCCACTCTACTTCTACGGCCTGCTCGTTGCGCTCGGCTGGAACGAGATCCTTGCAGGTAAGTTTCATATCTATGCACATCGTATCCGTAGGTATGATTGCGGTCTTTGTCTGACTAATATCCCTTATCATAAACAGTCCTCCGCAATCCTGCCTACTTTTTCCTCCTCTTCCTCTGCGCCGTGGGTGCCTACATCATCCACCAACTGAACCTCTGGGGTCCCGTCATGAGGATGGTGGAGGCCGCTTCACACCAGGCCCTCGAAGAGGGCAAGCGCCGGCTGCGCGAGTTTCTGGAGTCCTCTGACGCAGGACGTCAAGCAATCGCCATGTCTACCGGCGCGGGTAAACATCGAGAAGAATATGAGATGTCTGATCTCCGCCCAATGAACGGCACGAAGCCGGCGTTGGAAAAGGAAGAAGATGATCTGTAGGTTGCATTTTGTCGGGAATTTTTGCTCTCTTGAAAGCACGTCAGGATGGGCATTAAAATGAAAGAGTCGTGCTGTCAACGGTTTAATCACCTGTACTGTAATTAATATCGATCGAGCACGGTTATTATTTTTCTTCGGCTTCGCTGTTTGTTTTAGAATAAAGGAAGTTCTCGTTGAGCGGCGGATGGAATAATATTGGAATTGGTGTATATTTTATCTAGTTAATTCAGAAATGCACCGGTCTCTGTGCTCAAGTTCCCAGAATGTTCATAATAAACCCTTCAAATGGAATAACAAAGACAATTGTTATATCCTCGAATTATAACGAGCGTTTGAGACATCTTTGCTAACCGCATTCGATCCATCCGTTCGAAGATTTTACTGATGAGCTGGCCCCAGATCACAAGATCCAACGTCCAGCATCATCCAATGACCTCGGTGGACGACGACAAGGCTCAGATGCGACAGGCGCCTAGTCCCGAACCTTACAGATTCAAAAATAGCACCTCGTCAGCTCTGGCTCATAGTAACGTACGGGGCTTGTATGCATTCACGAATCAATGTTTATCAAATTAAATCAAATCAATTAGCGTAGCGCCGTGGTGGAGAACTCATCATCTGATGTCCTGAAGGAAGGAAGAAAGAAAGAAAGAAAGTGCAGATGCCAATGCGGGCCGGCAGAAGGAAGTGATTCTTGTTTGTTGTTGGTAAGTAGGTGGTCTGTGTGGGAGTGGCTTATCTGTATCATAGACACAATATAGAGAATAAGTTATATATAGCAGAATGCACAAAAAGAGGAAGTTAGGTAAGCATGAAGCGGTTGCTCCACGGTCCTGACTCTCACAGTTATTGCCAGAGAGAAGAAAAAGCTCCGATACGACTCGGAGCTTTTTATTGTTACTCTTTTAGGGCACAGTTAACCTTATTCTATGATTACGCTAAGCTAGGTGGCTATTAATAATAGTAGTGGACCTCGCACTGCGTACCTAGGTACGTACTTACTGCGTATGTCCGGTCCGGGGCAAGGTCCGCCTAGCCCTAACTGCCTGCTATATAGAGAGACCGGGAGGACCGTGTTACTTAATCGGGGCGGGGCTGTGCCAACCTCCAACCTGCTTCCAGATTCCAGAAAATCCAAATTAACTTAGGTACTACTAACAAACAACATGACCGGCCTCTCATGTGAATTTTTCCAATATATCTGCTGGACTGAAGCTGGACTGGAGCCTGTCATCAACTTCCCCATGGGGGGCCGGTGTCATCAGACACTTCTTGTGACGGCGCGGCACACCTAGGTGGTAAGGTAGGCAGTGTTGAGCATCCATTTGTCTCTGGGATACTGCCAGTCCTACTTGCTTATGTATATCATGCTACACAAAGCCTTGCAGATTCTTTCCTTTCCCCTCATGCTTTTGATTCTGTATGACAAGCTACCATAGGTTTAGCTAATAATACTATGACCGGGCGCCGTCACACTTCTCTTCCAATTCAATTAAAAAAGATTCTAAAAAAGACATTGGAACAGCCTACACGCTGAGCTGCACACCGTCTGAATTAGGTGCCCAAGCCAAATCTAATCCAACAGCTGAATCTGAATGCTGAGGGGAGGAGGGGGGGGGGGGGGGGGGGAGAGTCCGCCTCCATCTCCGCTAATGTCCATCCATACAAGTACTTAGCTGTAAAGAGGCATGAAATAGCAATAATCAGGCTCTATTGTTATAATTCTGCGAGGACCAGGCTAGAGCTTGAGGGGAAGTGAAGTCTTACTGTATTTCATTTTTAGGTCCATCTGATAGATTGCTATAACAGGGTTCGAGAATTCACCGAGGTTAGATTACTCCCGCGCGCAGGCTAGCCACTCAGGCTGTATATAGACCTAGTGCTAACTTACTTTATGTAGTAATCCCTAACATTACCCTTCTGAGGTAAGCAAGACCTCCTTCTTTTTCCCTATTTGGGATCACCTGCTCATTTTCCCTTCCTTTTTCGGGCAAAGCTGACACCTCTTCTGCCGCGCGTCAGCAGGGCTATATTCCCGTATTTAGAAACGACCGTCCCGAATAGGAAGGATCGATTCTTGGCGGTGAGCGTTTACGTCTCGTTTTGGTGGCTGGGTTGCGCTTATGAGTTTTTGGTCTGTGAATTGATTGACGGATGGATTCGATTAGGGCTCGCTGATGGTAGGGAGCTGGAGATGCATGCCTGAGATGAGATGGGATGGGATAGATGAGAGACCTGGGGATGATGGATCGTTGATATTAATATGAGAACCCTCCGCCAGATCTAATATCTCTTTCTTTTCATCGTCTACGACAAGGAAGATAGGATCTGTTTGCTTTTCAGTGATTTTCTTTTCTGCTTCTCTTTCCTACGTTGTCCATATCTTCAATTTTCATTGAGGACATACTGTCTGTGGTTCAGGAACTGCTTAAAAAAAAGACATCGATCTCAATCAATTCATCCATCTCAATCTATCTACAACTACGTATATATATCAACACCACAATGAAGACCCTCGCCGCTATCCTCGCCCTCACCATCACGGCCACCCTCTCCACCGCGCAATCTCCTACTGGCACCGTCCCCCCGGGCCCGGACGCCCCCATCCAAACCGTCATCGTCGGCGGCGGCACCTCGCTGACGTTCAACCCGCCGATCCTGCAGGTCGCGCAGGGCAGCCGCGTGCACTTCGACTTCCTGGGCAAGAACCACACGCTGACCGAGTCGACCTTCGACGCGCCCTGCACCAAGCTCCAGGGCACCGACGTCGACACCGACTTCAACAACTTCAACCCCAACGACGTGCCGAACCTGCGTCCCTTCGACTACACCTTTGCGTCGGACAAGCCGCGCTTCTTCTACTGCAAGCAGGGGGTGGGCACGGCCAACAGTCACTGCGGGAAGGGGATGGTGTTTGCGGTGAATATCGACCAAGCGACGTTCAATGAGTTTCAGTGGCGGGCGATGCAGACGCTGCCGAAGATCAAGGGGCGGGCGCCTGTTGGTGATGAGGAGTGAGCGAGTGGAAAGATTCTGAGGTGCTGATGGGAAATATCGGGGAAGGAGGAGGTTAGGGGTGGAATGAGGGAGTGAGAAGAGGGTTGATATAGCATCAGGAGCAGAACAGAAATTGGTGTATTCGAGTTTTGACATTCCTTGTTCATGTCCTTCAGATGTCTCTCCCTTTTCCCTTGCATTTGTGATCAGTGACCTTTTTGTGTGTTATATCTGAATATCTGTATGGGTACACTCCTTTGCATGCTTGGTTTTTCAGTCCAGCAGGAAACATAGCCCCTTTCTGGAAGCAAAACAAAAGTCCAGACCAAAAATTTATGCCAACCCGCATACATTCTCTGGTATATAAATGATGTCCATGCCAAAGCGAAAGCATTTGCATCCAAATGTTGCCAGATAAGTTTCTAGATTGAAATGTATATTCGTATATTGACGTCGTTGACGGATAGTGAATCGCAGTAGTAAGCGTCTAAAAACCGCTGTGAAGCTGACCCTCATATCTTTGACTGGAGCTGTTATGACCTCAGCGCCGTTATCAATAGTACCTACCCGTCTTCGTGAGGAAAATTTAGACGTGCCTTGGGTATCTCAATCGACACGATGTCCAGACATCGTATCAAAGAAGGAATATCGTACTGTACTGTCTCATCCTAAACTCAGCTCGTCACTCATAGGCTGAACATATCTCGCCCAAATGTTCTGTTCGTTTGGTGAGGCAGAACTTGTTTGCCTCAAGTCTCTTCTCTTCCACACGGTCTCAACAATCTCCCTCGCCCGCCCAACCGACCCTGCTGCAACGATGGAAATATCCTGTCTTTCCAGCACGCTGAACTGATCCAGAAGGAACAGTCGGTCCTCGTCTTCGGTGACATAAACTGCAGTGACAAACAGCGGCCATAGATGGGAGGACCGAAGGTGCGTGGGCGAGAGGGGCTTGATCCACTGGATAGCTTCCCTAACTAACTCTTGTGTTCGAGGTGCGTAGGGATCGGCAGAACGGAGGGTAGCTGTGAAGTAGAGCTTTGCAGCAGTATGAATAAATGCAGAAGTACGAAGCAGGATATCAGAGGGCGAAAGTTTCCCCTGGCCGTCCACGTGTAAGTTGTCCATAGAAGGTTGAGAAGCCACCGAAGGTGGAAGGCGCTGAGTAAGTGATTCGAGTTGGTGCTCTACCAGAGCAGTCTTCTCTAACCAAGTAGCTGATGTTACAGAGCCATCCTTGGCAGAGTCGCGTGTGGCCTAAGAAAACAGAAATGGTGTCAGAAATACTAATATGAAGAACACAGTATGCCAAACAAAAGATGTATAGTGCGTTGAACAGAATTCATCCTTACCATTTCTCTGGAAAGATCAGTGATCGACGAGATGATATCGATCAATTCATACGAGCAGCCAATAGAAGGATCAATCTGGTCCTCACATCAGCCCCGTTCCACAACCATCTTTCCAGAAAGTTGCCCACCTCGTCAGAATACACAGAAGGCAATTCTTTAATCTTGGCCCGCTTCCCACATGCTGAGCGGCCAAGGGCATCCTTCACAAGGAAAAATTTCGAAACGAACGTCGATACAGCAGGTGTGATCAGCCCTGCATTATGCGCATCCATTCTCAGGCGCAGCATATCCACTGCAGCGCACAAATGCGTCGACCACGAGGCCTGACAGTTGTCCGAGATCTAAAGACCTCAAGTTAGACACCTGTGGACAAGGGTATACATGGAGAAGTAAAATCCTGCGCATACCTCAAAGACGCAGAGCATCAAAATCGTGATCAAATTGTAGTCACTGACTGCCGTTTCTGGCTGGCCAATGTCGCGACGAAGCAGTTGAATCGACCGGTGTTTGTGTCGCAATGCCACAGTATAAAGGTCGTGCCGTCCAGCAGCAGTAAGAGTCAAGGCTCCCAGAGCCAATACCATGTGCATGACGGATTCACTTCTCAATGACAGGGGCAGGATTATCTGACGGAAGGCGTTCGATGGATCGTCAACCAGAGTCATGTTTTGGCAGACACGCTGAAGGTCTGTGAGACCACACAAAGCTCAGTAAGCCTCGTGGATCAAGCAATTGAACTAAATCGAGTGATCTACTCACAGTAGTCGAAGAGAAGCACATCCTGACCGGGCTGCAGCGTCGGGACGGCTCTAGGCCAGGAAAGGAGACGCGGCGTAGGTGATGTTCTCCGTAGGAACAGAGACCGCTCCCGAGAAGACGGCATGGAGACTTCATCCTCTAAATCAGACACCGTAGTGTTGATAAAGTATTCAACTCTTCGTCTGATCGGGACTTGCACCCATGACTCCCAGCCCGGACGCTCCACGGCTCGCATTGACCGTCCATGCTTAACACCTCGACTCAGACTCTCATCCTCCCATTGCAGCTGAAGTCCATAGCGACACACTTTGTTGTCATTCCAGCACCGTCCACAGATCGGCTTGTCCTCTGTGTAGACCGAAACAATATCAGTAGGGATCCTTTTGACGATGATCGCGGCGCTCATGGCTCCTCACCTGGACATCGCAGCTTGCGCCTCTTGCAGGTCAGGCATCCCCGGCGCGAGTGCGTTACATTTCGACCAGAACGCTGCTTTGCCGCGACCGCTGAGCTCTCAGAGCACATCTCTCACCGCGGGCCTCGACTTCTGCAGCGGAACATCGTCTGGCAAATGTTTCAACCTCGAGACTCCGCGCGGCGTGGGGTCTCGATCTCTCGCGGAGTCGCGGTCTTGGTCAGCCAATTACGGCAAGCCGGAAGAATTAAGTCCGGCAGAATGATGAGAAATCATAAATCGTCACGACTCATCTTGAGTTCCCGGGTAACTTGTAGAGACTGCTGATATCAATATCTCAGCTACCGCTGGTAGAATCTTTGAAATTGACAAAAATAAGTACCTTACATGGTAGATACGCAATGAAAAGCGACGTCACGACGTAAACTTTGATGAGAACCGTGATAGGCAATGTACCAACCCATGTCGATTAGTCTTACATTCTCCGACCTCTGGCTCTATCGTGGATATGGTCGCAGCCCATATCTACGCTATCAACTAAATTAGATAAAAAATTTAATGAGTGGTCGCTGCTGTTTACGTATTGACCATCATCAATGGAAGGCGGTGTGGCAGCCGGTGAAGGAGTTAAAATTTACTCTGGCAGCCTGAGGCTTCCCGCTGAGGCTTGCCATACAAACTCAATTGCAGTTTTGCAAGCCATGCAACTCATATATGAACCAAGTTCATAAACAGATACCTTACTGCCACGTTTTGCAATCCCAACATTCTGCATTGGGGATGTGTAGAGGTACTTCACCGTAAAAGAAGGTAGTTAGCGAAACTGCCATATTTCTCCGAATATTAATAACAATGATAAATGGAGGGGCGCTGTCAACGACGGCTGACTTCCATGATATCCGACACGTGGGTGCGTGGAGTGCATATCCGTGCATACTACTCCGCAGATTATCAAGACGCTGATTCTACGTACGAGTTCGTTGCAGCTTGGAAGAAGAGTAAGGCCCGGATTAGAGATCTTGGAAGCTTAGTGAGGCGTTCACGAGGGCCTCTTCCTTGCCAAGTTTGCGTACGCGGTAGACAATAATAATGCAGCTCGTTTTGCTCGAGGGGTACCTCCTATCCACTAGCGCCACCCATAGGCAGCTACTCCAATCTACTCCAGAAGATGTGCATAACAATTCTTCGTGATGGGCCGACTATTAGCGCTTTTTAGGACAGAAAATTCTGAACATGGAAGTGCTCTTCTGCACGTGTGCCTCCTCTATGCCTCCTTGAAGAAGCCGGATTCCATCCCTCAATAAACGGAGTAGCCGTGATTCCCCGGCAAGCCGAGGCACCGACTGACACGATCCAATATGGGATGTAACCCAGAACAGGGGAGTTCGTATTCGGCTTAGTCCTGACAAGCAGCGAACGCGTCTACAGGGAGTGGGTAAGGCGTCAGTCCCATATGCTGTTACCACGTGCAGTCGTAACACTCCCTGCGAGGCTGGGACCGGGAAAAGCGGAATAAGAGTAGGCTGATCGCTGCTTACTGTGCGTATCAAGTCTATCAGAGACCGACCGACCGAGTCACATAGTCCCGAATGATCCCCACCTTCTGGGAACACGAGAAATGCCCCGCCTGATGGAAAGACTTCTGAGGACACCGCGGATCACTTACTTGGATAGGATAAGCTCCAGGAACCAAGACGTCTGCGCGGGAACTTGAAGAATATCCTTTTCGATATTACGACGATCCGTACGCTGCACGTTCCCCTGAGGATCCAGGGTCGTGCATAGACGGCCTTTGCGCGTCAATGCTGCGGGAAATGATCGCCCCACTATCGATGACCCTGTGAGACACTGCGAATCATGCCATCATCGCTAGAAATACGCAGTAGATGCTGGCCGACTTGCCAAGTCCCCAGGTGAGATCAGGCCAAGTGAACCCCTCCTGCTAGTCGAGTTCGAGTTTCTTCCCTCGCCTGAATAGTTATTGACCCCTCCCTGGGGACGCCGGGTGAATGCGGTGGCCTCGTGTTGCATATCAGCGGCCGAAGTCATCCAAAAAAAATAGCAGGCGAATAGGCTCGGTGGACATGCTTTTGCGACTCCGAGGACACATACCACTAATTTATCTCTAGAGTTTATCCATGTGGATAGGCGGTTTAGCTCAGAAGCAGCACGTCCGTCCTCGGCACAGTTATGAAGCTTACCCTCGGCATTATTCATCCATTTTTAGGCCCTGACAGACGTCATGGAGCATGCCAGGTCGTTGACTGGGGTCCGGCGTTGTCCTCTTTGGCATCATTATTGGAGGACCCCTACCGATGTTCCATGCGCGGCCCGCTTAATTTCTCGAAAAGTCGACCAGGATCGTCGGCGACGCACAGGCCTGTCTACCAATATCAAGTTGCTTCAACAGTCCATCTCTAAGCCAGCGTTGGCGAATTTGCTGGCAGGTCATGAACCATAGCTGTGGGGTGGAAAGTTCGTGGCCGTCCACTGTCACTCTGGAGCCCTCAGCAAGCCTAGCGCAAAAAGTTCCATTTTTCTTTGAAAATAATGCCCACAAACTGCAGCGGGATAACTGGCTACGGAGAAACCCTCGTCAAATGGTCAGAACAGCGGCGGCGTCAGCAGTAAGCGCGAACACCCCCGCTGGTCTGTCGTAAGTTCTTTTCCCTTTCCGACGTCTATCCAATCTAGCCGGCCCTCGAAGGGCCATCGCTCCACTCAATCGGAGATAGTTCCAGGTGGCGTTTATGCTGATAGACCGGATAGGCGATTCGATGGTCCCCTTGTCCCTGCCTGTCAGCCTGTCGGGTGGATATTTTCTGCGTCCAATCTCGAAACTCCAAAGTGCAAGCATCTGAAACATTGCAACTTCTTCGACCCATTACTCTTTATGGGATGCTAGCGTGCACGATTCTTTGCTCGGAGCGCTCAATATAGCGATCTACAAGCGTATTTCTAGCCACATTCTGGGAATGCGTCCCGGTATCATGCAGAAAATAAGTGATAGACTGACTATTTGTATCTAGAATATTTGGATCTCACCAAGGGATTGTAAACTCGACATGATTTACGGGGTGTTTTGGCTGGGGTCTTAATGTTTCTGAACAGCCACCCCGATATTGTATTGGACAATGGGCCTGTGGATCTCACAAATATGCGGGAGCAGTTGATATGGCTTTTTCGGACATGACAACAGTGACCAGATCGGGGATTCGGTCTGGAATCACGTCGTTGCCTCCAGTTTTGGTCTCTTGTTGACAGCGGTCTCCGGGGTTTCAATCACTCTCGATCGTCTTTCGCACGTAAGCGTCTAAATATGACCGCTTATCTAATCTTTTGGCCACGAAAACTTGTTTTGGTACTTGAGCCGATCCCTACCCTAGAGCCATGCCTCCCGCTCTGCCTATCTGAAGATCATCATCGGGTGCTAAAAGGTAGGAGGGTGGTATGGAAGTCAAATCTGGGGCTCCCGCTACCTGGAATGGTTCTAAGCCTTTAGCTTCAGGTTTTCTCTCTAATGTATGCGGTAGTTCTCCTACTTTGACCGTCCCTGGTTTCCCTTTTTCCCCCTTCATTTCCAAACGTCTGGCACTTTCTATCAAGAGTCATTCTTTTAAGATACCTCAAAATGCTAGAGCCAGGAGGGCTGTTCTTGTCCGGCAATTGCAGTTAATCAAAGCGGAAACATTCTGGTGAGCCTCTCTCCAAGTCTTTGATCGCGCCGGCCGTTTTTCAGCTGCATTGGATCCAACGTCGAAGTCAGCAAGGACCGTACTTTCTTTCAACAGAGGGCAGGATGGAGGGACCTCGCGGGCGGCAGGCCCTGAACATCAGCATCGTCTTCACTTCGTTCGCAACTTTTATAGTTGCTTGTCGCTTGTACGCGAGGCTTCATCTGGTGAAACATACTGGTACAGATGACTGGTTGATCCTCGTTTCTCTTGTAAATCGAACCGAATAGAGACCCGGTACTCCTGATCGTCTTGCTGACGAAGCACACAGATTTTCTCATGGACCTTCTTGGGACTCTTTGCGGGTGGTTAGTTTCCGCTTCCTGTGCTTCAGGCGCCGGATAGTGCTTCTAGAACTGTTATTGACGACATCTCTAGAAACCTTTCATGGAATGGGCATACATATCAAGGATATTCCTAATGATATTCTAATAAAACAAATGAAGGTAAGCCTGACTGTCGGCCAATCATCAAAAATCCTGCTGACAGGAGTGTCTTTAGTTTTTCTGGGCCACAGTCCCAATCTATCAAACCAGTCTTATCTCCGCAAAGGCGTCAATTCTCTTTCAGTATAGGAGAGTGTTTCCGACAAGGCGCATGCGCATCGCATGTAATACGATGATTGCAGTCCTCGCAACCTACGGCACGTGGACTATCCTCAGTGCTTGGCTGAACTGCATCCCCGTGTCAAAGTTCTGGGACGATTCTGTTCCCGGTTATTGCCTGAACAAAGAGGGGCTGTGGTTCTCCAATGCAGCAATGCATATTCTGACGGATCTGGTTATCTTGGTCCTGCCAATGCCTGTCCTCAATTCCTTGCAGCTCCCAAAAAGGCAGAAAATCGCCCTCATGGGAGTTTTTGCTCTTGGTGGATTGTGAGTATCTACATACACTGGTACCATTGGGAGTCCTCAGGCATCTAATATTCTCATAATGCAGTGTCTGCATAACCAGCATCCTTCGCTTGAAAAGCTTATATGTAATTTCGAAATCCAAGGACCCGACCTGTACGTGGATCGACCATAATTATTCCGCAGAAGCGTTTCCTTTCTCCCGCAAATGGGATTAGAGGGATGGATGACTGATAAACCACCATTCGCAGGGGACAATGTGGGTGCGGCAACCTGGTCAGCTGTAGAATGCAATATTGCCATCATTTGCGCTTCCCTCCCAAGTCTGAGACCTCTGCTCTCTAGACTTCTCCCACGCCTCTTTTCCCACCTCAGCAGTGCTCAAAAGAGCAAGGACGTAAGAACTCGGAGTCGAGGCCCCTTCTCCAATCTCAACGTCTCGGTGACTGCCAGAGATCAAGAGTACAACATGCACGACATGAATGGCAGAAGGACTGATGAAGACGACGGCTTTAAATCCATGGGCGGAATCCAAGTGACAACGGAGGTTTCGCAGGAATCAATCCAAAAAGGTGACGATGCATCAAGCCAGCGGAAATTGGTTTTGAATGCGTTATGAGTGGATGCCCCAGTGGTTTTCCTTGGCACCGACTTTTATGAAAAATACACTATGTACATTCTCGTGGGCGGTTTTCCACGTTACGCTTTCTTCAAGACTAATGGATACCCTGTAAATATCAAATTAGCAGGAATATTTTATGCGAACCTTGAATGATGATAGGTTGGGCCTCGAGGAGTAGACGCGGGGTTCCGCTGAGCTTAATGACTACACGCCCACGTCTGTGAAAAGGCCGAAACCATCTGTGCTCTCGACTTGCCAGGATTTGCGGTAGACTGAATCGAGCTTCGGGAGCCGTGAACACTGTCAAGATATCTAAATCAAGCAGTATTGAAACTGACCGCAGGGCATCCGCAGAAACATCTCAGAGGACTTTGTCTTTGATATATACAACTTACGTCATACTGCTCAAATACTACCCTTTCAACAGGATGGCCGAGTTGACCGAATTGCCCGAGAAATATGAAATATGAAGATCTCCCTGACAAGTGACGACACTGGCCAGCTCCGGCTGGCTCGCCCGGAGAGGGCCTTGGTATGCTCCGTCTTCTCACTCCTGATGTCGTCGCAGCTGCAGCACGTACGCAGATTCAGACCGGTGAGCGCGTGTGCTTGAATTGGGACTTGTCCAGGTTCGAATATCCAAGTACGCCTTCATCTCCGAAATCCTGCACATACTCTCGGCTCAGTTAGAGATACACACACAGGCTTTGACCAGATACCCTTCACGCACAAGATCAAGTGGGTGAACCCAGGCTCCGTCTTCGACGATGGACTTTACGTTCCGGTAACACCATGGGCTCACCACACGGACTCCGCGGGCGCAGTACTATGAAGGACTGAATGAATGACTTTCGCAAAGACCATGAGCATGCGACTCACAAAGCAACTGAGTGTCCACCTACAACAACTGAAAGGGTAGAAGCTGATGGTCCATGATTCTGATTACTTACGAATGGACAAGCCCCCTTCTCAGCGGGGATGAGAGGGGGAAGAAACAAGCTGACCACAACCACAGTAGAGAGGCGGTGATATCTCTCAGAGATTAGTATTGCTCAGTGACCTCGGACATTGTTGTTTGGTTAGTGCATGCACGGAGCCCACCAGGCCATCCAAACACCGTTTTTTGTCCTTACTTCCATCTACTTACCTACCTACCTACTAAAGTTATTAATAGCAATAAGGCCCGACTTCACCGTCCACAAATCACCATTCTTGTGACTTCATACGTACGTCTCACAACATTCATTCAACATACCCATTCAACACCTGCATATAGGGCTGAATGGCTTCCCGAAACTTAGCAGATATTACGAACAGTACCGATAAAGAACAAGGTATTTGCTCTATGAACTGTGTGGATTTGACCTAGATTCCAGATACCTGAATACATAAGTAGCTCCTTTCAGCCGCGTCGGACCTATGCGAATGTAGCGAAAAGAGGTCCTTTGATGTCCCAAGGGCCGCCGTGTTCAACAAAAGGTTAATCTAACCTTCTAATGTTCGCTCAGAACTTCTTGTGGGAATGTGTGTAATGTGATAAGACTGATTTCTCATCTAGAATTCGGCAAAGGCAGGCCCCGCAAGACTGTGTTCTAGACAAAGATGAATGCTTTGTTTTATCATCACACAGGCTCTTCAAAACGGTAAAGCTTTTCGATACTTGATGTCGGTTCCTTACACCGCGTCTGCCACTTGGTCCCCTCGAAACGCAGAAGTTGATATTGCTGCCTTCCTGATTACGAACAAAAGGGACCACTAAATCGTCACTGCCATAAATGCCGGTAACTGTACAGAAGGAAATGTTATTCTAGATGCCAATTCGAATCTCTAAGAATCGTTATCATATCCTAAAATGCGAGGAAGCATAATAGATGAAAGGAAGTCCAAAAGAGTAATTGCACAGCTCAACCTCAAGAATCATTGAAGATAAGCACAAGGATCGTTAAACAAAAGAAGAAGAAGACGAAATCAGCTTTATTATTTATGATTCAACGCATGGGAATGCCTTCCATACTGCTCCGACACGTGTGGTCGCGAACGAAGAATTCTATCCCTGCCTCTTGGCACGCGTCACACAGAGGATCGATCAGTTCATGCAATTCCGGCTTTAGATGGAACCCTGGCCAGATGGTGTACTCATCAGGTTGTTTCTGATGAAATTGACCCTGAATATCTAATCTGGCCAGACGCGGCACCCGTGTGCGTCGGTGGGAGACCAGATCCTGTAGCTGGGATACGAGGATCGGAGCATACTTCTCCTTACAGTCCTCGGTATAGAGCCATTCAATTGACGAAGGGAGGATGTCGATAAGTGGTGTAGTGACTACCGCATCCCCTCCAGGCCCAGGGCGGATATCGAGGAGATTCCGCAGCCGGATGCGGACCTCTCTGAGTTTCGGAAAATCCGCCAGCGATCCAAACCGGTAAATGTGCGGCGTATCCGGGTCTTCTATATCCTCCGCTATGTGATACCAGCAATAATCCAGCCACAGGGATCGTAGACTCTTTTTGGCGGGCGCGAGTGAATCAAAAAAGACAGATGGTCGAAACCTTTGCCCAAGCATATGAGTGTCTGCATGGTTGTAAAAACACTCAAGATTCGCGCAAGAGGATATTAGATCCCGCATGCCATAGCATCCATTACTGTACCACAGATTCAAATATGTGATTGATGAGCTGCCCGGCAGAGGTAGCTGAGACAGATGCTTGTCTATCTCGAAAGAGGTTTCAACCACCCCGCTGGCAATCAACACCCGCATCGATGGGAATCGAAAGAACGGCAACACGGTCGAGGGATGGATGTAATCATCGTCATCCCACTGTTCAATTTCAACTTTCTCTAATCGTGGAAAGCCAGGTTTTGCATCGAACGGTTTCTCCCGATTCGCTGCCCGTTGAAAGGCGCGTGGGAAATTGGAATATGCCCCTGGGAATTCCAGGAGTCTTCTCAAATTATCCAGAGGTAAGACCAGGAGTAGCTCCAGGTGGGCAGCTGCAGTTCCCTGTTTTTCATATCATCCAGCGCGGGTTTCCTCATTAAGTCATTCAATATTTACAGCTTTTAGTAGTCCCTAACCATGTACATACGTAGCCTTACAATCTCAATTGGAATTGAATGGTCTCTTAGTATTTATTGACTGATTCAATCTCCAAAAATCGTCCCTCTGCTAAGTTTCTACATCGGACGAGAACCTCCAACAGTACTGTATTCCACTGAGTGGCAGCAGGGTCAAGTTGTATGAAATAAAATACCATTTGCACATTGGGGCTATTATAATGCACAGAACCAACAGTACGAGCCACGCTGTTGCTAAGCTGGATGGTCAATAATATCCTCAGCGGTGCATGAGTGTATCTTCCATCGGTTTCCCATGGGAACATTTTAAAAATAGTAAAACTTGCTGTCACCGATTTTTTTTTCGAACCGGTATTATTATTGTCTGCAAGCCAGTCTATGAGTAGGTAATTATTCTGTTCCCGGATATCTCATCCTGCGATCTTTCCGGAAACACATGGACCGCGTTTAGGACGATAAATGACCCTGGTCCCGAGATACCGCTCACTCCGGTAATCGTGAAAAAGATTGACCCTTCTCCTTAACTTAAACAACCACGAAAATATTTCTCCTGTAGGTGGAATATTAGATTGATGATTTGCACGAGATGACTTCAGCTCCGGGAGATCAGGGTTATCGTAGATATGTGGCGCAGGTGGCTGTGCTAAGGAGCAGCTATGCAACTATCTTGATTACGTGATCTTACGTGAGCAACAAGAAACATAGCTGTAAGTCACGTGGGAATATCGACAATCTAGTCTCACTCAGCAATACGACTTGAACCTAGAATTGTCCTGAATCGAGATATCTTCCTCAGACATCGTGGGTGATAATAGTTTTTGGACAAATTTTTTGACATATCTTTACGTTTTCTGTTTTCATTTTTGCCCATGATGCTCTGATAGTGCTGCTTGCAGATTCCAGGACGTGTGTTAATAAGGACGGTCGTTACAAGGTTGGTATGTACCTTGGTACAGTACTACCTTAAACTTGCCAGTGCCTACTGTATAGAAACGCCTTTCGGACTTCCTATAGGCCATGCAAAAGTTCCCTGTTTAGAATAGAAGACAGTGAGTTCCCTCAGAATTGCGGCAGAGTGTCTCCGAGCTATCCGAAATTCTTGTGTTCTCTTTGGCTCATTCTTGAAAAGCAGGACCGGCTCTACTAGTACTCAGAAGGGTTTCATTCCTGTCTGTGAAGGACAAGAATAGAGGAGACACATTGATCCGCCAAAATGGCTCTCATTCCCATTTCCTCCTTTGGGATTGAGAGCATTCGGGACCTTGTGCAGTGGATGCCCCCGCTGGCTTCTTGGAAGACGTTGGCCTTGGTGCTGGCTCTGCTTAACATCAAGAGCCTGCCGTTTTCGTGGCATGTATGTTGCATGTTTTTCTTTCAATCTCGCTCTTTATTCAGCCCGATATTCCATGGCAATTATTTGTCCCATACTTGATGTACAATCTCTACTTTTCATTGTCGAATCTCCTTTGCAGAACTTTCAGCTGATGCTCCCTCCAGATCCGTCTCATCTACCATCTTATCAGAAATATGCGCTTACGCCCTGGGGCCCCGTTGGCCCCCAAGGTGAAAGCTGCTCAGGATTCTAAAGGAGGACAACCGCACCCTCTTTTCGTCCCGAGCAGTATCACCTCCCGCACTCCGCTCATGGAGACGGACTACAACATCCACAAGTCAAACAGCACCTACTTCTCTGATCTCGATATATCCCGCACGGCGCTCGTGTCGCGCCTCTACTACCCCGGGATGAGCATCGTCAGCAAGGAACTCGACAAGGAGCTCAATCTCAAGAAGAGGGCGCCCATCTACGTCGCCCTCGGGTCCGTCTACTGCAGCTTCAAGCGCGAGATCAAGCCGTACGAGCTGTTCGAGATCCAGTCCAAGGTCGCCGGCTGGGACCAGAAGTGGCTGTACATCCTGAGCTTCTTCCTGCGGCCAGAGAGGCGCAAGGGGGAAGGGAAGACGCTGCTCGCGACCGCGATCAGCAAGTACGTGGTGAAGAAGGGTCGGTTGACCGTCCCGCCGGAGAGGGTGCTCCGAGCGAGCGGATTCCTGCCACCCAGGCCTGAGGGGGCTCCTGAACAGTCAGTGAGCGGTTCCAATGATACGTCTGCCATCGGAACTCCCGCAGCTGGTGAGGAGACCGCAGTGGGAGAGGGCGTCGATGGTTCCGCCGTCCGTGAGGACCTGACATTGACCGAAGACAAGATACCAGAACCTGCAGTGCTTAGGGACCAGAAGAGGAAGAACACAGACTCCTGGGATCCTCAGGAGTGGAGCTGGGAGAGGATCGATGAGGAGAGGAAGCGGGGACTTGAGATCATCGAGGGGTATATTAATCTGGATGCCAAGCTTCATGAACAGTGGAGCGCTTGAGCAGCTTTCGCGAAGTGTGCGATTTAGCTGCAAAATCCCGTGCTGGATTGCTCGTATTAAATATAAGAGGAGGATTCTTCCAAATGTCAGAGGAGATGGATGATGGGATGATGAGCTTGTGCTATGTCTTGCGGTTAAAGGTCCGAATGCTAGAAACCGTCAGCTAGACTTCTGATTTATATATATTTTTTGCTGTATTCAAGCATCAATAATGCCAATGCCTTATCCACCTAATATCATCTCTTTCACGGTCAGTCCGAACGACAAGATACACCAGCTGCAGCGTGTTAACCTCAGGGGCCAAGGGCAGCTAAGGCAGCCAAGAGAAGCTAAGAAAAGCCAAGTTCGCCAACACTGTCGAGAACAGGGAGAGGCGCACTCTTTATCTCAACGGCAGTCATCGAGGGTGTCTGTCGTCATGGCTTGATCTGCATCTCCTGCCTTATCTTTCGTCATCTCGCCTTGAGCGCAGGGATGCGTACATGCGCCTGGTTCCGCGTAATCAGGTATTTTCGCGCGATTAGCAAGCGAAGGTGGTCAATGTGGCGAACCAACGGGTCGTCGGTTCGGTGAGTCCCTTGCGCCGGACATGTTATTCCTGATGCGGAACCTCCGTGCTTCGTTCGGTGATAGCCGGGGACTGCCCATGCGATGGGCCCATGGGGATGGCGCGTTGTGGCGTGCCAGTCGAGATAGCGACAAAAGGTTATTATTAACGGGTTCACCCGAGTGGATCCGTTCTGCCATCCCCGAAGCTGCAAATGCTGCATGAATCGCACAGTGCGCTCGATGGTGGGCATTGGGCACGCGACTTTTAGTTACTCCGGACGTGGGTTCAGGCTCCTCATCTCCCGGCCAGCATCCTGTCCCCCGATCCCTGTCTCACTCTTGACAGCCACTCCCAGGTCCAGCGTGCAGCAGACTTTCCATGTCCGCCCTCGAAGAGTCTCAACTAAGTACGGTTACATCGACGCCCGCCGAAGAACGACCTCCGCCACGTGTCGTGGTTGGTCGCACGAGCCGTGACGTTATCAGCGCGCGCCGTGGTGCCATCCAGCCTCTGCCCACCTCACTCTGCGCGACCGCTGTGCCGGTCTCAACCCCGGGGTTCGGAGCACCGCCGGCCCTCTCCGCTTCGTGCCAGCCCGGGTGCTGATCGCGCGCTCACCTGCCGCCGCGTTGGGACGCCGTCTTGGCCATCGGTTGCCGGCCTCGGATGAAGAGATTGCTCCGCAGGCGGACAGTTTCCAACGAGCGCCAGGACAAGTTCGTCTGGCCATTTCATTGGCAGCGGAGCCGAGCCAGAGCCTTCTGGACAGGAGGAGAAGGTGTAGCCGTCCCAGATCTAGAATTGATCTGACGGCAGTTGGGCAATGGGCGGGGAGGTTTGTCAGATTTCAAATTCCCGTACTGTGTATGCGCTACCTCGGTTCGACCAGGGGTGGCTCATGCAGCTTAATCCAGGGCAGATCTTCTGTACATGATTGCCAGTTGCTCTGGAGATGTGTAATGCACGATGCTGACTCATTATTGTACTCCGCAGAGGACGAAGCACCGTGGTACCGCGTATCATGACCTCATGCGCTCATATAATCAGCACTCCGCAGGAACGGAGACGCAAGCCGTTGCTTCCGACACTGCCCGCCGTCCACAAAGTTCCGGATGCACGACTAGACGTCGTAGGCTTTATATCCAGCTTCTCTGCGTGGTGGCGGCCTCGGGGGCTGCCTCGTCCCGCGGCCCGTCCGGTTTTCTCTCGGGCTCTGCTCGAGTGCGGAACAAGCTCGAGACCCTAGGCACGCTGTCCTCCGTAGTGTCAAGCAGCTAGCGATGACGCATCCGTGCACCCCAGGTCGCCCCTGCCCGATCGGGACCCAGGACCCACGTCCAGCAGCCGGTCTCGCGCGGGCGGCCGCCGGTGAATGCAGGTCGCTCCTGCCTATCGCACCAACCGCACACACGATCGATAAGCCCGCGATGTCGCAAGGTTACATGCCTCGACACGCGCTTTGAGTTAAGGCTGCGGTCAAGCCTCCACGCCCACGTTGAGCTCGCAGGCCTCTCCCCACGCCCCACACTGCTATATCTATCGGGGCGTCCCCTTCGTTGCGCCCTCAACGGATCCTGTTTCCTGCTGCGCACCAGGCAGAGGCTCGCGGCTTGCTCGTCAATTGCCACCATGAGCGCGATTGTAGGCACTGCGGACAACGTGGAGGAGCTGGCCAAGGCCCATGCCCCCGGGGATGCCCTCTCCGCTCCCCTCGCGGAGAAGGAGGTGATTGTCGAAGAGAAAACGCCGGCGCCGCACGTCTCGAGCGATGGTCGCGAGTATCCCACCGAGGAGGAAGAACGCACGCTGCGGCGTGTCTCCGACAAAGTGCCCTGGACGGCCTATACGGTTGCCTTTGTCGAGCTCTGCGAGCGTTTCTCTTACTATGGAACTATCGCTGTTTGTATGTCACGTTCCGGTCTCGATTCTGGACTGTCTGAAAGGCTGACAATGGAATCTACCAGTCACCAACTTCATCCAGCAGCCACTTCCTCCTGGATCCCCGACCGGTGCAGGCCACGAGGGCCAGTCCGGCGCCCTGGGCAAGGGGCAGCGCGCCTCCACAGGATTGTCCCTTTGTAAGTGAACTGGCACCTGGGTCAGCTGCTCTGATCTGTCTCTTGACTGACAGGATGCGTGTCCGCAGTCAACACCTTCTGGTGTTATGTCATGCCCATAGTCGGCGCCTGGATCGCGGATGAATTCTGGGGTCGTCTCAAGACGATTCAGGTCTCAATCGCCTTCGCCATGGTTGGCCATGTCATTCTGATTATCTCCGCCATACCCCCCGTGATTGCCCATCCCGATGGTGCCATTGCTTGCTTCACGATCGGCCTGGTCATCTTTGGCATCGGTGTGGGAGGTTTCAAGTGCGCACCCCCTCCGCGTCCCCTGCTCTTGGGCTGAAACTGACTCTGCTGATAGATCGAATATCGCTCCACTGATTGCTGAGCAATACAAGGAGACCAAACTCTTCATCAAAACCATCCCCAAAACCGGGGAGCGCGTTATCGTTGACCCGTCTCAGACCCTCACCCGCATCTTCCTGTATTTCTACTTCATGATCAACGTCGGCGCCCTTATCGGCTCTATCGCCATGGTCTACGCGGAGAAATACGTCGGCTTCTGGCTTTCGTTCCTTCTTCCCACGATCATGTTCTGCTTCTGTCCTATCGTTCTGTTCCTATGCCGCAACAAATACGACGTGACGCCTCCGACTGGTTCCGTTCTCGTCAAAGCCCTGAAGCTGTGGAGGCTTGCCCTCAGAGGGCGATGGTCCTGGAATCCGGTTAAATTGTGAGTTGTTGCGACCGACCTCTCAGGTCTGTGCCATGATCGTGTATCACTAATTTCCACAAACAGCATCCGGAACGTCAGAGCAGACGACTTTTGGGAAAATGTGAAGCCAAGCAAGCTTCAGAACAAACCTGAGTGGATGACCTTCGATGACGCGTGGGTGGATGAAGTACGTCGAGCTGTCAAAGCTTGCGGTGTCTTCCTCTGGTATCCAGTGTATTGTACGTGATATAGCCCTCCCCAGGTTACTACTCTGCGGGATCTATGAAAGGGATGGTATTCTGATCCGTGAACAGGGCTGGCCTACGGGCAAATGACCGGAAACCTGACGTCGCAGGCTGCCACGATGCAGCTCAACGGCGTTCCCAACGATATCGTCAACAACCTGGACCCGCTGGCGCTGATCATCTTCATCCCCATCATGGACCGTTTCGTCTACCCCGCAATCCGCAGGCTCGGGTTCAACTTCACCCCGCTGAAGAAGATCTTCGTCGGCTACATGCTGGCCGCCATGTCGATGATTGCCGCCGCCGTGCTGCAGTACTACATCTACAAGAAGGGCCCCTGCGGCCACTACGCGAGCTCGTGCGACAAGCCGGCCCCGATCAACGTCTGGGTTCAGACGGTTCCCTACGTGCTGATCGCCTTCTCGGAAATCTTCACCTCCATCACGGGATACGAGTACGCCTACACCAAGGCTCCCAAGAACATGAAGAGTTTAGGTTTGTTGCCCGATTCCCATTTCGTCACGGCAGCTAACTAACGGATTACCAGTCCAATCCATCTACCTCTTCATGAATGCCATCTCGGCCGCCATCTCCCAGGCCCTCGTCTCTCTGTCCGCTGACCCGCTCCTCATCTGGAACTACGGCTTCGTGGCCGTGCTCTCCTTCGTCGGCGGCTGCCTGTTCTACATCACCCACTACCGCCTCGACCAGGAGGAGGACAAGCTCAACAACCTCGAGACGTCCGAGTTCCTGGGTCGGGGCCCGCAGGCGCACGACTCGAAGTCGGATCCGGAGAAGTTGTCATCCTGATCCGATCGGAGACAAGAAGAAACCTTTCTGTTCTGCTTCATTGAAGTATTGTATTATGCTCTACTCTGCCCTGCTCTCGATGATGTATGTGTAAATGTGAATGTTGAATGAGTGAGATGAGATGTGCCTGGCAGCAGGTTGCTGATGGTTAGTTACTGCGAATTAATTACATAGATACTCCCTTAGACAGGGAGCTGCTACAGTATCCACGTTGCTTGACAACTTTAGCTTTGCTCGTTGTGTAACTCATCCGGTGGAAACTACCAGAGTATTTTCACGGTACCATGGCAGGCTCCGATCATGCGGATACAAGAGTAAATATTGTACGAGCTCAAATCTCCCAGTGTGGGTTTGAGATCCATACATGGATGTAGAGCATGATAATGATAATGATGTTTTTGTTGACATTGAGCCAAAACTCAATAAATACCGGCCAAAGAGTGCTGAAGATAATATTCAGTTATAAATCTTACACAAGCATCCCTGGATCCATCTCCACGGAGATGGGGAAAAAAAATCTAGATAATGGACGGTACCCAAAGACCAAAGACTGCCAGGATGACGATCCGCTCTATGTACAGACTTTACTGTTCGTGGGCCCTGGTCAATGGTCTTTTTCTTCCGTTTCCGATGGCAAGACGTGTGGGAGGTGGACCCTGGGGCCCCAGGTATGCATCATGTCCATGTATGCACTGTACAGTATATCGGAAACAATAACAACTACGGAGTAAGTATGTAAGTATGCAGGAAGGTGGTAGGCACTTAGCTACCTACTTTTTTTAGTTACCTTTGTGTGTGTGTGTGTGTGTGTGCGCGCTTTGGCAGTTTGAAGAATTATCATCAATGTCAATAGAGTTCATGAACAGTGTGGCTCCTGGCGCTCGCAGAATCGACCTTGAAGCAAAAAGGGCAATTTAGTGTAATTCCATTGCCATTGCCTAAGGATATTTATTTCGGAAGTTTCTATTTTCCTGAGCTATTATTGGCTCTTTTTTATGAACATGAACCAATTAAGTGAAATTTGAACAGAAGATATTGGTTCAGTTGATGACTGGATGGATGATGATAAAGGATCAAAAAAGTAATCAAAAGTAGGGATACCGGGATCAGGCGGAACTTAGGTCGGAAGGACAAAATTAGGAAACCACCACCAAACTATTCCATACTATGCGATCGTTCGAACAGTACCCGACAGCATTCTCAGCTATACTCCTTCAAAATTCTTATTATTCTAGTGCTCATTATCTATATAAGTATGTCTTTGGGAAGATTTTTTTTCAGGATTAACTACCCTAACCCTATCTACTTACCTAAGATCGGGTCACTGCGTCTGACAGGACGTACATGTATAGCGATACTTTCTTTTCTTTGGATGTCCGATTTCTAACAACATAACCCCAGTCGGGACATGGTTTAACAGACCCCTCGCGATTTCATATCCATGCCAGATCGTTGCATTGCCTTGCATCTCCTACGCCAATCCGCCTGTTTCTTTTATAAGTCTCGTCCATGGTTGCAAGCCTACTAGCAACTAGTCCCTTTTTGAATACAGGGAATTTTGCAAGTACGCTGGCTGTACCTGACTCTTGTCCACAAGGATTGCGGCTCGACCTTTTTTTTCCTTTTTTTCCTCCTCCACACCTATTGTCTCTGTGGCTGTTTGGAACGTCTGAAACCTAGCGCTTCGGCTCGCAAGGTATCGACCACTTGGCGATGTGGGATAGTTGTTTGGAGGTTGTCCGCCATAAACCGGCGCTATCCGCAGTGAAGCGAATATGACACGATGCCCGAGTGGTTAAGGGGTGAGACTCGAACCCACTATCTCTACTAGAGATAGTGGTGACATCTCATGACTTCGGTCGCGTAGGTTCAAATCCTGCTCGTGTCGAATTTAATTTTTCCTCACCGCCCGCCCAGCGGTGGTCTCCTTAGTCTCACCTTCAATCGGACCCTTAGAGCAGCACAACTTCCGGCTTTTTTATATATACAAAATACCTATTCTTTTTATATTTATATACAAATCTTCTTGATGGACAAAACAGAAAACATACCAGGACCGTTGGGGCGAAAACCATCTTAAAATCCTCGTGGCTCATCGGATCGAACCTCCGCTTATAAGTCTTATATATATCGCATGGACATCGATAATAAGCATGGAGTCAAGGTTTATGTGGAGCTTCAGCCTGCAGTTCAGGGGTCAGACACTCCGAGGCTTTGGGCTAAAAAGGCAGAGCAGGATAACGATCCCAGCTGCTGGTCTAGCCTTCCGTGTCACCGGAAAAAACCACCAGCGGGGATGATTTTGTGTACTACCCAAGAACAGAATCATCAAAGCTCCGGAGCTGGGCAGGGTTTTCATTGAATGGATCAAGAATGATTATGCCACAGATGAGATTGCCAGCCAACCAACCGAGGGACCTAAAAAAAATCCATAAATGAACAAAAAAAAAGAGAGAGAGAGAGAGAGAGATTCATTGCTAGATTCGGTTTCATCAAGCCAGTCACCAGTCCCGGAACTGGAATAGCGATCTTTCAAATCGGACGGGGAGTTCTGGCTGGGGATTAATTAATTAAGTAGGCAGGAGAGAAAGATTCAACCCCCCCCCCCCCCCCCCCCCCCC
>Ga0207767_1000452_pt1 | contig 26200 bp, 29 predicted proteins | sample HigsolmetaGSP17D_FD_184845 | JGI IMG/M metagenome (GOLD analysis project Ga0207767, IMG submission 184845) | High solid enriched microbial communities from the Joint BioEnergy Institute, USA - SP1-7-D (SPAdes) | ecosystem: Engineered > Bioreactor > SSF (Solid state fermentation) > Aerobic >... | reverse complement strand
CCTAATAGGGCCGTTGGTTTATCTTGAAGACAAGAAACAAGGGGGTGAGCAATATAAAAGTAAGAATAAGCCTGTGTTACTAGCAATGTCTATATGACAAGTTGCTATGTGAGTTGACCACGAGGGTCGGATTCTGTCTGAAAGGAACGTCATTATATACATGCCAGTCTGCCTGGATCGATGAGTTCGTTTGGATCATTCTGGGTGTTTGGATCATGGAGCTTTGTTGGATCATAGGGCTTCGTTGGATCATAAGGCTTCGTTGGATCAGGATGGGGGGGTTTTGATCCATTGTCACGTGCTCCCTGCATGACATACCCCTCCTTTATGCCAACTCCGGCTATAACACATCTTTCTCTTTCACTTCGTCCTAAGTAGGTAGCTAGGTAGTTCATCGTTGATCAATCTGAAGAAGTCACTCTGGTTATTTTATTTATTTAGTTGTTTGTATTCTTCAAGTGTGCAGTAATAATAGTAGTAGTAGTACGTAGTAGTACGTAGTAGTACTGTGTATATACTCTACATATATAGATGACAGAGAATAACGAACATAGCTGGTTGGATGTGATGCCTTCACAGTAAGTACCCCGTAATATACGGAGTATATAAGAGCCTTGACGGAGTAAGTACTGTAAGAGAGAGATACGCATAGTTCCCATAACAACCTCCATGGGATCCTGAGAACAATAATGACAGGCAAGCCGTTGACACAGCGTCACAAGTTCAACGGGCGCTTAATTAATAATACGGTTCAGACCCATATCCAGCGCTTGGAGCCTAACGGTTAAACAGCGGAACCCTAAAATAGGCTAAAAGGTTAAACAAAAGCTAGAAACTTGACCTTTAACCCGGTAGAGGCTAGGCTAGGGCGGGCGCCCTTTTTGACTTTTTCCGCGGTCCGTCCGGGTCCCTCATCAGGCGCGGCAGCGCTTCCGCGGAAAACGAAAGCAAAAACTTGACCCAATCAGCGTTGGGTATGGGCAACGTAAGTTCCAAGTCCTATGGAGTACCACAGTAGGTAGTCTCTCCTTTTACTACGTAAGGAAGTATGTCATGTTTCATGTTTGTCGTTGTGGATTGCGTCCACAGTGGCGACAGTCCGCGGTCCGGGAGGAAGTGCGGTGTGCACCGTACGGAGTACTACCCTGTTGTGTACTTGGGTGTGCATTGAATGGAGTACGAGTACCCTTGTTTAGCAGATCGCGGTAGGTAGGGTCAGGAAAGGCACATGGAAGATGAGTCGAAGGATCCAATCTCCTCCTCTCTTTGCCAAACCCTTTTTTTCTTTTGAAATTTATATTATTTTTGCCTGCGTCTGATTGGATGATTGAACGCTCCACCTTGATTTATCAGCCTGTGAGATGCATCGAGCATTCGAGGAAGCGAATGATATCCTGTCTACCAAGATTTCTAAGTCTATGAGATCCCCTTTTTTTTAGCTTCGAATTTGTACGTTGATCTGTATTCACGAGTGAACGACGTGCAAAAACGATAGACCTGTCTCTAAATGCAGCGTGATCGCCAAGTCGTTTATGAGGCTCCACACCTCGTTGACTGATATCCTCGCAAGATGCAGATGCTCAGCCCGGCTCAATTCCGTGAAGACCGAAGGCATTCATCGAATATTGAAAGTCATGGTTCTAGAAAGGCAATTCAGATGCCTGAGTTAGCATTCTATATGAAAACGGCTCATGAATTTAGGGAGCGAAAAGAGGCTAAAACTCAGAATGAGATTAGCAACAGACAGGCAGCAAGTCTAAAGACTGAAACATCATTTGAGATATACTTGCACTGGGAACCTTTTCTCTAAGCTGGAAAGCTCTTTTTGTGATGATATAAAGGCGATTACGGTAATTCAAGTTGAGCAGGTGGCCAACCAACTCATTGCAGGACAGATTGCAAGACCATGGCGACGCGGAGTTGACGGTAGGGTCGGAAATTGTAAAGATATTAATGGCCGATCTGCTAATGTGAATACACTTTTCAAGCCGGTTTCTCAGCCTTACCATCGACGACCAAGAGAGTCATCGTTGCCATCTCCTAGCAGGTAAGGGAGTAGACCATTTCCAAGAGCCAGTTCTCCCACAAGGAAGTCTTCAACAGGGGTCTCCCTATGATCCGTGAAGGGGAGAGACCCTGGAGCCTCAGACCTCACTTGCAGCTCGATCTCACCAAAGTGGGACGGTCTTGCCGTTGGCATCAGACCAGAGGCAAGAAGAGTTTGGTCTTCAAACGCTCCGTGAATGGGGTCCACGAACAGCTCTTCGTAGGGATCCAGCGAAATAAGGCCGACAAGCTCTGCCCGCACGCTCCTTGGCAGTTTGATACCATGCTTCAGAAGCACAGACAGTATGTCATTGAAAGCCGTTTCTGCCGGCTTCTGGTAGTATTTCCCCATAGTTTTAATATATTGCATGCATTTTAGGAAGAGCTTCAAGGCGTGCGGTTCCGAAAGCGCCGTAATATATACGAATGCAGCGGCATATATGTAGTTTAGGTAGTATATCGGTGCAAAACGGAGGCCATAGCATTGGTCGTAGATGGCTTCGATGTGTATGATAGCAGAAGCTGCATCCTTGCAAGCTAGATTTGGTTGCACCGAGAAGCTCTCCGCTGTCGTAGATTGCATATAGGGGCGAAAGAGTATTAGGATTGCCGCATGGTAGAGTAATCTAGATGCATTTGATGTCAGTAATTTTTTTCACCTTGTTGTTGCCGTTTCTCTGACTCAAGAACTCGCGTAGCAAACCTTAAATGGTAGACATTTGGAACTGCATATGGTATTGGATCCATTTCTGCAGGCTGCTTGCTTCGCCATTGCAACAGACGCATATAAAGCGCGTTTATGTCATGGACCTCTACGTGCCTCCCGGGCAGGTAAAATGAAGACTGGATGTCGTCGATCATTTCGAACAGCTCGTACTGATATGAAACTACCTGCGCGAAGTTCTCGGGCCGATGGAAGCTAGACTCTCGAGCCAGGTTCGTAATGGGAAACCATGTATCACTCCCTCCTGCGAGGCGGTGCTGAGGCTTCCTCGGGTGGCCAACAGTCCGCATCTGCGGTAGGCGACCTAATGTAAAAGCAGCCAAGCTGCGACAGAGACTGTGTGTCAATAGAGCTGCTTATTTTTTGGGGGCTCCCGTCAACTCACCGATCTGCTATAAACAGGCCCCAGTAGGTGATGCGCCCTGCCTCTCCTGTTCCAGTCACGTCATGGCTAACATCGGTATCAATCGCTAGATTGATGGCCATCATAACAGCCAATCCAAGATGAAACCACATGATTGCTTCCTTGCCTGCAACGATATCTCGCATGCTCATGATCGCCAGAGCTTGTATGGATGTGAGAGTGTACCTTCCTTGAACGAGCTCCTCTTGAATTAATCTTTCGGCCTCCTCCATAAACTGATCACCCAAAACTTTCACGCCCTGTGGGTGTGCGCTCAAATCGGCAGGTTCGTAGAGCAAACAGCCAGCCGCCAAGACTGCGTTGATAAGAGCCCGTGAACAAAAGCGAGTGTTACCCGTTTGCATGGCATCTAGGAAGTCGGGCTTTGAGAGGATTGGCAGTTGGTGATACTGCCAGCAAAAGAACAGATCAACCAGATGGTTCAGAATCCTTTGATCATGAAACACTGAAGTCCATTCCACAGGACCACGTAGATCTTTGCACCCATGCCGATGGACAGCTTCTGAACCCTCAGCGCCTGCAGAAAATTTAGAAACGTCAACAGCAGGTAGGGTTTCAATGTATTTAACTAGTTCGTTGGTAGTGAGCCCCTGACGAATTTGACTGAAAAGAGCCGCTGCGGATGCGGCATTAGCCGATCGAAGATAATCTAGGACACTCTGCAGCTGACTAGCCTCCTGCTGCGAGTCATGCAGCATCTGTTTGAGGACTCCTTTCCGTCTGTTGTCGACGTCGTAGGTGCATGCTTCTTCGGTTCCTTTTGAGATACAGTTGGAGCAAGGGCAGCGACCATCACACTACAAACGATCAGTCTAGGGGATTTCCACAACGTTCTTCAATTCCTACTTTGGTTTTGAGCCTACGGCATGGGGTACACGCCAAAGAGACGTTCGATTTCCTCGGGACAGGAGAAGCGAGGCCAGCCGCCCCAGAGACATTGTTCTTCTCTGCTATCGGCGCTGACTCTCGGGACAATATTTCACGAAACGGACCCAGTCCAGAAGAAGGGTATCGTCCTCGAGAAGGGGTGTTTTGACTCGATTGATCGTCATGATCGCGGTGACGTTGTGACATCCCGTTAACGAGTGCATCTCAGAAATATGAAGAGAAAGGATCAAGCTGAGAAGAATGTGCGACAATAACAGTGATTGCGTGATCTGATACCGCCGACGAGAGGTATTGGTGGGCTCTGGAAGGGACACCTACCATGCCCTGCACCGCAAATAAGAGACACGCGACTCAAAATACTGTTTTATATAGAAAGTTGCTGCACGCTGTAGGGCAAGCGTTGGGCGGAGGAAATCTTTGCGTTAAGGCAGAGCGGGACAACCCTCTAGACCAACCGCACCAGGGCTCAGCCTCTTGGGACGGGAACGACCGCGACCACGGTGACATGCTCCCCTCCGCTAGGGCGCACCCAGAGATGAAGTACCTCAGGTGTTTAAAACAATAACAGTTGCTACTCCGTAGTTAGAGAAACCCACGCACAGACACCAACCAGATAGCCATGTACAGAGTGCCGTGGTTCACCAAAGGGGAAGATACCGGTCTAGGATGGGCTGGCTATGGACAAGCGCTTGTTCTGGAAGACTGGAAGCCCTGTCGAAGGGTGGGTCTGTATATAAGAGTCGATTATTCGTTGGAAAAGGTTTCCGAGGAGTGTTAACACTTGGTTTCCACGTAGCTCTCCGTCGTTCCGCAGACTTTCCACACAAACCCCCGCTTGGCACCTTTCAAAGAAGTAGCCTTCGCCAAATTTAGCTTGAAGACCGTATTATGCTTCGTCCTTTGGCTGTCAAACCAGGCTGATTAGCATCGGAGACGTTTATTCTGCTGAATCCCGCGGTCAATAGGCGATCGATCGCGTCTAAAAACATCGATATGGTCTGACGTCGACCTATGATGTAGTGGTAGCGACGTTATCTTTTTGGACTTATCGTTGTACCTTGGGAAAAGGTAATAGGCACGCCATTATTTGGTAGAGCGTCCACAAAACTGAAGCGCCTGCTTTCAGCTCCCTCTGTGGATCAGAATTTCAAATAGGAAATTCTATCCGCACAGTGTTAATATACGGAAGGCGCTGCGGGCAGGGAACAGCTTGTGTATGACAGCGATGATTCGGGTGTCGCGCCCAGCTGTCGGGCTCACTCTGGCGCCATGAAAAAATGGAATATTTATGGAATGGAACTTGCCGAGAGCATAAACAGGTTGAGAGCACAGTGACCGCGTCCCCGCCATCGTGTTTACAGCTGATAGGATGAAGCCCTTTAGAGTCGACAACGGCAGCCCATCAAAATATAGAACAATGAAACCCAGTATTCGCTATAAATATACTCCACTCAATTAGCCGCAGCCGTTGGTAACGACGGAACAATCATGAGACGGTGAGACGGATCAAGGACAAGTGACAAGTAGTATCTGTTATCTGGTCGAAGTCGAGAATATCTCAAACCGTGGGCAAAGAATGGCAGAAAACACGTTGAAGGCGGCTTAACTATATCCAGTTAGTCAATAAAGTAGTAGCAGCAGTAGTAGCTGATACATCAGAGAACTGGCAGAAACGGACAGTTGAAACCGGCCGGGATGTTTTCAAGAGCGAAAGCGGATCAAATGGGTTTCCTACCATGGGACGCTTCTGCTTGTCGATATCTTGGGTCAATTGACATCATCACATTATGTAGACGTGCAAGATGCGTCTTAGAAAGATGTCGCAGCTCGTCGACTTAACGGGCCGTTCGGAATTATCCCTTCGTCAACCTCAAGCAGCTCTCTTCCTTTGGCTTCCTCGCTTTCCCTCCTGAAGGCCGTACCAAGAAACAAACGTGGGTACGGTTTTCCAAACAGCACTCATTAAATTGACTGGAAGAGATCTGCTAACTTTAGAAAAAAAGATTAGTCGTCGAAGAATGGTTGATCTGTAGCCGGAGAAAACTTTGCCAAGGGTCGAGAGTGATGTGATATCGATAAGGTCACAGTATTCTACGTTATCGAACCTAGGCGCAAACGGATGCAAAGTTGATGCGGCTCGGTTTTCGTCTGAAAACCTAAGATCCATGAATGCCTTGGTTCATGACGGATCGCGGTAGTAGGACGAGGCGGATGGAAACTGTAGTCTCTTCAGACGATCGGCTTCGGGCAGGCAGTTTGAAGTTTTATGATCAATCGGGACGCGACTTTGATGCTTGGGGGGCTCGACTGTTCATGCGCATCAAATACACTAAGAGTGCGGGTTTGATGGAGAAAAGGCCAACTAGAGCGTGGCCGATGGATCGTTGCAGGGAGTTAGGTGGAAGACGGGCGTCGACAGGGACGGCGGGCACAGGGCAGCAGGGTGTCTCGGAAACACTGCCATCCTGGCAGACGTCGCGGTCCGCGGACGGGAGCTCTGGTGGCGTCTTCACTTGCCTCAATCGATGCTTTTGTCTTCTTTGCTCATGAAAGGGGACAGCGGTCTGTCGGTGGTCGCATGGGGCTATCCCGCAGAAACCCCAAGCGACACGTGCTTGCGAGATGCAGCTATACTTGAAGAGACAACTAGCCCCAGACTCACATGGAACATTTCACCTCGCTTATCCTGAAGGCATTAGTTTACGCCAAGACCACGAGTAGGGAAGTCTAGCGTTCATATCGTGACGGTGATGATGGTGATGTCTACGTGTGCTACTTGTGAGATACGATAGTTAGGACGGATTAGGATTCTTTGAATATTACCAGGGGTTTCCTCTACCTCGACCAGAATCGTTCGAGCGTAGGTGGGACTTGTCTCCATGTTAACCTGGAGCTGTAGGATTGAAGGTCCCCCAAGGACTCCCAGCGTTTTCAGGACAGCGAGGGTCCTCTATGTCATTTTGCCTTCATCTTCACGATATGTTTACTATGTCCCAACGTCTTTCTGAGTCATAGGTCAAGGACTTCTTTTTATTACTCGCATCAAAGAAGTGATTTTTTCGATCAGACATACTTTGATTATCTAAATCCTCACTGCTCGACCACCTGCACTCTCCTACCTATGTAAGTAACAAGAATTTGGTGACTGCTTCATTCAAGAGCTTTCTCTATAGACATTTTCAAGGTTTATTGTTTGAGAGCTGCACTTCTACTGCATGGCTCTGGTGAAGCCAAGTCTGCAGCAGGGTCCATGATGATTGCTTCTAATAATCCCTGGATGGGAATTGTAATAGGCTCGTAGTGATATATGCATATTGAGAGAGCTGTAAGCAATTCAAATACAGTCAATACTTCTAGCGCAAAGGACTAGTATGCGTAAATTGTACTCCGCCGTATGCAAGGCACATGGAACTAGGACTCCATAGGCGTTGGCGGAAGAAGTTTTTGGATGTATGAGGCGTTGACTCTATGATCTCCAATTATCCATCTTGTGTGATCACAAGTGGCGCCTGGTAGAGTACTAAGTAGTCTCCACTCCTACCCATCAATTAAATGAAAATCCCCTAGTTCTTATTATAATGAGCCACATGAAATAACAATAAGCCAAGTGAAAAAAAAAAAAAGAAAAGAAGGGTAAATCTTTACATAGCGCAGGAATCTAGAGCAGGTCATACTTGACAGATAGAATGGCATTAGATACTCTGGTCATCACGTGGCTAAGATGAATGACGGAGTACAAAAGCCAAGAGTCTAGTGGACTTTGTTTCAACATCATTCTCAGTCATTAGATGGTAAAACTCCTGACTTGATAATTTAGGTTCAATTTAGATCATTCCCCCCCTTTTATAGATACATTAAATCCACACTACTCATAACTTTGAGCTCACAATTTCTCTTCGATGCTGTCATGAGTACAGATAGTGTCCCGCACAGTATGTGCATAATAGCACATACCAACATACCTTAGCTGAGGGATTGATAGATTCCAAAATCCAAAATCGATATTATGACTCTGATTCATCACTACTTTCAAACATGAAGGTGTGATGCTACTGTGGTTACTGTAGGAGAATTAGACCGCTTTGTCTTGGGATTTCTTTATTGCCAAGCTGCTAACAGTTGAGTATTCTTTTCCGATCGCTGCGACTCAGCAAGCTGTTGTTATGAGTAACAGGTTGAGACTTTGAAAAAAGTGAACTTTCCCGATGTCTTTATCGTAATTCTCTATCTCATACAGAACATAATAACCGATGCAAAGGCTCTTTTGCACTTAGCCTCAAGATGTTCTGTGACTGCATTGATCATCAAGGTAGAAATCAACCCCCTTCCTATCCGAATTTCTTGATGACGACGACAGAATAATAATTAATAAAACCCCTATATGCAGAAAAAATCCTTCCACAAAAACGGGGTTCTGAAATTGTGCATCCTTTGGAGCGTTCAAGCAGAGATGAAATGGAAGCCATCAACAATTGTTGCAGCCAAACATGGCGGGTCAGCGGCAGGGACCGCGACACGTCATCTGTCTTTGATTGTCAATGATGAGACAGATGACCATAAAATGTACTGCAATCCGTTGTTAAACTTCTATCAGAAAAAAAGTGTTATTCCTGAGTAACACATTTTGTTATTTACCTTGGGATCGACTCCCAGCGCATCTTGCAAACCTCCAAGCGCAGAGGTAAATGAAGAGGAGAATGCAGTACCCGACTTATCTACTCGGCCACGAGCTGTGATGATATAAGTCGTTTAAGCCTTGGACAAGGCGACTTCATAAGGCGTCTTGAAGGTTGCGGCAAAATCCTTGGGACAGAGACAGCAAAATACTCGTATCATCGTTCACGTACTATCGTAGAAGATAGTATTGTTTCTCTAAAGCTTACTTACTGATAGGGAGGCAAAAATTGTCCTATCATAGGTGATTAGAGGGTTCCTGGGTTTGAATTGAAACGAGTCCACACACCCATATCATTCGTTACATTTATTGAAAAAGAAGTACTAACTGTCCAGCTCTAGTTTTGGAAGAGATTATATGTAGTGCCTACAGAGATTTTTGAGTCCTCAATAGTGCTCCTCATCTGTTGAGATGCTGAGTGAAACAGCTATCCTATCAAGGCCCCCAAAGGATGTGTTTGGGCAGCGCGATAGCAGAGCAGGGGACCGGCTGGGTGTTCAAGCATCATATGTGCCTGAGATGTTCATTCTGCCCTTCACACTGCCGTACTTTGTTGAGGGATGCCCACTAAACGTTGAGCGTTGGCTGCAGCCATCCGATACGCAAATCTTGGCTGGGTTGTACCGACAGCTGCCATCCATGTGTTGGAACAAGTCGCTTCTGGAGCCGTTGGGAAGCCACATTTGGCAAACACAGATTGCCTATGTGCATGAAAAGCTGCTTCCTAGGATTCTGCCGATTTCCTGGCAGCTTCTGGTCAAGCTCCGCCTTGCTACACCCGGCTTTCACCACTCAGTGACGGCTCCACAAAACTACTATTCTCAGACTCTTTATATTAAATCTGAGTTTCTCTCGCTTTCATTTATTGAGCAGTCATTAATCAACCGGTGACCCTATTTAGAGAAGTATTGTTTCATAGTGCGGTTTGCTGTATTGTCATGCCAATTCACAGCTTGTCCTGTCTCCAGGTCTTGTCTCTGTGAATGACGGCGGAAGTTTCACTCTTGGGTATTTCTGAGAGAACTGAGCACAATATTCACTTCCCACAGTCACTTGACAATATAGCTTCCCAAAGACCTCTACTTAAAGCCTCTCTCATTCTTGTCCTCAACTGACTTCCAACACTTCTATCTTCGACTTCTCTGCATCTTTCAATCTCAAGACCTCTTTTCGCTTTCCATCCCTGTCTGTCTCTAAGTTCAAAACGGATATTTTCAAATCAAACACTGTCTTTGCATATCAAGTCAAGATGACATCTCCGATTCGCCCTCAGTTTTTTTGTGCTCGCCCAAATGGCACCCTGACTCCCTTAATCGCGCTTGACGAGCTCCCTGCACATATCTCTATTCGCGGTGTTCCACGTATTCTGTCCCCGAGTGACACTCAGGGCATGACCAGTCTGGGAACAGTGAACCCTCGGGCCCAGTTCTACATTGTCGATGGTGTTCCTGTGAACCATGCCCGTGGTGTTACTAGTCACTCTAACCAGCTTGTCCGCGAGTTCGACCTTCAGTCTTCCCTCCTGAGGGCCGCAGCTGACGACAGCCTGCCAGTGAGCCAACGCCTGGCGCTCCAAGGCTTACTGCAGCAAGGTCTGTCCCAGAACTGGGTCGTGGGAGCTGCGAACACTGGTGGGATGGGAAATTCGAGACAGGTAAGTTTTCAACGCGATTCGAATAAGCAATGGAAAGTGCCTAGTCGCGGCTGATTTTCGTTTGTAAGACTCCAAATCGACGTGAAACCGGCGCTCATCACACTTCCAAGAAAGAATACTGCTCCTACTGGATTCGCCACGGCGAGTGTGATTACCAGCAGCAAGGTCGGTGGGGACATTCCCCATTTGTGTGGTTGGTAATGATAGCTGACCTTCTATGGACAGGATGTCTCTACAAGCATGAAATGCCCACGGACCCTGTGATGCTTGAGAAGCTTGGATTGCGCGATATACCACGTTGGTACCGCGAGAAATACGGAATCCCGAGTATCTTGAACAACGGAAACAACAATCCACGACCACAGATAGCCCCTGGTCAGCAGTGGAGGGACTATGCACAGCATCATGTCCTTAACCCTACTCTTCCGTCGCCTGTCAGACCCATCCAGTATCCAACCCGTCTCGGGATCACTGCAGCTGTCGACGGTTCTTCGGGACACGATGAGCATTCGAAACAGAAATCCCTGAACCAGTCCTCATTTCAGCAGCATCCGGGGGTAGTTCAAGGACAGACTCCTTCTACACGCGATACCACTGACTCAACTGAAACGGATCATACCCAGAAGCATGGAACCAAAAACATTCCTGGACAGGGCAAAAAGATCGATCTTCTTTCTTTCGATCCGCTTCCAGGATATCCTAGCCTTGATCCCGTTCGCAGTAGCCCTAGCAAACTGACCCTCTCCGCGTCTGGAAACAAGGATGCTTCTGAAGAGCTGGATTTGGCTCAGCACCAGGAATTCATGCGCAACATGCAGTCTCTGATGTCAGAGTCCGGAGCAAGCAACGGAAATATTCACCCAGTGCCACTGAGTTCTCCTCAGGCTCGCACCAAGAAGCCTCAGAAATCACGTCGTCTCTACCAGCCTCGCACGCCCTCGGAGGTTCCAGCGAAGAACCAGGCTACTGTCGAGACTCCATCCAAATACAAGCGTAACAACAGCACCAAGGTAATGAGTTCGTTCTCTCCAAACACGAAGAGCAGCCCGCAGAGCGCGAGTTCTACCGCCGTGCCAGGGAACAACGTATCTTCGGCTTCCTCTTCCCGTGTTGCTTCTCCTTCGAATGGTTCTCCATCCTCGTCTTCCGATTCGGTGACGCTGCCAGCGAGTCGCTCTCGTGCTATCGCTGATAGAAAGAATGTTGATGAGACCAAGCAGATTAATCCTAGCAAGGATAGCAGCATGAAAAACAAGGAGAATACCTCCGCTATTAATTCCCTCGAAGTCGACCTGTTCGGACTTGGTTTGGGAAATGATGAGTGAAACATGGTTGAGTTTCTGGATTGAGAACAATAGGTTTCCCTTTAGTTTCTAGCCCTCTTTGGCTTCGTGATCCACGGCTAAATATACGAACATGGCTGTTGGCGATTCAGTACGATGGAAAATTTCCCCCATGAACCAGATGAAATATGTTCCCATTTCCTTCTTCTTTGGTTTGTTTATTTTTGAGACTGGAATTGAGATATGCATGCAGTTACGAAATCAGTCGCAGGCGACATTTCGCGCATGACACTCCAATTCCCGAGGTAGGACCTCCATGGTCACCTCCAAGTCTCCTCTTCCCCCAACCCCCCAACTCCCTGCTCCTGATCTCCCTTTTCTGTGCGCAAGGTTTATATGAATTTCTATAAAAACAAAAACCCAAATTGAAAATTATTTTTTTCTATTTGCATTCATTGGTTTTTCAGCCTTTTTGTGCATCACCCTCCATTGTCTTGCAGAAAACCAGATCGAAAATGGTGAGTTTCCTTATTTCTACTTTACGGAATTTCAACCATTCGTCTTTCCTTCTTCTTCTCCCGTAGTGACAGACATCCGTCGAAGAAGAGTCCAATCCTTTTGAAAAGGGATTTAGCGACAGCACACGAGGTTAACCTAAGATAAACTGAAAGCGTTTCCAAATGTGTTGGCTATCATCAGGCGTATGCCAAGTGACAAAGGATGTAGAAGCTAAATATGATACATTTAGATGAACAGGGGTTTGGTTAGAGTACATGACAGTGTCAATCCTGGAAATCTAAACTATGCCATCTCTCACATTATCACGGATTGGCAAACTCCTTCTTATCTTATCAGCTTCTGCACTCCCTTTTGAGGTTTAGCACCGAGTTTGACAGCAACACGCTCTCGCTCCTCAGCAGCTTTGTTGTTCAGTCCAGGATTCAATTGCGGCAGTGTCTTGATAGCATGAGCGACGACTTCCCTGCCATCCACAATACCTTGTCGCTCTTGCTCTGCACGTCTCCTCTCTGCCCGGGTAGCGGCCAGCTGCTTCTTTCTCTCCTCCGTCAGGATCCAGGACTCAGGGAAGTGCAGTTTCTTCTTCGGCTTGTGGTGACGCAGGTCGAGCGGGATATCGGCAAAAGAGTCGCCTTCCTTGGCCTCCTTGATCAGCGTATTGACCAGGTCCCCGAGGTACCGCTTGTTCTGAGCACGAGTTGCAAACTTCTCGCACGACATCCGTACAATGTCCGTGTCTGGGTTATAGCGGCATCCAACCAATTTGAGGAATGTCTGGCGCTGCTCCTCGGTAAGGTACTTCGGGACAAGATCCTTGGAACAAAGTTCGACGACGACTTTGTTCTCCGCTGGATGCTGCTCGCCCATGTAGGTCGTATAGCGGAAGCGAAGCAGGTGGGTTTCGGGAGGCAAGGTGAACGGTTTCGCGAACTCTGCGGAGCAGACCAGTTAGCACCTTCTGTGAATTTAGAATTGAATGAAGGGTACTGCGCAGATGCGTACTGCTCAGTAGTGGCATATCCCACGCTGCAATCCTTGCATACTCTCTCATCTCGCGGTGCAACTCGAGCTCCGCATGAGCCATCGAAGTGATTTCATCGTCATTGAATTCCTCGTCGCCGTCCTCGACTTGGGCAAACTCATCATCTTCCTCTTCAGCCCAGAAGCCTCGGGTCTCTTTGACGTCTTCAAACCTCATAGGCTCCTCTCTCTCGATCTGCGCTACATACTTGTCGATTTCTGAAAATGCCGCGGCTCGTTTTACCGGATCGTTGTATTCTTCGATGAATTTTCTGGTTTCGGCATCGAAGAGCTCTCGCTCCTCCGGTGACAACATTTCATACATTGAGCGTTCCTCCTTGCTCAGCCTATCTGGGGAATACTCAGGAAGAGGAGGCAGATCCTCCGGTCTTGGCTCCTTTGGAGGAGGAGGAACTGGAGGATCCTCCGGTAGGTAATTGAGCGGGGAGGCCGAAAAGAATCGCGATTGAGTCACAATTGGACACTGGAAGGCCGCATTCTGTCGGGCAGGCCCTCTCCAGGCCAGGAACAGAGCCGACCGGCTCAGAGACCTTGCCATGGTGGCCATTGTCACTGAGAGTACTTTTCTCGGCGCCCTTCACTGCTGTTCGCGGGGATATTTCTGACGGAGATCGCAGATCGGCATGAATCGCGCTAACGGAATCGGGAGAATGTAGTTCCGCTCCAACTGAGATCCCCGCCAAGTGGAGGCCCGTGCTTCATCTGTGAAGGTGGGAGCCATGATGGATATCTTGCCTCAGCATCCTGCTCTCTAATCGCTATACTTTTTTTTAACGCTGCATGTCATCTACCTTCACAGTGCAGCTTAGCAGGTAGCATCATGGCTCACGAAGCCCCAGGCTCAGCACAGAAGGGGCAGCCAAAGAAGCTATGCTTTGTCACGATCGGAGCAACCGCTAGTTTTGACATGCTTGTTCGCCATGTCTTAGATGAATCCTTCTTGAAAGCACTTAAAGAACATGCTTACACTCATCTGCTAGTACAGTACGGCGAAGAGGGCCGTTCCATCTTTGAAGAGTTCTTGTCAACTCACCCTCCTGGAAGTGAGGGACGCTATGGTCTTGAAATTGATGGATTTGATTACAAGAAAATGGGATTGGGTGAAGAACTACGCCTTACCAAGGGTCAGCTGGCCGAAGGAAGGACGGAAGGAGTGGTTATCAGCCACGCAGGTGAATTTCATTTTCCTCAAGTCATTCCTGCTAAGATATTGACTGCCTTCTCTTCTAGGCTCGGGGTCCATTCTCGAAGCACTTAGAGTTGGTGTGCCCCTAGTGGTGGTGCCTAACCCCTGTCTTCAAGATAACCATCAGCAAGAGTTAGCAAATGAGCTTTCCAGGCAAGGATACGTTGTGGCTAGCCAGGTGACGTAGGTCCTATGTGTCTTTGGTAACTTCATATTTTCTTCGATTTATTTAACATCGCCCTAGAGACGTTGCTAGCGCGGTCGGGAAAGCGGAAAGCCTTCGTAACCGCTTGCACGCTTGGCCACCTGTCAATAGCGGCATGCGGAAATCCAAAGAGGGACTTGCTGCCGTCATGGATGACGAGATGGGCTTCGTCGACTGAGCGTCGCCTTTTTGATCTTGGACCGCGGTATTGGCTGTTTAAGCAGCAACGTCAGTTTCGAATATTATGGTACCGCCTCCAGTGATATTGTCTCCATGACATGCTCTTTAATTTCGTCTGTTATGGATCCCGCTTCAGGTCTTCTCTTAACTTTCAAGACTCAATACTCCAGTCCCTTTGAAACCGCCATTCACTCCTGTTCCCTGTCGATAGACTCCTCTTTCGAGCTGCCGGGGCTAGTTTTCTCTATTAGGAGCTTCGAAGTGACGGTCCGTTTACGCATGATACCCCGATGTTGATTGTCCCCAGTGGGCCAGAGAATAGCTTCCGATTTAATCGAGGATGCAAAACTGTTCGACTCAAGACACACTTCTGCACAGCTTGTGGTTTGGGCCTCTACACACAAGAATATGAAGCTCTGGATCATCTCGCTGGAGTCTTCAATGCCACATTGCCTTCCCTTGAAGCAGTTGTTTGCCTGTCAAGGGTCGATATTTCTTATTTTTCGCTTTTCTTTCCTAGGTTCTTCTCGCTTTCCTGTGCAAATTTGGTCAGCGAGGTATGACACGCGACAACCTTCAACTTCCTACCAGGATCTGTTTACATCTTCGGAAGTTTGTACTGGATACATTAACGGTTCACGGCCTCCTTGATTCTTCTGGGATAGGACTCTGTACAATACAGATGATTCGACTCAGCATGGCTTTCATGTCAATTGAGCGTTGTTCTAGACGTGTTCTTTTCCTGGGTCCATCGGCGGCGTAGATTGCTCAACAGTGAAAGATACGAATGACATCTAGTGGGTAAGAAAATGTGAATATTCAGTAAATTCCAAACCAAGCCTGAAAGGAACAGTTTGGTTATGCTACCATGATTCATGTGTGTTATGGACCAAGTTGTAACGCTAATATAGATTTGCATTTGTTTCTCTTTGAGGCTTCTTGTGAACATTGAAGAAAGTCAATGAGAAAGAATACAGCATACTGGTAGAACATTTGGGAGTAAGAGAGCCAGTCTTTTCATCCAGCCCACAAATGCTATGGTACAGTACTATCAAGTCTATCGTTGGTCCTTGGGCAATGCCAGAAGAGCTCAAGGCCATTCTCTCCCTCATTTTTCAGGTAAAGGACTTGCTATTAATGCTTTTCCAGGAATTAGCCTTTCTACGACCCTTTCTCCTTCCAATGTGGCGGAGGTTAACAGTACAAAGCACGAAGATAGCCATTGTTCGGTGTGCGGCATCGGCTCCGCGTTTGGCCCAAGCTCCTTGTTGACGGCACGGAGACTCCAGGGCGCGAAGTACCGCGAACCCGCACCGGAGGATGATGGCAATATTTGGATGCGTCGACCCCCCCACAACCGTCAATCCTGCAGTACATGCCTAGTCTAGGTTTTTGATCACCGTACGACTCTCTTGGTCCTCGATTTTACCCACCAGGGCCGCGGCGGCCTGTCCCACCTTCACGCGCTCGCCGCCTCTGCCAACCTGTCCCTACCGCCGACGCCCTCACCTGCCCCCTCAATCCTGTCGCTATGGCGGACGCCACGCTTCATAACGTTCCTATCGTGATAGACAATGGCAGCGGTACTATTCGCGCCGGATTCGCGGGCGAGGAGATCCCGTCATGTTTCTTCCCATCCTTTGTCGGTCGACCCAAACACCCTCGGGTGATGGCTGGAGGTCTGGAAGGCGACGTGTTTATCGGACAACGGGCGCAGGAATTGCGGGGTCTGTTGAAGATACGGTATCCGCTCGAGCACGGCATCGTCACTGATTGGGATGACATGGAGAAGATATGGCACCACGTCTACGAGAGTGAGCTGAAGACCCTGCCCGAAGAGCACCCGGTGCTCCTGACCGAACCGCCGCTCAACCCCCGCAAGAATCGCGAAATCGCCGCCCAAATTATGTTCGAGACGTTCAATATCCCCGCTCTGTACTTGTCTATCCAGGCTGTACTGGCGCTTTACGCTTCGGGACGGACAACAGGTGTGGTCCTGGATTCTGGGGATGGAGTCTCACACGCAGTACCGGTGTACGAGGGCTTCGCAGTTCCAAACAGTATACGGAGGATAGATGTTGCTGGACGCGACGTGACTGAGCATCTGCAGCTGCTCCTTAGGAAGAATGGGCATGTTCTGCACACCAGTGCGGAGAAGGAAGTTGTGCGCATCATGAAAGAGAAAGTGTGCTACGTCTCGCTGGATCCGAAGAAGGAAGAGAAGGAGTGGATGAACAGCTACCACAAATCGGAATCCAAGACGGTAGACTACGTACTCCCGGATGGCCATAAAATCAAGGTATGTAGCGATGTTGAACAAATCGATGTCGGCTGACTTACATCGTCGCAGGTCGGCCAAGAACGCTACCGGGCACCTGAGATTCTCTTCGACCCCGAGATCATCGGTCTTGAGTATCCTGGTGTGCACCAGATCGTCCAGGACGCCATTGCCCGCACAGATCTTGATCTGCGCAAAGCACTATACCTCAACATCGTTCTCTCTGGTGGCTCGACACTATGCAAGAACTTCCCAGACCGCTTAATGCGCGAGATCAAGAAGCTTGCGGTCGAGGACATGAAGATCAGGGTCAACGCTCCTGCGGAGCGGAAGTATACTACGTGGATTGGGGGAGGCATCTTGGCAGGGTTGAACACATTCAGAAAGGTTAGTTGGAATCTCCAATGTCCTATCCATTCTAAGCTTCAAGAAAAGCCTCATGTTCCGTTCCTGTTTCGTGTACTGATTTCCTATTTTCCAATCCAGATGTGGGTCAGCGCAGACGAATGGCACGAAGACCCTGACATAATCCACAAGAAATGCCCTTGAACTGAGCGCCATCAAGATTCCATCCGGTGGGAACGTGGACAAAGTCCATCAGATCTCACATAATGTTGAACGAACCACTCCCACCGGATGAGGCGGGACTATGAAAATGACACGAATCTAAAGCCGAGGAACGCGTTAGGGAAGGGCGAGAATGAAGATGCACGAGAGAAAATACAGAGTAGGAATAGCAATCATGAGGCTTTTGATACCCCTTAGATGCTTTTGTTAATACACAATACTTCTATACACATACACCTTTTCTTCAACTTCGGTATCGCATGGCCGATACCATTCGAGCTCAATTCGCCTTGCTACATGTCTTGTATGCACTGTACTATTCTTTCTCCTGTTCATTAAGAGGTGGAACCTGCATGACCCTGCTAGGAGACGGAAGTGGGGGCGGGACTGGGAGGCTTGTATGTACGGGGTAGTTCTATGACATACTAGAATCACTAGATTTGTCTACAGCATACCGCACCCAGTGCGTGCCCGAGTAATGGTGATGCGGATGGCCCCTTTCTATCACTTTTCTGAGCCATCGTCATCCTTGGTTTAGGCAGCTAATACCCATAGGTGTTGTACGCACTGTGTGCTGGTTAGACAAACTTCAGGGGAAGAAAAGGAAAGAAAATGAAAAAGAACTAGAAGAAACAAAGAAGTACAGACCATAGACAGTTGGAAAAAGAATCTCTCGGATTCAGTATACAATTTTCACAGTCGCAGCCGATCATTGATCTTCAGGAGTTCGTCAAAAACGCTACCCCTACCCAAGGAGTATACACAATTGCCCATGAGAAAGTGAGTGAGGACAGTGAGCTACTACTTAAAATAAGGAGAGAGTATGCTAACTGTTCCTCATTCATGAGAGGTGCATGTAAGTGCAAACCAGTGCTGTCCCATGAGAGCTTTTGTAGCTGATCCATCTCCAAGGACCCGGAGGTACAGCATGCCACAGGAAAGGCAGACCCGGTGGAGATCCTGGTTAAAATTGAGGGTGCTGAGGTTTCCAGAATCGTTCTTGGGCTGAAAGCACTGCCGCATGGAGTTTGTGAATAGACAATAGGCAGAACTTGACAATAAAGCTTGTGGTAATTCCATCTACACATTCAATGTTAACTTCACTCCTTATCCCAGGAGGTTCTATGATAAGTCTCCGGAAGATCTTGCTCGGGACTACTGCATAAAGTAAACAAGTCGTCTTCGATGATTATGAATTTAGCAAAGGAGCCCAGAACAGTTAGCTTTCAATCAATACTGCGCTGGAAATGATGCGACCCAATTTTGAACCTTTCATCTCACAAAAGCACTTTAGCCATCTGTGCTCAATGGCCTAGGCCTTCTAAATTCCGCTAATTCAGCCGAGTACAGAGTGCTTCCTTTTACGTTAGGACAAGGGTAGAACATATTACCAATTTACACTTCCTATGCTTGCAGTGATGATTCATCACTCGGCCTTGCTTCCGGTAGCAAGTGCACCATTCTATCACAGATTAGTTTCTCAGCGCGGCTTCTGTGACTTGGGTTTTCACAACCTGCACGTCAATGATGCTTATTGATATACTAGGAAATGCCTGATTGGCTGACCTAGGACATCTGGAGTCGCAGACTTGATCTTTATCAGCCGGTGAGCTCGCTTATGATGGCTCAGTCCGGTTGTCATCATAACATGCATACATCAGCAACAGGATTCCTACGCCTCTAAGATAGATACCCGCTCGCGGACCAGGATAATCCCCCTCGAGAACCATGTCTAAGAACATATCAAGCAAACCTTGGCTCATGGGCCCCTACCGGACCCACGGACAAGGCTGCACCGTCATATGTCGGACACTCAGTATTCATCAATCACTGTGCTTCTTTTATCCAATAATGGCGACAAAATAGGTGCTTACTAACTCATAAAACTCGCGCGTGGTAGTAAAGTCAGCAGCTTTGAATACACAGATGAATAAGCACTGGATCCCCACATCCGGTACTTAGGCAAACAGGCGCTTTAGGAAACTAGGGAAACAGAAGCAATTCTAGCCCTTTCCTGGGGCTCCATACAATGTTATCTTGCTCCCGGAAGCATTGGGTACTATGGAGCATAAAAGACTCGACCGGACCTGCCATGGTGAGCTGCTACGACACGATTGACAGCTGGGCTTGCTCTATTCCATTACCTCGTTCCTAGGATATCAGGCCCCAAGACTCTCATTTACGTCTCCTTTCAACATGCAAAGACTGCCCATTATGTCCCAAGCTTTAGGGAGATTCTCTCATCTGTAAGAAATATAGACATTGTACACCCTTTCCAAGGTTCCTGACTGATTTTTTTTTTTCAGCAAACCAACCAAACGAATGGCATCAACATTCTCTCCGCGGACCTACGCCCCAGACGAGCGTTACAGCACTCCCAACATCTCCAGCCTTCTGAAACGCTCGATCCTCAGCGAATTCAGCGAGCAAGAAGCCAAAGCCCGCATCGAACTCGCCGCCTGCTACAGGCTCTTTGAGATGAAAGGGTGGAACGGAAACATCTACAACCATCTCACTGCCAAAGTCCACAAGGAGGAGGAACCGAGTCGTTCCTGATCAACCCCTTTGGCTTGCGGTACGGTGAGATCACCGCGAGCAGCTTGATCAGGGTCGGTGCGGATGACAAGATCAAACACACGGGTGTCACCGGTGACTTGTTCGGCATCAACGATGCCGGCTTCGTCATCCACAGCGCGATACATCGGGCACGGCCCGATCTTCAGAGCGTCATGCACTGCCACTACCCCTCCGCCGCCGGGGTTTTTCTGTTATGCAGCGTTTCCTGGAACTGGCGCAGACAGCCACCAGGTCGGCCCGATTGCCTATCACGACTACCATGGCATCGTCGTCGACAGGGGGGAGCAGAAGAGCCTGGTGGGGGATCTGGGAGACAAGAATGTTCTGTTCCTGCGCAACCACGGGGTGGTCACCGCGAAAGAGTCGATCGGTGCTGCCTGGTATCTGATGTATCAATTGCTCGCCGCGACGGATCTACAGTCGCACGCATCTGCTTGTGCTTTGGGCAACGAGGCGAATCTCAACGTGCCGCCGGAGAGTACGATACGCAAGACCTTTGACATCATGAGGAGGCAGCATTTCTCCGGTGCTCCTTATGGGATAAAGGAGTTGTCGGCCTACATGCGTTTGCTGGATTCGTTGGATGATTCGTATCGCAACTGAGGTATTTTGCGGTCTTCTGTCCTAGATACCTAGGTAGCCTATAGTATTCCAACCTATAATTACTAATTCATTTGTTGATTCCAGATCACCACTTTAATTAAAAGTTGAGGTATATCTTTGGCTTTCTTTCATTTCTAGTGAAGTGAAAAAGAAATCTGCGTTATGTAGGTATCTAGTCACGTTTCTCAGGCCCTTCTCTCATCGGCAGGACCAACATCCCAATCCCTCAAAAACCGCCATTTCCCCCTTTCCTTCCACCCAGCATCCTTCCACCCATTCACCCTGGCCGGAAACACATCCACAACCCCCAAAAGACTCGCATCGTGCGCGCACACGACGAACACATTCTCCGCGGCGTCAAACTCCTGCAGATGGCGGATACTCCGCGTCGCGGCCTCGACGTCATACGCAACGCTCGTCCTGTCCTCGTTCACACGGATGCGGTAGAAAGGCTCCGTGCGGTACTTGGCAGGGTCGGGATGGATGCGCTCGAAGATGCGGCAGGGGCACGAGGGCGTCGTCTGATGATCATCATGATCATCGTACGGGTTCGGGACGATCTCCTCTGGTAGCGGCTGGTAAGGCGAGGGCCGGAACTGTCCGCCGTGGTGACACGTATCTGCCGCCATCAGGATGAATGTGTCAGGCGTTGCTGTTGTCCTCGCGAGACCGCACATGTGGCCCACGGCGTGGCCGGGGACGTCGAGGAGGTAGAAAGAGCCGTCCCCGAAGAAGTCGTGCGCACCGAAACCGCCGATCCGCGTGGTGAATCTGTCAGGGGTGATTTCGACGAGCTGCCGGCCACGAAAGTCGCTCTCGAGGAGCTCCCCAGAGGGATTTTCGGGGTATGGAGGGAGCTTCGCGGCGGGCATGCCTGGTCCGACGACCAGCGACGTTGAACCGGGGAAGGTGGATGGATCACCGATGTGATCGAAGTGCGAATGACTTTTCAACAGAGTCAGCAGTCAATAAATCTAGATAACCCAGTTCCTTCTGTCAAATCACAGCGCTGTGATGTATCATAAAGCCCTGATCAATCGAACCGAAATAGGCCTCTCTCACACACCTCCATATGATCGATTCAATATCCTCCAGCTTAACCCCGTTCTCCGTCAGGATCTCCGCAACATTCTTCTTTACTTCGATATCAAACCTCCCCCTCTTTAGACGGTCAGACAGCGGCTGTGCGTAATTCTCCCAATCCCTCCGAACCCCCAGGTCGAAGACGACCTTCCGGCCCGCGCGCGGGTTCTCGATCAGAAACGAGAACGCGTTGGCTGTCAGCCTCTCGAGTCCGTCGACCCTCGGGGCGAGGAAGATGTCCGCGGGACAGCGGATCGTGGTGGCCGTGTCGATGATGCTGACCTGGACGGTGTTCGGGGAGGCGGGGATGGTGAGCTTGAGCTCCGATGGCATCGTGCGGGGGATAAGCTGGGTCTACTATGAACGCTTGTATATCGATGAGAGGTCTCAAATCTGGGTTCAGCGCAGAAGAATATCGTAGAGCTAATATACAAAATTGCTTGCATTTCCAAAGGTAAGGATTATTCAAGATCAGCAGCGAGCAATATATTCCTTTCCTGTTATTAGGTCTAGAATCAGGCCCCCCGCTCCCTCCCCCCCAAAAGGGTCTCATGCTGATAAATCTCAGTGATGACGACGCACGTCATGTTCACACCTAGCATCCTGGACCACATAGTAATACCGAATAAATGGTATATTCTAGAAGCGTGCCTGACTACTCCAAAGGGACAGATGTGAACTTGAAGCATGCCTAAGTACCTGCTCATCTACAATAAGTCCTCTTGGTTACTAATTCAGTCCGTTGGGAATGATAACCCTAAGAAAACGAAGTCTGGAACGAAGGGTACAGCACCAAAACAACATCTATCCTGCTGGTTTCTTTGCTGTATCTCTATGCACAGTATGGTGAGGCATAAATAAATAGATAATAGGCATGTTCTGGAAGCAAGAGGGCCTGTTGGCTCTACGGAGCATGTTCGGGCTCGTTCCAGTTGTCTTGACATGCGTATCTTTACTGCCCCTGACTCAAAAACATGTCCAAGGAACTACGAAGAGATTCCGACATCTTTGCTATATACCACAGGGAAATTTTTTGTGAAGGGTGTCCGTTTGGTACACGACACGATATTACAGCATCGCCTTGGGGAACCCCTTCATCGCCTGCCGCACGCCCAGATCCGCCAGGATCTCCTCCGTGCCGCCCAGGATCGCATCGAACTTGACTGTGCGGTGGAACATCTCGATCACCCTGCCCATGCCCGTCTGCGTCAGCCCGCGGCCGCCGAAGATGTTGGTCGCTTCGGATGCGATCTCGTGCGCCGCGCGGGTCGCGTGAGACTTGAGCAGCGCGATGGGCCCGCCGAGGTGCTTCGCCTGCTGCGCGTAGCTCATGTTGCACATCTGGTAGGCGATGGACTCGAGCCAGGCTTGGTTGGACTCGCAGAGGGAGATCATCCGGGCCAGCCTGCAGTCGAACTGTTAGTTACTCTACTGCAGAAGCATTCGAGATAATGCGAGCGACTCACTTCTGTCGGATCACTGGCTGCTCGATCAGCCTCTTGCCAAAGACGATGCGCTGGTTACACCATTTCAGGCACTCCTCGACGACGGTCATCGACATGCGCACAACCGCGCACACCATCATGAACCGCTCGTGGTTGAAGTTGCTCATGATGACGATGAAGCCCTGATCCTCCTTGCCGAGCAGGTTCTCGACGGGCACCCTGACGTTCTCGAACTGCACAAACGCCGTCGCGGCCGCCGTCGAGTAGGACGTCTTGATCGGCGTCGTCTCGACGCCCTCGCCTCTCGGGATCAGCAGCACCGAGAAGCCCTTGGCCGTGCGGCAGCCGGTCACGAAGTAGTCGGCGAACATGCCGTTCGTGATCCATTTCCTGTGGAGCGGTTAGCCGTTCGACTTGCTGGCTGCAAGGATCGAGGTGCCGACTTACTTTGTGCCGTTCACGATGTAGTACTTCCCGTCGGGCGTCTTCTCCGCCGTCGTACGAAGGCCGGCAACATCACTGCCCGCAAACGCCTCCGTGATCGCCAGGCACATCTTCTTCTTGCCGGACAGGACCTCCTCGGTCACTTTCTCCTTGAGCTCTTCGTTCTCCAGCCACTGCTGCACCGCGGTCAAACTGATCGCCATGCCAGCCATGTTGCCATCCTGGAAGCCTAGTAGATTATTTTAGCAGGAGAATTTATATCACTGCAGACAACATGAACGCCGCAAACTTGCATACTGACCTCTCGCGTTAGCCCTCACCAGCTCCTGAACCACGATCAGATCGTGGAAATAATCAAACTCCTTCCCGTCGACCACGCCGCCCATAAGCTTCCGATTGTGCAGATGCTTGCCGGGCCCCAGGCGCATGGCCAGGATATTGTTCTCCGCCATCCGATAGATCAACTCCTGGCTGATATACGTCCCGTCCTTCTCCTTCTGCTGCGCCTCCGGCGTCACGTACCGGTCCGTGAACTCCCTCATCGCCTTCTGCAGCCTTCGGTGGCTCTCCTTGTAGTACGGACTCTGGAACTGCGGCCGCAGCCACAGCGGTTCCGCGTAAGGGACGGGGCTCAGGTCGCCGGGCTTGCTCTCGACGACTTCGGGCGTCTCGCCCTCCACGACGCCGATGCACAGTTGGTCCTTGTACCTGTCGAGGACCTCCTGTCTGTGCAGGTTGTAGAATTCCGTCGTGGCGTCCTGACCCGCGACCTGGGCGAGCACGACGCTGCCGCCGGGATGCGCGTCGACGAAGTCGGTGAGGTCGTAGACGCGGTGGTCGATGATGCACCAGAGCGAGTCTGGAGTGTTGTGTTTCGCGACTTCTGCGCGAGTGAAGGTTTGATGGGGCATTGGGATGGTTTCCAAGGACTAGAACTAAATCTTGTCAAAAAAGAAGCAGTAATATAAGTTGAGTACTTGGGAGCTGGAGGTAGAGCCTAGAGGCCAATCCAGAAACTAAAGTAATAGAAATCAATCAAATCAATTAAGAAATATACAGAGTACAGTACTCAGGAAAGGAGTACTGTCCCAAGCGGAAACCCCCAGAAGATTATAACAATCTCTGCAAAAAACACAAGCCCCTTGTACAACAAGGAAATCAAATACTTGTTGATGTTCGACGTGCATACCTCCAGGCCGACGGCCGAGGTCCGGGCTTTGCGGAGATAGCCGCGGGAGCCAAGACTCTCCAATCGATAATGCAGCTGCTCTGATTGGCTTCACGATGCTCGTGGATTGCACGCCGACATGCGCAGTACAGTAGAGCCCTCGAAAAAAAAGGACAAAAAAAGCTATCCGCAGCATTTGCAGGACCAAGGCTTTCGGACGTCTCCTCATAAAAGAGCAGCAATGCTGTGTGTGTTGGCGGATAATTCACACCTAAAGACGCTAAGCCAATAATAATAGAACTCGGTAAGAGACAACCAACAAGCTCTAAATGAAGTTCATATCCCCTCCTCACGTGCCAAGCTGACCCCCATGTCTGCAGAAGCCATTGTACCGTACTGTCAGGACTATTAGAGGCCCTGCACAAAGATTCACCATTTGATGGACGGTGAGGATTCTTAGATACTACTAGAACGATGTCTGCATCACATTGTGTCCTTGAAGATCGTATAGTACCGCACACTTAGGCATGAATCGAGGTTAGCTTTGACGTCAAAGTCAGCAACAAACAAATGGGAAAAAAAGAAGGGTCAATCTGCCGTGGGGAGTGTGAAGCCCGTTCAAAATAACCTCAGGTGGTGAGGAGGAGAGAGAAAGAGGGGGGTTAATTGATCAAACTGAGTATCTGGGAGATACAGTATGTGTAATGCATTCAGAGAGACGTTCTGGCCGTCACTATGCAATACTACAAATACTACAGATAAAGCAATGGATTAAGAAAAGAAAAAAAGAGAGAGAATTGTTCGGCGGCAGACCACATAAACTACTGCTCTCGAACTAAGCCATCAACAATAGAGAACCTTACCCCACATATGATTCCCCGCACTTATGATGGCCCGGAGGAACCTGTCGGACTGAGCGAACCTAGTAATCCGAAGGTATGATGAGGAAGCTCGGATTTTCTTAATCTACCTATCTGACTAGCTATCTATCTCATGGATTAGGGGCCTATGACCTTCCGAATATGGGAACCCGAAAAATGTGATATATCAAAAGTTATAACAAGGGAAAATAGGCGATTATGGGAATAGGCAGTATGATTCCTTTATTGCAGGAATTAAGATTCTTGGCATACCGATAGGTTATAGTGGTAATATTCGGCTGACAGAACCTTATCGCTTCCAGTTCGCGTGGAGCCCCCCCCCCCCCCCC
>Ga0207767_1000450_pt1:5000-22500 | contig 26389 bp, 14 predicted proteins | sample HigsolmetaGSP17D_FD_184845 | JGI IMG/M metagenome (GOLD analysis project Ga0207767, IMG submission 184845) | High solid enriched microbial communities from the Joint BioEnergy Institute, USA - SP1-7-D (SPAdes) | ecosystem: Engineered > Bioreactor > SSF (Solid state fermentation) >... | reverse complement strand
ATCCACCAAGTTTGTCAACTTTTCTGAAAATGATACAAAGAAAGATATCTTTGTTTACAATACAAAAAATCTCCTATAATGAATTGTACAATGATTGGAGTTATGCCAATGAAGAAAAAAGGAACAACATAAGCAAAAAATTGATACATAGATCAGAAACTTTAGATACGGGATTTCTTGCTCCGGATGTACTCGAAAAAAGAATTCTATTGTCTAATAATAATAATGAGACTCAAAAAGAATATTTAACTAAAATATATGATCCTTTATTGAACGGACCCTATCGCGGCCAAATCAAAAAATGGTTTTTATTCTCAATCAGGAAGAAATTTTTGGTAAATAAAATGCATGGCATACTTATTAGTACCAATTACACAGAATTTGACCAGAAAGTGGATTTATTTGATCGAAAATCATTAGGAAAAGAAATGACTTATTTACTAAGTAAGGTTGCAGTAAAATCAACATCAAATTTTCATTTGAAAGCAATTTTTTTATTTCCATTTACTGAAAACAAACAAGTAAGAATTGATTCAGAAGATCGAATAAAAATTTTAAAACTTTTATTCGATCAAGTTATAATGGATCCCAAGGATGAAACAATTAGCCAAAAAGATATTCATATTGGAATAAATGAAATCAGTAAAAAAGTCCCTCGATGGTCATACAAATTAATCGATGAGTTGGAACAACAGGAAAGAGACAAGGAAGACCATGTGGTAGAGGATCATGAAATTCGTTCAAGAAAAGCCAAACGTGTCGTAATTTTGACTGATACTACGAAGAATACCGATACTAATACTAATAACAAAGATACTGATAATCCTGATGAAACTGACGAGGTAGCTTTGATCCGTTATTCACAACAATCGGATTTTCGTCGAGATATAATAAAGGGCTCTATGCGAGCTCAAAGGCGTAAAACAGTTATTGTGGAACTGTTTGAAGCAAATGTACATTCACCCTTTTTTTTGGATAGACTGGGCACCCCCCCCTTTTTTTCTTTTGATATCCCCGAGCGGCTGAAAGGCATTTTTCCAAATTGGATTTGGAAAAAAAAAAAAATTATAATTTCGGATTATACAGAGGAAAATAAAAAGGAAAGTGAGAAAACAGAGGAGGACAAAAGAGAAAAATACAACAGAGATGAGAAAACTCGTATAGAAATAGCAGAGGCCTGGGATAGCCTTATAGTTGCTCAAGTAATAAGAGGTTCTTTATTAGTAACACAATCGATTCTTAGAAAATATATTCTATTACCTTCATTGATAATAGCTAAAAATACTCTTCGTATACTATTATTTCAATTTCCCGAATGGTCCGAGGATTTAAAGGATTGGAATAAAGAAATGCATGTTAAATGCACTTATAACGGCGTTCAATTATCAGAAAAAGAATTTCCGAAAAACTGGTTAACAGACGGTATTCAGATAAAGATCCTATTTCCTTTTCGTTTGAAACCTTGGCACAGATCTAAGTTACGACCCCCTAATAAAGATCCAATTAAAAAGGAAGGTAAAGGACAAAAAAACGATTTTTGTTTTTTAACAGTTTGGGGAATGGAAGCGGAACTGCCTTTTGGTTATCCCCGAAAACGGCTTTCCTTTTTTGAACCCCTTTTAAAAGAACTCGAAAAAAAAAATTTCAAATTGAAACAAAAGTGCTTTCTAGTTATAAAAGTTTTAAAAGAAAGAACAAAATTTTTTCTAAATGTAGCAAAAGAAACAAAAAAATGGGTCATCAAAGTCATTATATTTCTAAAAAAAATAAGAAAAGAATTCTCAAAAATAAATCTATTATTATTATTTGGATTGAAAAAAATAGAAATATATGAATTGAGTGAAACTCAAAAAGAAAAAAATTCAACAATTCATAATCAAATGAGTCACGAATCGTCCATTAAAATTCGATATATGGATTGGGAAACTTATTCATTGACAGAAAAAAAAATGAAAGATCTGATGAATAGAACAAACACAATCATAAATAAAATAAAAACAATTAAAAAAGACAAGAGAAGAAGATTTATAACTGCAGAGAGAAATATTAACCCTAACAAAATAAGTTATGACGAGAAAGGATTAGAATCACCAAAAAATATTTGGCAGATATTAAAACGAAAAAATCTTCGATTACTTCGTAAATCACATTATTTTGTAAAATTATTTATTGAAAAGCTATACATGGATATCCTTGTATGTATCATTAATATACCTAGAATCAATGCACAGCTCTTTCTTGAATTAACAAAAAAAGTTATTAATAAATACATTTACAATAATGAAGCAAATCGGGAAAGAATTGATAAAACAAATCAAAGTATATTTAACTTTAGTTCGACTATAAAAAAGTCACTTTGTATTATTAAAAAAAATTCAAAGATTTTTGGGGACTTATCTTACTTGTCACAAGCATATGTATTTTATAAATTATCGCAAACCCCAGTCAATAACCTAGATAAGTTAAGATCCGTCTTTAAATATTACGGAACATCTTTTTTTCTTAAGAATGAAATAAGGGAGTATTTTGTTGGAACGCAAGGAATATTTGATTCTGAATTCAGACATAAAAAATCTCCAAATTATGGAATTAATGAATGGAAAAACTGGCTAAAGGGTCATTATCAATATCAATACGATTTATCTCAGATTAAATGGTCTAGATTAGTAACACAAAAATGGCGAACTAGGTTCAACCATATGACTAAAAATAAAGATCTCAATAAATGTGAGTCATATGAATATGAAAAAACCCAATTTATTCATTACGAAAAAGCAAAAGATTTTGAAATAGAACCATTACCAAATCAAAAACAATATAAATATGATCTTTTATCGTATAAATCTATTAATTATGAAAATAAGAGAGATTCGTATATTTATGGATTGCCATTACAAGTAAATAATAACCAAGAGATTTCTTATAATTACAATACGCCTAAACGCAAATTATTTGATATGCTGGGAGGTATCCTTATCCATAATTCTCTCGTCGAAGATGATAATCTAGATATAGAAAAAAATTCAGATAGAAAATATTTGGATTGGAAAATCCTCCATTTTTGTCTTAGAAAGAAGATCAATATTAAGGCCTGGGTCGATATTGATAACGTTACCAACAGGAATAAAAATACTAAGACTGGGTTTAATAATTGTCAAATAATCGATAAAATTGATAAGAAAGGCCTTTTTTATCTGACGATTCATCAAGATCAGAAAATTAACCCATCCAATCAACAAGGTTTTTTCTTTGATTGGATGGGAATGAATGAAGAAATACTAAGTCATCCCATATCGAATCTAGAACTTTGGTTTTTCCCAGAATTTGTGATACTTTATAATACATATAAGATTAAACCATGGGTCATACCAATAAAATTACTTTTTTTTAATTTTAATGTAAACGAAAATGTTAATAAACAGAAAAGCATCACTGGAAATAAAAAAAGTTTTACATTATCGAATGAAAAAACTCTTGAATTAGAAAATAGAAATCAAATAGAAAAAGAATTCGCGGACCAAGTGGATCCTGAAGCGTCTCTCTCAAACCAAGAAAAAGATGTTGAAGAAGATTCTAGGGGATTAGACATAAAAAAACGTAGAAACAAAAAGCAATACAAGACTAACACGGAAACAGAACTTGAGTTATTCCTAAAAAGGTATTTTCATTTTCAATTGAGATGGGATGATTCTTTAAATCAAAAAATAATCAATAACATCAAAGTATATTGTCTCCTGCTTAGACTGAAAAATCCAAGAGAAATTGCTATATCCGCTATTCAAAGGGAAGAAATGAGTCTGGATATTCTGATGGTCCGGAAGGGTTTAACTTTTACAGAATTGATGAAAAAGGGAATATTGATTATCGAACCAGTCCGTCTGTCTGTAAAAACGGATGGACAATTTTTTATATATCAAACCATAGGTATCTCATTGGTTCATAAGAGTAAGCAGCAGCAAAGTCATCAAAGATACCTAGAAAAAAGCCCGGCCTGTCTTCATAAGAATAAGAAGGATTTTGATGAATCCATTGCACTACATAAAAAAATGACTGGAAATAGAGACAAAAATAATTATGATTTTATTTTTCCTGAAAAAATTTTATCCCCAAGGCGTCGTAGAGAATTGAGAATTCGAATTTGTTTCAATTCGGGGAATGGAAACGGTATACATAGAAATACGGTATTTTGCAATGTAAATAAGTTAAAAAATTGCAATTGCGATCAAGTTTTGAATAAAAGAAAAGAGCTTTATAGAGATAAAAATAAACTAATTAAATTAAAGTTCTTTCTTTGGCCCAATTATCGATTAGAAGATTTATCTTGTATGAATCGCTATTGGTTTGATACCAATAATGGTAGTCGTTTCAGTCTGATAAGGATTCAGATATATCCGCTATTGAAAATTCATTAATGGTACATTTTGACTCGATTCCCGTACCATAGCGAGTATATGAAGACAAAGAAATAAACACCCCCATTATCTTATTATCTTACACATCATTCTGATACAGGATACTTAATTTAATGACGCGTTGAATTATATTAATATTTATTCGATCTAGAAATGAATCAACAAAGTCATCTTATTTATTTTCAGGTCTAATTTTTTTTTTTATTTTTTGTGAGTGGAAAAATAGACCATACTTTGTGTATAGTATATCCTATCCGAATACAATTTTTAAATTGGATTGATTATTGATTATTGACTACTAAAATAAGTAAGTTTGTTTGACAAAATTAAGACTTCTTAACGAAATTAAGAATTATTGTGTATAGCAAATTAAAATGAGTGTAATTATTATTACTGATCAATAAATATATGGATAAAAATATCTAAAAAAAAAGAGAGAGGGGCGATTCATTTTTATGGTACAAAACTCATTCATCTCGCTTATTTCGCAAGAAGAAAAAGAAGAAAACAGGGGATCTGTTGAATTTCAAGTATTTAGTTGGACCAATAAAATAAGAAGACTTACTTCACATTTGGAATTGCACAGAAAAGACTATTCCTCTCAAAGAGGTCTACGTAAAATTCTGGGAAAACGTCAACGATTGCTGTCTTATTTGTCAAAGAAAAAGAGAGTACTTTATAAATACTTAATAAATCAGTTGGGTATTCGAGAATCAAAAACTCGTTAATTTTAAGAGTCATTTTGAACTATTTGCTTTATTAGATCTTGAATTTTGATAAACTGTTTTTCGTTTTACGCAATTCGTAGAAGAATGAATCGAGGAAAAACTTATGAATATACCAGTTACAAGAAAGGATCTCATGATAGTCAATATGGGCCCCCACCACCCGTCAATGCATGGTGTTCTTCGACTCGTCGTTACTCTGGACGGCGAAGATGTTATTGACTGTGAACCAATATTGGGTTATTTACACAGAGGGATGGAAAAAATTGCGGAAAACCGAACTATTATACAATATCTGCCTTATGTAACCCGTTGGGATTATTTAGCTACTATGTTCACAGAAGCAATAACTGTAAATGGGCCAGAACGGCTAGGAAATATTCAAGTACCGAAAAGAGCTAGTTATATCAGAGTAATTATGTTGGAATTGAGTCGTATAGCTTCTCATTTGTTATGGCTCGGCCCTTTCATGGCAGATATTGGTGCACAGACTCCTTTCTTCTATATTTTCAGAGAAAGAGAATTAGTATATGATCTATTCGAAGCTGCTACGGGTATGAGAATGATGCATAATTATTTTCGTATCGGAGGAGTGGCGGCTGATCTACCTTATGGATGGATAGATAAATGTTTGGATTTCTGCGATTATTTTTTAACAGGAGTTACTGAATATCAAAAACTTATTACAAGAAATCCTATTTTTTTAGAACGAGTTGAGGGCGTAGGCATTATTGGTAGCGACGAAGTAATAAATTGGGGTTTATCAGGACCAATGCTGCGAGCGTCCGGAATACAATGGGATCTTCGTAAAATTGATCATTATGAGTGTTACGACGAATTTGATTGGGAAGTACAATGGCAAAAAGAAGGGGATTCATTAGCTCGTTATTTAGTCCGAATTGGCGAAATGGCAGAATCCATCAAAATTATTCAACAGGCGCTGGAAGGAATTCCGGGGGGGCCCTACGAGAATTTAGAAATACGATACTTTGATAGAAAAAGGTATCCAGAATGGCATGATTTTGAATATCGATTCATTAGTAAAAAACCCTCCCCCACTTTTGAATTGCCGAAACAAGAACTTTATGTGAGAGTCGAAGCCCCTAAAGGGGAATTGGGAATTTTTCTGATAGGGGATCAGAGTGGTTTTCCTTGGAGATGGAAAATTCGACCACCTGGTTTTATCAATTTGCAAATTCTTCCTCAGTTAGTTAAAAGAATGAAATTGGCTGATATTATGACAATACTAGGTAGCATAGATATCATTATGGGAGAAGTTGATCGTTGAAATGATAATTGATATAAGGGAAGTACAAGATATCAATTCTTTTTACAGAGTGGAATCTTTAAAAGGGGTCTATGGAATTATATGGGTGCTTGTCCCTATTTTTACTCTTGTATTAGGAATCACAATAGGCGTACTAGTAATTGTATGGTTAGAAAGAGAAATATCCGCAGGGCTACAACAACGTATTGGACCCGAATATTCCGGTCCCTTAGGAGTTCTTCAAGCTCTAGCAGATGGGACAAAATTACTTTTCAAAGAAAATCTTCTTCCATCTAGAGGAGATACTCGGTTATTCAGTATCGGACCATCCATAGCAGTTATAGCAATTCTACTAAGTTATTCAGTAATTCCTTTTGACTATCACCTTGTTTTAGCCGATCTCAATATCGGGGTTTTTTTGTGGATTGCGGTTTCAAGTATTGCTCCCATTGGACTTCTTATCTCAGGATATGGCTCAAACAATAAATATTCCTTTTTAGGTGGTCTACGAGCTGCTGCTCAATCGATTAGTTATGAAATACCATTAACTCTATGTGTATTAGCAATATCTCTACGTGCGATTCGTTGAAAGATAAATTTTTCCCTATTTATTTCTTTCTAGTCTTTATAGAAAAAGGGTTAGAACGAATTGAATAGATATCCTCATCTTTTTATTCATTATTCGGATTAATGAATTAAATTAGATAGTTATATGAGTGAAAGAAAACAGCTATATAATTATAATATATTATATATTCGCAGTAAAATTCTTGAGTCTCGTCTTCAATGTATAAGAAGAATTAAAAAAAGGTTGAGCGTAAATAAACAGAAGAAGAAGAGCCCATTTACCCCAAGATTGGTTGATTAGTCATGTCATCCTAGCTTGAAGCGGGTTCAAAGAATCAACCGTATTACGTTTTCACTAGTGTTTGTTACCATAAAGCGGGGGGTTAGCAAAAATGAGTGGATGGTTAGAAATGCCAAATTACGCAAAGGATTAGTAATAGAGATTGTGTCATTTATCCCCAAGGATATTTACACATAATATAAAAAGAATACGGATTGGGGCTTTAAGTTAGTAGAAATAATCAGGCCGTACTCCCCACGATTCCTATCCAGAGTATACTCCTATCCACCGATTAAATAAATAACTGTCGGAAACGAAATAATCCTTTATTCAGTAAGCCCCCCCCCTTTTTTTTTTTCAGAAAAGAAAGAAGAATAGGAACGAAAAAAAAAATAGAAAGAATACAATTTCTTTTTTTTTTTTCAAAATTGAAAACGACGGGTTATTGATATTTCTACAAGCAGTATTTTATTAAAGACTCAAAGTTATTACTCAGCAAATAATTATTTCTTAATTATTAATTAAATAAAGGATAAGATCAATTCAGACGTCGTTTTTTTAGTTATTATAGAACATACAGAATTTAAGTGGTCGAATTCGGGGCCGTTTACTCGATTTTGAACCCATTTATCTTATAAATCAAAATAAATAATACGGACTCGGTCCTTAGATTTATTTATGGCCGTAAAGGAGCCGTATGAAGCGAAAATCTCATGTATGGTTCTGTAATAGCGACGATAACAGTGAAGTTATCGCCGACTATGATTATCTAATAGTTTAAGTACAGTTGATATTGTTGAGGCTCAATCAAAATATGGTTTTTGGGGTTGGAATTTGTGGCGTCAACCTATAGGGTTTATCGTTTTTCTAATCTCTTCCCTAGCAGAATGTGAGAGATTACCTTTTGATTTACCGGAAGCGGAAGAAGAATTAGTAGCGGGTTATCAAACCGAATATTCGGGTATCAAATTTGGTTTATTTTATGTTGCTTCCTATCTAAACCTATTAATTTCTTCATTATTTGTAACAGTTTTGTACTTGGGCGGTTGGAATATCTCTATTCCATACATATTCGTTGCCGAGCTTTTTGAAATAAATAAAGCACGTGAGGTCTTTGGAACGACAATTGGTATCTTTATTACATTAGCCAAAACTTATTTGTTCTTGTTCATTCCTATCACAACAAGATGGACTTTACCTAGGCTAAGAATGGACCAACTATTAAATCTGGGATGGAAATTTCTTTTACCTATTTCTCTCGGCAATCTGTTATTAACAACCTCTTTCCAACTCAGTTCGCTGTAAGGGAATACTTTATTCTATATTTATGGCTTGCCTCAAACAAGAGAAAGAAACAAACATAAAGATTTTCATAGATATTTACGATATGTTCCCTATGGTAACCAGGGTTATGGATTATGGTCAACAAACAGTACGAGTTGCAAGATATATTGGTCAAAGTTTCATGATTACCCTATCCCATGCAAATCGTTTACCTGTAACTATTCAATATCCTTATGAAAAATTAATCACATCAGAACGTTTCCGCGGTCGAATACACTTCGAGTTTGATAAATGCATTGCTTGTGAAGTATGTGTTCGTGTATGCCCTATGGATCTACCTGTTGTTGATTGGGAACTGGAAACTAATATTCGAAAGAAACGTTTGCTTAATTACAGTATTGATTTCGGAATCTGTATATTTTGTGGTAACTGCGTTGAGTATTGTCCAACAAATTGTTTATCCATGACTGAAGAATATGAGCTTTCTACTTATGATCGTCACGAATTGAATTATAATCAAATTGCCTTGGGTCGTTTACCGATGTCAGTAATTGACGATTATACAATTCGAACAATTTTAAATTCACCTAAAATAAAATAAAAAATAAAGAAGTAAATCCTTTGATTAAAGATAAAGAAATGGTAATTTCAAATTCAAATTAGGAAGGGTCCTTTTTCTTTTGCTCGAAAGGAATGCGGTTTCTTTCGTTTATTTTGTTTAGTCACTAATTAAAAAAAAACTATTGAGGGGTTGGTTCGTGCTTCAATTTGGATTGAAAATATATGACTCTATCTCGAATTATTTCAAAATAGAAATATCTAGTCTAAAACTACCCTTTAAGATAAAAAATGATATTATAATTATATTAGTCCAATAGCTGTACCTACATCAATTCACATTCTTTAGGATTTAATTCAATTAAAAACTTTTCATAAAAAAATGTTCCTGGTGGGGTCAATAAGGTCATGAAAAAAATTTCGATTTATTTATCTCTTTACATATAATGGGTTTGCCTGGACCGATACATGATTTTCTTTTAGTATTTTTGGGGTCAGGTCTTATATTAGGAGGTATAGGAGTCGTATTACTTACCAACACAATTTATTCTGCCTTTTCGTTGGGACTGGTTCTTGTTTGTATATCCTTATTCTATATTCTATCAAATTCCCATTTGGTAGCTGCCGCACAGCTACTTATTTACGTGGGAGCTATAAATGTTTTAATCATATTTGCTGTGATGTTTATGAATGGTTCAGAATATTACAAAGATTTGAATCTTTGGACTGTTGGGGATGGGGTTACTTTGCTGATTTGTACAATTCTTTTTTGTCTATTAACGGCTACTATTTCAGATACGTCATGGTACGGGATTATTTGGACTACCAGATCAAACCAGATTATAGAGCAGGATTTGATAAGTAACAGTCAACAAATTGGAATTCATTTATCAACAGATTTTTTCCTTCCATTTGAACTCATTTCGATAATTCTTTTAGCTGCTTTAATAGGCGCAATTGCTGTGGCTCGTCAATAAAAAATCTTTCGAACTATTAATATTAATATAATAAGAAAAGTATTAATATAATAAGAAAAGTCCAAATTTCACTTTGTTCTATGTTATCACATCACTTTCCCCCCACTTCCATTTTATTTGAAGATTTTTTGTCTAAAAATGAAATTCTTTTATTCGATATATTACCAATACTAAAATATTCCCTTGTTCCATACTTTTTGATATTATAATTAATTGAACCCATTAAATTGTTTTTATCTTGAAATGAATCGAAATTGATAAGGAGTTGTTCAATGATGCTCGAACATGTACTTGTTGTGAGTGCCTATTTATTTTCTATCGGTATCTATGGCTTGATCACAAGTCGAAATATGGTTAGAGCCCTTATGTGTCTTGAACTTATACTAAATGCAGTTAATATAAATTTTGTAACATTTTCTGATTTTTTTGATAGTCGCCAATTAAAAGGAAATATTTTTTCAATTTTTGTTATAGCTATTGCAGCCGCTGAAGCAGCTATTGGACCAGCCATTGTTTCCTCAATTTATCGTAACAGAAAATCAACTCGTATCAATCAATCGAATTTGTTGAATAAGTAGTATTAATCATAGAAATTATACTATTTATTTATATTTATCAAGGCGAATTATATTTATTATCGTGGATGATACATAATATATTGATCGTGTTTACAAAAAATGTAAGAAATCAAAGCATCTTGGCCCTCTAGCATGAATCGATTCAGAAGCAGATTGATTAGAAAATTCTGGTAAATCATTGATTCATCTGGTGTCTAATGTTAATGTATAATTCATTTCTACTAGATCGAAAATTTATGATGTTCAAAAAATTATATATCCAATGTCACATTCAGTAAAGATTTATGATACGTGTATAGGGTGTACTCAATGTGTCAGAGCTTGTCCCACAGATGTATTAGAAATGATACCTTGGGACGGATGTAAAGCTAAGCAAATTGCTTCTGCTCCAAGAACAGAGGACTGTGTTGGTTGTAAGAGATGCGAATCCGCCTGTCCAACGGATTTCTTGAGTGTTCGAGTTTATTTATGGCATGAAACAACTCGAAGCATGGGCCTCGCTTATTGATACGGTCCAAAAGCCCCACCTGAATACATTTCGTTTTTTTTTACCGACAAAAGAATCCGTGCTCGAAAACAAAAAATATATATATATTTTGTTTTCGAGCACGGATTCTTCTGGTCCAAGTGTATCTTGTTTTTACTACGAATTATTTTCCTTGGTTAACAATAGTTGCCGTTTTACCAATATTCGGGGGTTCCTTAATTTTCTTTCTCCCTCATAAAGGGAATAAGGTAATTAGGCTCTATACTCTATTTATATGCATCATAGAACTCCTTCTAACAACTTATGCATTCTATTATTATTTCCAATTGGATGATCCATTAATGCAACTCACGGAGGATTCTAAATGGATCGATTTTTTTGATTTTTACTGGAGATTGGGAATAGATGGACTTTCCATAGGACCCATTTTACTGACAGGGTTTATAACCACTTTAGCTACTTTAGCGGCTTGGCCGGTTACTCGAGATTCCCGATTATTCCATTTCCTGATGTTAGCAATGTATAGCGGCCAAATAGGATTATTTTCTTCTCGAGACCTTTTACTTTTTTTCATCATGTGGGAATTAGAATTAATTCCCGTTTATCTACTTATATCCGTGTGGGGGGGGAAGAAACGCTTGTATTCAGCTACAAAGTTTATTTTGTACACTGCGGGAAGCTCCGTTTTTTTATTACTGGGAGTTCTGGGTATCGGTTTATATGCTTCCAATGAACCAACATTAAATTTTGAAACATCAGCTAATCAATCCTATCCAGTAGCACTGGAAATAATATTCTATATTGGATTTCTTATTGCTTTTGCTGTTAAATCACCGATTATACCTTTCCATACATGGTTACCAGACACCCATGGAGAGGCACATTACAGTACTTGTATGCTTCTAGCCGGAATCTTATTAAAAATGGGAGCGTATGGGTTGGTTCGGATCAATATGGAATTCTTGCCCCGCGCTCATTCTATATTTGCTCCCTGGTTGATGATAGTAGGCACAATTCAAATAATCTATGCAGCTTCAGCATCTCCTGGTCAACGTAATTTAAAAAAAAGAATAGCCTATTCCTCCGTATCTCATATGGGTTTCATAATTATAGGAATTGGCTCTCTAAGCGATATGGGCCTCAATGGAGCCTTTTTACAAATAATCTCTCATGGCTTTATTGGCGCTGCACTTTTTTTCTTGGCGGGAACGAGTTATGATAGAATACGTCTTGTTTATCTCGACGAAATGGGCGGAATGGCGGTCCTGGTTCCAAAAATATTCACGACTTTCAGTATCTTATCGATGGCTTCCCTTGCATTACCGGGGATGAGTGGTTTTGTTGCAGAATTAATAGTATTTTTTGGAATAATTACCAGTCAAAATTTTTTTTTAATACAAAAAATACTAATTACATTTGTAATGGCAATAGGAACGATATTAACACCTATTTATTCATTATCTATGTTACGCCAAATGTTCTATGGATACAAGTTTTTGTATGCCCCAAACTCTTATTTTTTTGATTCTGGACCGCGAGAGTTATTTATTTCTATCTCTATCTTTTTACCTGTAATAGGTATTGGTCTTTATCCAGATTTCGTTTTCTCACTATCAGTTGACAAGGTCGAAACTCTTATATCTAATTTTTTTTATAAATAAAAAATTTTCCTGAATAAAATTCAAAATCAAAGAGCAAGACTATACTATAACTAGAATAATATGTTTAAAAAAAAATTGTACAATTAGAAAACGAAAAAGAAGTATTTTTTCTTCTCTTAAATTTAACTTAAATTAAGTTAAAGATAAAAAAATGCATTAGACTTTTATTTTAACCATATATGGTTGTCCTTTGTTTTGTAAGAACCTTTTGAATCACTACTTTGATTCAAAAGGTTCTCGATGGCTTACACGACGTTTTCTTATATAATATATATGCTGTCCCATGTTTGTTTGTATTTATCAGATCCTGTCTTCAATTAGATGTTAGTGTAAATGTACCATAACTATGTAGCCCTATTCCTAATAGATTGACTCCCAAATAGCATATCCAAATTATAAGAAATCCCAGGGAGGCTACAATTGCAGAATTTACACCTTCCAGATTTGGATTTGTTCGAATATGTAAATAAATCGCGAATATAGTCCAAGTAATAAATGCCCAAGTTTCCTTCGGATCCCAATTCCAATATGAGCCCCATGCCTCGTTTGCCCATACCGCTCCCGAAAGAATACCCATGGTTAAAAAGAGAAAACCTAGACTAATAATACGATAACTCCAATGATCCAATTGTTGAATCAATTGAGACCTATAATAATTCTTAGAAGAAATAAAAGGGGTGTTCCATAAAACATTGTTTCTTTCGTTAATGTATTGGATCTCACCAAAGGAAAATGATTCATTATTGCTTTTATCAAAAGTTCTTATTATTTTTCGAAATGTAATGACAATAAGTGCTACTGATAATAATGATCCGCATAAAAGAGCTGCGTAGCCCAATACCATCATACTTACGTGCATCATTAACCAATGAGATTGAAGAGCAGGTACTAATATTCTGGATTGATGCATTTCGGTTAAAAAACCAGAAGTAGCAAAGCCTTGGGTAAAAATAACAATTGGCGCGGTTATTGCACTTAAATGGTTTTTGTGTTTTTTTAAATATGGAACCATATGAATAATGGACAAACTCCATGAAAGAAAAATGAATGATTCGTATAAATCACTTAATGGTAAATGCCTCGAATAAATCCAACGAGTAACTAATAATCCTGTTATACAGACAAAAGTAGTTATTATGCCTTTTTTGGACGAATCATATAGTCCTGCGATTTCATTAACTAATAAGATTAGTAAACGAATTGTAATTACAATTGAAACGACCGAAAAGGATATATGAATTAATATATGCTCTAAAATTGAAGATATCATAAAAATTATAAAAAGGGGGTCTCACAATTATAGGAATCGGGAATTGAATTTTTTTTATTCTTTTATTCTAGGACTTACTCTTTTATAAGATGCCATGCCGCCACTCGGACTCGAACCGAGATGCTCTAGCACTGCTTCCTAAGAGCAGCGTGTCTACCGATTTCACCATAGCGGCTTGTTCGAAATCATAATAACCCATTTTGATTCAATCGTCGAGGTTAAAGTACTTAATCATGCAATACTTTTTAGTTTTATAGGAAACATTGAAATTGATGAATAAAAGCTAGTTTTAAAAATAGCGATTGGAACATATTTTCAAAAAGAATCCTATTGTTTTTTTCGTTCAGTAATAATTTTTTTTTTATTTTAGATTCATAAAAGAAATTAAAATAAGATAAATGAGACAAAAAGTGAATTCTTAAAAACTATTTTAAAACTATCTAGTTACAAAAGCTCCATTTTAGGAGAGTATAAACGAGAGGAACTCCGGTGTTAATGTAATGTTAAGTTAAATAAAATTGACACTATAAGTAAGAAATAAAATGTTGAAAAATAGAAAAGAATAAAAAATAAGGGTTATTATCGATCACAATTTCATGAGTATAGACACTACTAATTTGCATATCCCTGTATTACTACTTCGAGTTTTCACTGTATAAAGGATTTGTGTTAGTATTTAGCAACCTAATTAGATGAGGTTCAGTATTGGGTGTATCATAGAATAAAAGGGTTTCAATTTCTATCGAAATCCCACCATATTAAATATATTTAATATTTAGATATATTATATATTGATAATGATTTAGAAAAGCGATTGAGCGTTCAGAAAATTACAAAATAAATTTTAAACTTAATAAATTAGTTTCAACGACTCATTAATTGTGATTAAAGATCTTATTTATATCTGCTCTTAGATAAGAATCTTATAGAATAAATAGTCTAATAAAAATAGAAAAAGACAAAACTTTTTATCTTATTATTCTGTTGATGGGTAAAATATGAATTCCCATCTATAAAATAATTAAAGATACTAAAAAGACAGTTGAAACTTTATATCTTCTATTTATTCTTTATTTTTCAAACCAAAAAATATCATTTTAAAAATGAAGTAGACAAAAGACTCTTTATTCTACTTAAATTTCATATTGATACATTCAAAACATTAAGGAATGGGAATCATTCCTTTTGGATTTTTTTTTTCTTTTTAATGATTTATTATGATTTCTTATAATATTTATAGAATATTATAAGAAATCAGAAAAGAACCGAAAAATGAAACTTAAAGTATACTTTTTACTTTTTTTAGAGTCAGAGATAGATTCCAATTATTCCAACGTTTGATTATTTATTTATTTCTTGTTGTACAAAAAATTTTTTTGAATTCCCTGTTGAAAGAGATTTCGATAACGAAAAAGCTTTCAATGCTACCCAATACCCCTCCCTTTTCCAAATATTTTTACGAATTCGTTTTTTTGATATAGAAGTGCGCTTTTTTGGAACGGCCATTAAAAAATTATAATAAGTTATTTATTTCTATAGTTGAATGTGAAAGACATTTATTGTTCAAAACCAATTGTTCTTTACTATTAATACTATTAATTCTCTATTTATTGTTTAAATTAAATTATACTCTCTTCAAAACAAAAACATTTCAAATCAAGAAGTTAGAATTGATCAAAAGTAAATACTTACTTTTTTGAAGCTTCAAAAAATGAAAATTTCAATTACTATTATTTATTAAAATTTACGTATTACAATGTTTTAATCTTTAGAGCGAGTAAGGACAAATAATTACAACAAAAAGAGTAGTTTATTTTGATATGATTCATAAAAGACAGACACAGCCCATAACTTAACCCAATAAAGTAAGAGTTATGTATTTTAGTTCGTTTATTCAGAATAATTAAGCAATGCTTTTTTGAATTGATTGAAGGAATTATTAAAATGTAAAATGACTTTCCTTCTTTTCTCTAAAAAAAAATGATATATTTTTTAACAGATTAACTACGAGTCTCATTTCAATTTGAAGATTTTAATTTCAATTAGGTGAACTCTTTTTTCGAGCTTGGTCAATTTAACTAACCTAACCAATTAATAGAAATAATTGTTAAAGTTTTTTTTTTATTTTTTTTTATTAAATTCAATTGGTTTATTAAACTTTTTGATTATTTTATTATATTACATATATAAATATAGCACGACGAAAATAAAGAACAATAAATAACACAAGGCTACAATCGCTTTTCTTTCTATATATATTTCATTTTTTTTTTGAAGGATTTGAAATCTTTTTCAAATAATTAAGATTAGAAAAGGTTATGAAATTCAATTTTAGTTTTACATATCTTAATTTTTTTATTAACTGACTCCTTTGAAAAAAAAAAATAAGAACTGGCGAATCCGAAACAGTTAATTAAGAAGAAGAAAAAGATTTTTATTTATTTTTATGGAATATACATATCAATATTTATGGTTCATACCTTTCATTCCAGTTCTAATTCCTATGTTACTAGGAGTGGGACTCCTACTTTTCCCGACGGCAACAAGAAATCTTCGGCGCACGTGGGCTTTTCCTAGTGTTTTATTGTTAAGTATAGTTATGATTTTTTCATCCAATCTGTCTGTTCAGCAAATAAATAACAGTTATATATATCAATATGTATGGTCTTGGACTATCAATAATGACTTTTCTTTAGAGTTTGGACAATTGATTGATCCACTTACTTCTATTATGTCAATCTTAATTACTACTGTTGGAATTCTCGTTCTTATTTATAGCGACAATTATATGTCTTATGATCAAGGATATTTAAGATTTTTTGCTTATATGAGTTTTTTCAATACTTCAATGCTGGGATTAGTTACTAGTTCTAATTTTATACAAATTTATATTTTTTGGGAATTAGTTGGAGTATGCTCTTATCTATTAATAGGTTTTTGGTTCACACGACCTATCGCTGGGAATGCTTGTCAAAAAGCGTTTGTCACTAATCGTGTAGGAGATTTTGGTTTATTATTAGGAATTTTAGGTTTTTATTGGATAACGGGCAGTTTCGAATTTCGGGGTTTGTTTGAAATAGTCAATAGATTGATTTCTAATAATGAAGTTAATTTTTTATTTGTTACTTTGTGTGCTCTTTTATTATTTTCTGGTGCAATTGCCAAATCCGCCCAATTTCCCCTTCATGTCTGGTTACCCGATGCTATGGAAGGACCTACTCCTATTTCGGCTCTTATACATGCTGCTACTATGGTAGCAGCAGGGATTTTTCTTGTAGCTCGGCTTCTTCCTCTTTTCATAGTTGTACCTTACATAATGAACATAATAGCTTTGATAGGGATAATAACATTACTATTAGGAGCTACTTTAGCTCTTGCTCAAAAAGATATTAAGAGAGGTTTAGCCTATTCTACAATGTCTCAATTGGGTTATA
>Ga0207767_1000444_pt1 | contig 26641 bp, 27 predicted proteins | sample HigsolmetaGSP17D_FD_184845 | JGI IMG/M metagenome (GOLD analysis project Ga0207767, IMG submission 184845) | High solid enriched microbial communities from the Joint BioEnergy Institute, USA - SP1-7-D (SPAdes) | ecosystem: Engineered > Bioreactor > SSF (Solid state fermentation) > Aerobic >... | reverse complement strand
TTCGGATAGGGCTTACGCGCTCGGAAGGACGTTTATCCATGGCCGCTCCCATGCCTAAGCGCCGATATATAACGTTATATATACATACAACGGGCCTTGTAGATTCTTGTGGAAAAATGTAGGTTACACTGGCAGAGGGTGAAGAACTCCGGGAATGGTTGAATTTAGAAGGAGGTTAGTTATGCTATGCTAGCCGAGGGTAGACTCTGCGGGAACGATTGAATTCAATTGACTACACTAATCCACGTGGATTAATATATATATATATATATATATATATAGAGCATAGCCACTTCACCTAACGTATCATATCAAGATGGATTTGCATTATATTCGCGCTGTATGCCTCGGTGTGTACGGAGTATGCAATGCTAAGTTCTACAGTACCTGCTAGTGCAACTGGCGCGCCGCTCTGGAGAAGGAAAGAGAGAGAGAGAGAGAGAATAATAGTAGGGGTAGTTAGTTAGCAGATTAGGCCGTATCTATCTGCTACTGGTACGTGGATACCAGGTAAAGCCGGCGCGCCTACGGGATAGCCTTATCGATCCAAGAATTATGATAATGATAATGACACTAATGACATTGGTTATCATATATAGTCCAGTTTCCATGCATTACCCATTACCCACTGTCCGGTCCTTCCTTATCCTTATGGCATGGCATGAAACAGAGAAAGCGCCACCCCGATGCATATGGAACGGCTCGTCGATGGAAAACAACATGATGGGGGTATCCGAACAACCATCCTCGTTGGACGGAGTGTTGCGGATGTACTGTACGCAAACACGAGGGTCTCCCAACCAGCACACCAGACTCGAACCTAGGTGCCTACCTAGGTACTTCACTACTCAATGACATACGGCTCCGCGCCCGGCCCGAAGAGCAGGTGCGGCCGCTCGGCCGCGACCCTGAGGATGGTCTGCGCGAAGAGCGAGTTGGCCCACGCGAACCAGGGGCGCGTGTAGTCGGTGATGTTGTCGACGTCGACGGACTCGTGGACGAGGCCCAGCAGGCTCGAGTCGCGCACGAGGTCGAGCGCCGCGGCGATCTCGGCGTCCGAGTCGGAGGTCAGGGCCTGCACGAGGAGGGACATGGGCCAGGCGTTTTGCAGGCCGACTGCGACGGCCGTCAGTAATCTGGGGATCGAAAGGGGACTCTTCCATGGGAGAGTGAGGGGGGAAGAAGAGGCTTACTATGTGGCCCGCCGATCCCGTGGAACGCAGAGCCCGTCAGGTAGTACGGGTTCCCGTCCTGGGAGAGGATCATCTTGCGCGTGTTCTGGTAGACGCGGTCGTCCCGGTCCACGAAGCCCAGCAGCGGGAGGGACAGCAGCGACGGGATGTTGGCGTCGTCCATGAGGATCTGCGAGCCGTAGCCGTCGACCTCGAAGGCGAAGACGTCGCCGTACCTGCTGTGGTGGACGACGCCGTGCTCCAGCACGGCCTTGCGGAGGTTCGCGCCCCTCTGGCGCAGCGTCGCGACGAGGTCCTTCCTGCCGCCCGCGGCCTCGACGACGTCCGCCGTGCGCGTCAGCTGCACGGACATCATGGCGTTGGCGGGGATGAGGAAGCCCAGGATGGTGGCGTCGTCGCTGGGCCGGAAGGCGCTGCGGATGAGGCCCGTCCCGGCGGCCAGCGGGTTGCCGATGCCGTCGAGGCTGAGCGTCTCGGTGCCCGCGGTCGTCAGGCGCTGGAAGGTGTACTGGTTGGTGACGTAGCGGCCCTGCGCGTTGAACGTCGGCTGCGACTGCGCGTCCAGCACGCCCAGCAGCGCGTCCAGCGCCGTGTACCACCGGTCCGTGAGGAACTCGGTGGACCCGGTGTGCTCGTAGAACTGGTTGCCCAGCAGGAGGAAGTGGGCCAGCGAGTCGAGCTCGTACTTGCACTCGAAGACGAACGACGGCTCGTACGCCGGGTGGACGGTGTCGTCCTGGCCGTTGGCCGTCGGGCCCAGGCCGCTGGGCGGCGGCGGCTGGAAGGCGTTGCAGTAGGGCGACTCGATGACATACTCGGCCTGGGTGTTGATGGCGCCGAGGATGAGCGTGCGCAGCCTGTCGTCGTGCTTCGCCAGGGCCTGGTACGGCGCCAGCTGGTTCGTCGAGTCGCGCAGCCACTCGGCGTTGATGTCGCCCGTCACGATGAACGTCTGCGCGCCCTCCCACCTGGCGTCGCCCCTCTTCCTGCTCTTCTTCGACGCGGGCGTCGTCGAGCCGTTGACGTGCCACCGGATGGTCGTGTCCAGGGTGTTGGGGAAGGCATTGCGGAAGATCTGGGCCAGGTCCTTGTCGACCATGCGCGAGGTGATGTCCTCGATGACCTTCTCGACGGCGGGGGACGAGAAGGTCCGGCATGCCTCCGCCGGCCGCTGGAACGGGAGCTTCAGCGGTCCATCGCTGTATGGCGGGCTGGACGTGTATCAGCGGACAATTGCTCCATGATCCGGCATATCAATGGCAAGGTAGGACTCACTGCTTGACCGAAGCGTACGACGTGTAGTCGGGACAGGCGCGGCGCAGCAGGACGGGATCGTCGCGCGGCCATGCGCCGCCGTGTCCAGCGGCGAGAGGCAGCGCGCACGCGAGGACCACGGCCGTTGCGCGGAGGTTCATGGTCGCTCACCTCGAGGATGGGGAGGAGAGCAGGAGATGACAGCGGGATGCCCGGTCGATCTATTTCAGTGGTATGGAAGGGCATGCGGGCCGCTGGGAAGACGGGGCTCCGCATCGCCAGCGGAGCCCACGACCACAGCCATCTCACCATGGCCGAGGTCGAGCAACGAGGCGAGATGGAGATGGATGTAACATGTCCAGACCATCCCCGCTCAGCTACAACGACCACGTACTCCTTGGCATGTACCCCTCTGTGACGCATCCATCTCCGAAGGCGCAGGCTGCATACAGCATCCCGCTTGATGGTTGCACGGCTTACAATTCCCCGCCTCCGCGGTTAATGTCTCGAGACAACAGCGACATCCTACGGCGGGGGTGGACCATTGAGGTTGCTACGGTTGACAGACTAGTAACAGGTCTACTTCATGTCCCTGGGCGGCTGCGAAACCCCGCACGGCAGGCATCTGATCCCGTTGGACGATTAGGAACTATACCAGACGATACTAATACAGGGTTGCACAGACGAAAGCCACCGTGACCTGTCCCGCAGCGACCGTCAGGTCTTCTTCGCAAAGAACGACGTGATGCTCCCTTGCCCGCCCTTCGCGCCCTTGCCCTTGGAGGCGCCGCTGACGGCCGGCTTCTTCTTGGGCGGCGGCGCGGGCTCGTCCTCGGAGAACGACTCCCAGACCGGCTCCTCCACGGTGACTGGGAGAGATACGGTCAGCCGAAGCCGTGCCACAGAGTGCATGTCGGGGTACATACCCAGGTATCCCTCCTCGTCCTTCATCGTCCTCTTCTTCATGACTTGCCGCCGTCCTCTCCGGCGGCCTCCCTGCACCGTGACCTCTTCCTTGAGCTCTTGCTTCGCAGGCGGTGCCGGCTTCGGTTCCTCCACGGCCGGTTCTTCCGCAGCTGGTTCGGCTGGTGTCTCCGGTGCGTCGGGCATGTCCTCGTCTTCGTCGATCAGCATGGATCCGGTCTAGGACCTCTTCACGGCTTGCCTACCGTCATCTTCTTCCATCATCTTCCTCAACTTTTCCTCTCGTTCCTTTCTGGACTCGCGGCTCTTGTTGCTGACCCTCTTGCCGACGTCCAGGAAGAGGTCTTCGCGTTCTTCCTCCGAGTCATCATCATCGAGGGCAACTGTATTCCGTCAGTGTTGCTGGACACTTCCGAAATATCAATTTGGACTGACCATCTTCTGGGCCACTGGGTTCAGCCTAGACTCGTGTCAGCATTTCCAGCGGTTCTGAGCCAAGCACACCAAGGGTTAGTAGTGGAACTCACGGATTCTGCCCCGGAAGCTGCAGGAGTCGCAGTTTCTTCCTTCTTCTGCTTCGGTTTCGCCTTTGCGAATGATGCAAAGAGACCACCAGATTTCTGCTTCGACGCTGCAGGCTTCTCCGACTCCTTTGGCGGGTCGCTCGGCCGCGACGGCGCCTTGGAACCCGCCTCTTCGCTTTCGCTTTCTTTCTTGAGCTTTGACGGTTCCTCCTTCGGTGAAGGCTGTTTTGCAGCAGCTGCGGGTTTCGATGCAGCAGGTTTCGCTGGAGCAGCGCCCGTTCTCCGCTAGAGAGACGGGGTATTAGCTACTGCCCTCTACGTCAAAGGTGATGGGGATATACCTTGACGTTCCGATTCTGTATCATTCCCCAGTGCTTGCCGTATTCCAGGGGGTCCTCATTGCCGTGCGTGGCCAGCATTTCACGGCTGACATCTGTCAAGACGTTCAGATCCTGTAGGATAGTCGGCTGCAAGCTGTAGATGTGAATGGAAGATATGGACTGAAACGTAGCCTTGGCCTCTGGAAAATCCTGGTGTGAGAGATTATCCCAATGGACAAGATCTATTTCTTTTTTCTATTCAGCTCGTAGATAGATGATCATTCTCTCTTACCTTCCATATCCTCCTCCCGGACCAGCAGGACGGAAGTCCTCCGGACCGGCTCCTCCGCAGCATCCACATCCTGCTGCGGCATGGAGCTGCTCAGAAAGGGACTGCTCTGCATCACCTCGTCGTCTCCATCCCTGGCACGAGCAGTACCGTTCGTGGCCGGCTTCCTCTCTTCAGGAGGATGCTGGACTCCCGTAATGATGTAGGTTGCATTGACGCTCTGGGGCTTCTTCGCATTCTCGGTGCGGTGGAACTCATACAGCATCCTTTTTTACATAAACAAAGAGACGCATAATACATCAATAAATCTGCCACCCTGGCCATGTTTAAAAAAATTAAATGAAATAAAAATGATAACCTACTGCTTGGCAAGGTGGCTGTGGACCTTCAGCGCTCGACCGAGCGAGCGATACGTGACCTTGATTAACATGTAAGCTTCAGCGGCGAGCAAGATCAACTTATCTGGAAACATCATGAAGTAAAAAGAGAACACTTACGGTCCGCCGCTCACTGAGAACATTCTCAGCCAGGTATCGTTTGTAATCCACCGCCATGATGGGATGTCGAACTGATCTCTATCGATATGGAATGGGATGGTGCTGTCCATGGCGGAAGGGGACGACGACGCGTGCCAAACCACTTTACGCGTGTCCGCCGGCGGGTCTTGGCACCGCTTCCCGTCTTCGTTGCCCGCTCGCGATTGCTCTCTCCGATACATCCAATCCTCAGGCTCAGCACTTCTTTCTGTACATTCGCCTGCCTACTACTCTGCTCGGTCCTGGGAGAGTCCCTCTGTCCCGTCCGGTCATTCGCTTCTTTTCTTCCCTTCCATGTTTCTCTCTCTCTTTGACAGCAATCACTGGATAGGACCCTAGACAGATGGACCACGCCTTCGACATCCCCGACTCGACCGACTGGCTGGCCACGCCCCTCGCCCTCGTCGCGCCCCTCGAGTCCGCCCTGCGCTGCCAGGTCTGCAAGGACTTCTTCGATAACCCCGTCATCACCTCGTGCAGCCACACCTTCTGCTCGCTGTGCATCCGCCGCTGCCTGAGCGCCGAGGGCCGCTGCCCCGCCTGCCGCAGCTCCGACCAGGAGCTCAAGCTGCGCCGCAACTGGGCCGTGCAGGAGGTCGTGGATGCGTTCCGGAATGCCCGGGCGAGTGTGCTCGAACTGGCGAGGAGGGCTGCTGCGGGAGGAGTGGGGGGAGAAGGAGGGGACGATCCCGAGCAGCCGGCGGCGAAGAAGCGGAGATTGGACCGGTCGGAGCAGCCAGGCGACGAGGAGGTCGTGGAGAAGGGCAGCAGGACACGGTCTCAGAGTAGGAGGTCGGAGGGCAAGGCTCAGGCTCAAGCTCAGGCTCCTTTGCCTGAGGTCATTGAGGATAGTGCAGATGAGGACTACGTCCCTGGTATGTCTCCCTGTCCGAGGGGGTGTGTGACTGCTTTTTATCTAACGGGTTGTATAGATGACGGCCTCGTCGCATGTCCTATCTGCAACCGAAGGATGAAGAACGAGGCCGTCTTCGGCCATCTGGATAAATGTCCAGGAGCCGAGCAGCCCCGGAAGCCGGCATCATCGCTAGGGTAAGATTAACCATCCCGGTTTTATTACAGCTCGCAAGATCCTAACTGAACGGTGATAACAGATCCTTACAACCCCAGTCGTCACGGAACAAGTCGTCCCCAAACTCTAATAACAACAAACGGCCAGAAAGACTCCCCGCCATAAACTACTCCCTCCTGAAGGACTCCGGACTCCGGAAGAAGCTGCGAGAGCTGGGGATACCGGATTGGGGCCCAAGAGCCCTGCTACAGAAACGACACACGGAGTGGATGAACCTCTGGAACGCGAACTGCGACGCAAAGGTACCCAAGTCCAAGAAGGAGCTCCTACGTGAACTCGATATCTGGGAGAGGACCCAGGGTGGCCACGCCCCGGCTTCGTCGTCCCAGGGAGGCGCCAATTCTGTCATGCGCAAGGATTTCGATGCTGCGGCATGGTCGGCCAGCCACGACGATGAGTTCAAGCGATTGATTGCAAACGCACGGAAACGGAGCGACGCGATGGTTCGCAGCACCATTCCTCAGCTGTCAGAGAAACAGGGGGAAGCCGGCATGAATACCGAGACGGAGAAGCCTGCTGAGGATCAGTCAAACACCTGCAATGGACACAAGACACCAGAAGAGCTGGTGGATCTCACTGACGAGAAGGTTGGCGAGGAGAAGGGAAATGCTGAAGACGGAAACGGTCAAAACCAGATCCTTGATACCCCTGCTGCTGGATAATTATGGAATCGGCTATCTACCATTATGCCTAAAAAAAACTCGATTATAATAATAGATACACATATGATATCCAAGTTGCACCATGTTTTGACATTATGATTCATTCCGCCGACACGGACTGATGTTCCTTTCCCTGTTGAGCGGTGCCTCTCGAGCGATCTTCGAGCGACATCTCCGAGAGCTTTCCGATGCTCTCTGCCAGTGCGGATTCGGTATCCTGCTTCTCTGCTTCTGCTTTGCGCGCAGCCTCCTTCGCAGCCTGCTCGATGCTGTCCAGCTCCGCGAGTCTCCGCCGGGTCTCCTCGGCCTCCTTCTCTTCCTTGGCCTGCCGCTCCTGGCTCTCGATGGCCTCCAACTCCTCGTCAATCTCGCCCTCATCAATGACGGGACCGGCCTCATTGATGATGCTGCCTATCTCATCCACCTTGGACATTTCCTCGCGCAGACCCTCGACGATGTCCTCGACCCTCTCCACGCCACCGACCTGTGCGTGGAGTCCTCGAAGGACGTCCGTGCTGGCCTCCATCACACGAACAATCTCGACCTGATCCGCGGCTTGCTCGATCTTGGTGTAGATCTCCTCGAGCTGGGCCAGCGTGTCTGATCTCCGTTTCAGATTATGCTCCGCAAGCTTCTTCGACCGCAGCGCGGAGAGCGCCGATACCCGGTTTTTGTTGCTGAGCGCGGTTTTCGCTGCGTCATTTAGTTGGGCGATCTTTTCTTCCAGATTCGCAACCTGTTTCGTCAGGTTCGATATCAACGTCTTTAGCGACGCGATGGTGGTGTCCTGCTGCGTGATTTGTGTCGAAGTATCATTTGCAGCTCGGAACCTGATTGTCTAAGTGAATTGTTAGCCACTATTATAATAGGAATAATGACGATAGCAGGGACAGGGACGCGGGACGCGTAACGAACCCGTCCATCGTAGGCAATGGCATTACTGTCCCGGGACAGGTAGAGAAGCAAAACATCAAAGTCCGTATCCGACAACTCCGTATCCTCGTTCAAGACCGTTCCGAAATCATTCATGAAGCTCTCCTTCGAGTATATCAGGTCCACTTTTGACGAACTGCGGCCCAAGGCTTGCTTCGTCGCTCGACTAGCTGCCTCCTACGGCCTACGATCAGTATCCCAAAAATTCAAGAAGGCAAGTATATACCAAACAAACCTTGAGATTCTCCACCAAGACCAGCTCCTGCACCTGCAGCCGCGGCGAGGTCTCCAGATTACTGTCCCAACCCACCACGATCCCCTTCAGCTGCCTAAGCCCCCAGCTCATCACGTTCCACGGACTCAGCACCCCGGGGTCGATGATCCTCCACCCGCCTCTCGCCTTCAGACTCGCACCGCTGCTCCTGTACAGCGGCAGCGGGACCATGGTGCGCTTCTGGATCGCTTCGTCCTGTAGACCGTGATTTTAAGTATATCATCAGCTCCCATGTCTCCCAGACAAGACAACCTGGTATGGGGCATGCATAATATAATAGAGCAGATGAGATGGGGGATGAAACGTACAAAAACAGCACCCAATGCCACCGGTCTCCCCCACTCTGGGCTCTCCAGCTCCCGCAGGAGCGCATCGTCCGTCCGTAACACGAGGTGGTCGCTCTTGGTGCGTCCGCCCCCAGTATTAGTACTTGTCATCGACGACACCTCCCGACCGCCTCGTGTACCGACACCGGCACCGGATAACGACGACGAGGAGGAGCAGGAGGAGGAGGAGGGAATACATCCCCTGCGCGCGGCGTTCGTGAGTGCGCGCTCCCACGCAGCGACGTTGACCGCGTAGCCGTCCGGGTTGGTGTTCTTCTGGAGGGCGAAGTCGGAGTAGAGGGATGGGAGGCGGTTTCTGCGACAAGTTTCTATCAGTCAGTTTGGGGTTCGTGGGATGGATAAAACAAGAGAGACAGGGAATAGAGCAGCAAAGGACGAGAGAGTGAGATATATACGTACTTTCGAAAGGCATCCTCGTGGGTGAGGATGTAGGATAGGAGGTCGCTCATTTTTGTTCGAGTCGCGCTTTTGTCCCCTTTTGTTTCCTCCAGCAGCTCTATCGGTCCGTTTGCCGGGGCCGCATTCTCTGAGTACCGGGATATATATCAAACTGAAAGGGATAGAGGTATTGAACTCTCCCCTTTGTCCCTTACAGCTGCGTTGTGGGAGTCGATCCCGCAGGATACCGCCTGTTCGCGATGTCAACAGGCAGTCCCGAAGGCTGAAGCTTGGCCGACAGCTCCGACGCTTATCGATATCGATAAGATGCGTCGCGGCAGAACGCACGTGACGGGCCGTCGACCAGCATTGACACCTTAGGCGACTATTCTCTACACACATAGTCCAGTACGACTGCTGATGATTATCAGGATCCACAGATCCTAGATATGGAACAAATGCCGTGTATTATCTTCCTGTTTGAGGCATAGAAAACCGTAGACTGGATATCCTCTCTGAATTCCGCCAATAGACGTCAGACAACCTCTTTTAAATGCCCTAGTTCTACAAGATATATTATATCCTGCCATGCGCCCAGAATCAAAAGCCTTAGCCATCCAAGTCTTTCATTCGAAGTCGTCATCTGGTGATTTGCCTTCGTCCCTTTTCAGCCGCACGGGGATGCGAGGCCCAGCCTCGAGAGGGTTTGCTGCCCCGATCAGTGACTTGCGGTGCTGACGATGATCCAGCTGCTCGCTCGTCTCCTCGGTGTCCAGCTGCTCTGCCGTGGCGGCTCCATCGGTGTTGTCGACGCCTCTGGACTCGAGATACTCGACCTGCACGGCCCCCTTCAGACCGTCGATAAAGGCTTGCATCTCCGGCATCGGGAAAATACCCTCAGTTTCCAGTACGTCTGCATATAGTCTGTCCGCTTCTTCGAGGCATGCCGATGCCAGTGTGGGCTTCCCAAGTTTGCACCAGGCATCAGCAGCGAGAACACTCCACATCCCGGCTTTCCTGCGGCGAGCCCCCCATTTAGCACCGCCCGTTCCGGTCTTCGATGCATAGCAAGCGGAAATACGCTCGTGGAACAGGATCTGACCGATGGGACCGACAAGTCCAAGGTCCATGACCCGCATGGCCCATTTGGCAGCGCTCTCCGTGCCAGAACCCCCGCGGGTTTTGAGAAGTTCAATACCCAAAGAAAGACTTCGCAAGGCGCCCGGTGCATCAGAGCATCTTGTCAGATACGAGTAACATGCAGTTTCGAACATCTGGTCGATACTTTCGAGCTTGATCTTCGTAGATCCATGCGGGCTCAGCAGCATGCTTACTGCGCACATTTCATGGGCTCCTGCGTGGTACCTCCAAGCTTTGTCGTTGCCGAAGTCTGTCTTTAGAAGCTCGTAGGTGGCTGCAGCAAGTTTCCAATCCCGTAACATAAAGGCGAAATCTGCCAATTTTCGTAGGAGTGCCTCAGGGGTATCAGGCTTATAGAATCCGTGAACAGGATCATAGTTACCACTCGCCCCGCCTAATCCGGACCCGATGATACTAGACCTCGAGCCTGCACCGAACCCCGCCCATCGCCTGGACATCGACATGAACCGACCACTGATACCGCGCCTTTTAGATGCAACCTGGTCATTCCAGAGAGAGACCCTGTTTTCCATGTAAGGAATCACAGACTGTGCAACCAGCTCTCGAACAAATGTTTTGATGGCCGTGACATCAGATTCGAAAAGATACTGGGTTTCAGTGCCCAGATCAACCAGGGTTGCTGCTCCCAGTTAGCTTGCGCTCTCCAAGGTGTGCTCTGTTGAATCCGCAAAACTCACCTGTCTCGCCCATTTTCGAGAGATCCTCCGATGGCGACAGCCACTCGCAGGGGGGTACTTGAACACTGTCATCATCAGTTACGACGCATTGATTACTTCGCAGTCTCAGCAAATGGCAATGTAGCCCGAAATGCCTCTTCATCTGGTCATATAGTTTCGTTGATTCTGTAATATCGTCTCGATCTTCATCATGGACCAGCACATAGTACCTGAGGAATTCCGGATGGACCCACGGAGGTAGTCTTCTGCTACCCTGACTGGTATCAGCGTAAAGCTGCCGCAACGACTCAAGAGGCGCCGTGTTTCGCGAGCTGATCGCAATAACGCACGCTACAGGATGCCCGAATGTCTCATGCGGTGTCAAAGAGGTCGTGGACAGGAGACGACGTAGGAACAATTTGTAGAACGGCGATGTAGGAGGTAGATTGCCGGTTGCGAGGGCCCCTGGTCGCCACAATCCACCCGTGGGGTCATCCGTCGAATCCAGGTGTTTCTCCAGAACCTCTTCTATCTGGGCTAAGGGAGACTCTTGTCGAGCGTGCGAACCGCTCGAGGACCGGTCCGCCGGTGCCAGCTCCACGAAGCGGATTCCATAGTCTTCCCAACCGCGACTTGAGCCATTACTGTCTCGTATGACTACTTTCCCTGGGACGGTCTCTCCGAAGGGCCGGATCAGCTCCCGAAAGCCGCCCTTGAACCCCTTCTGCCTAGCCAGTTCATCGGTATCCTCCGATGCGTAAACCCCGACCGCAGGAGAAAACGCTCGTATTATCAGGGAACGCACATCGTCCGACCCGTCAAGCTGGACTGCTAGAGATGACGCGATCGACGACCTGGCTAGCTGGGAAGCCGCACTTGGTGCCCTTGCAATTGGCGACGCGGAGCGCGACGGAGAGTCTGAAAAGGCGGGCGAGAAAGGCACAGTAGGTGACGAACTGATGCTTGAATCGGCCAGATTGTCGTTTATATGCTGAGAGGACTGGAGCTTCTCCGGAAGTTTGGTCTTCGGGGACACCAGCGACACTCCTGGGGCAAAGGATGGCGGAGGCTTGACGGGGCCAGCATCTCCGGGTGATGTCATGGACACCTCAGGATCTCTGTACGTCTTGCGGTTTCGCAATTGCTGGATCTGTCCGACGGCATCTATAAGGAGGCCGGGGCGCGTAGAAGGGGATCTGGAGGTGCTGCCGCGGGAGACAAAAGGCCGTGTGAACAAGGTATGAGCGGAGGAAGAGCGGGAAGTGGGAGGGCGTGCAACGTCAGACAAGGCGGCTGCGCAGTCCGCCGCGCTAGGAACATCCAGTGTGATATCCATCCATTATCATCCCAACGAGGCCTACTTCTCCACGTTTTGATGAAACTGTCGTCTCAGATGTGTAAGAGGCGGATCTGGAATAGATCTCGAATCGATTAGAGATGCTAGTGCTCATCATAGTCGTTCATTTACAGCGCCACAAGAGCAGATGCTTTCTTGACCAGCTAATACATATTTTCATATGCACAAATAGTCTGCCTCCATTCGTGGAACTTTCTCAAGTTCATTTCTACCCGGCTGCAGTCGTTCATTCGTTCTATTGCTCTAGGAGTCTCATCGGGGGATGAGCGCCGGTTGGGGGGTTTCGGACCTGTTTTCACTGACAAAGACATCTTCGATCACCACCTCATTTCAGTCTGAGTGTCAGCAATCCTATCGGAGGATCACTGCAGATGCTGTGATTGTATGTAGTACTACTTCGTACAGCAGCCTTGTGCAGCACTGAATAAGAGACCTGTTGTATAAGGCATGAGGTTTTCTTGGGCTCCTTCCACATCTTGCTGGCGCCTGGTTAGGCATAGTTGCACCGTGAAGCAAGTTAAAGAAATACAAAGGGGAGCAAGAAGCTGGTGGAATGTGTTCTTCGTCCATTTGTTAACAAATGCCTGCGGTGCAGGAACGCTGTACTCCACATCCCGCTTTGCATGCGATGCCGCACGTGAATCCCGCTCGAAGCTCACCAGTGACGGTCCGCAGCCGTTGCACATCTCTGCAGTCCGTCGTCGGCCAGAGCTGTCCGGTCAAGGCAATGGACTTTCCATGCTGCCATAGATGCTGGGACCTCTAGTTCACAGGTGCCTCACTCCGCTTCGTCACTTTCGAGTCCCCTTAACCAATCCCAAATTCCGTGATCGAGCCCATGCGGTCCTCCCGCAGGTGCGCGCCGCTACAGGTCTCCAAATTTCGCCATTAAGTTCCAAACCAACGACGCACCCTCGACGCCCCGAAATCCACTGTTTCATGCCGAGTGAGATTGAAACAAGTGCCTCCCATCGCCCAAGCAAGAGGAGGCGCATCTCCACATCGACTGCCCCGCACAAGAGCCCAGAAGAAGAGACAATGGGTCACGCAACACGGGCTCAGACATCTGAGCAGACCCCTCAGCCTCTGGCGACGATCAAGCTGACGCCAATTGAAAATACGATCAAATCACTCCTACTCGATGTCGCGGAATACATACGCCAGCAGGCCGCAGCGAAAGGCGACAGCCAAGCTGCTGCCGGTTCGCAGGTCGTGCTGCGATTCACCGGAGGATGGGTGCGGGACAAGCTGCTAGGTGTCGACAGCCACGACATTGATGTGGGAATAAGCTCAATGACTGGGTTACAGTTTGGAATGGCCTTGAAGGAGTATCTTGACATTCCGGAGAACCTGGAGAAGTACAAGAAAGATCATGATGGCGAACTCAAGGAGTCGATCGTCAGCCTCCACAAGATCGAAGCGAATCCGGAGAAGTCGAAGCACCTCGAGACCGTCACGACGAAGATCTTCGGCATGGATATCGATCTGGTCAATTTGCGGAAGGAGACGTACACCGAAGATAGTCGCAATCCCCAGATGGAGTTTGGAACGCCGGAAGAGGATGCATTGCGTCGCGATGCGACGGTGAATGCCCTCTTCTACAATCTGAACGAGTCCAAGCTCGAAGATCTTACAGGTAGGGGGATCGAGGACATGAGAAATAAGCTCATCCGAACACCTTTGGAGCCGTATCAGACTTTCAAAGATGATCCACTGCGAGTCCTACGATTGATTCGATTCGCCAGTCGGCTGGGATATCGGATTGTCGAGGAAACCGAAAAGGCGATGCAGAATGATGATATCAAAGCTGCTCTCAACAAGAAGATCAGCAAAGAACGTGTTGGAACTGAGATAGAAAAGATGCTCCGCGGTACGCCATTTCTTGTTAATTCTGCTTTTGGGGCTTGCGCTAATACTGATGTGTAGGGCCTGATCCTCGAGGGGCACTGGAAACCATCGATCGCCTCGGATTATACTCTACAATATTCGCTAACCACCAGGACGATGTGGGAGTCGACACATCGTCATGGTCTCTTGCCTACAATGCACTCGAAAGAATCATGAACCCGCCTGCTGGCGATGCTGATGACCTTAGTCCAGCAATTAACCGTGTTCGTAGCATACTCATACGCGATGCATCCGAAGCCTACTACGCTTGGGTTATCGCCGCATTTTCTCCATGGGCAACTGTGCCAGCACGTGAGCCTCCTGCAAAGCCGAAAGCAAGACCTCCCCCTCCTCGTGCAGCTGAAGTCGCTAGGGACAGTCTCCGGGCTGATAACAAGACTGTAACCATACTGAGTGATGCCGTCACGCACTCTGGTACGATCACTAACGTCAAGGCATCGCTTCTAGCGGGGAATCTACCTGGTACAGATAGGGAGATTCGGCAGCAGATTGGACTGTATATCCGCTCATGGAAGAAGGATTGGAGACTCTGCACTGTTCTGAGCATTCTCCTAGAGATCATGAAAGGGGGCGAGTTCTCGACAGGTAAGAATGTTGCCTCCCCTGAGGGCTCGAATGATTTGCCACTGACTCTTCTACGCCGGTAGTGCTCCATGACTATGACAAATTCCTTTCGTATATAAAAGATCAGGATCTCCTCGAGGCCTATGAATTGAGACCCATCGTAAATGGTGAGGAAATTATGGGCGCTTTGGGTGCTACGAAAGGGCCTTGGATGGCCAAGGCAGTGGATATGGTGATTAGATGGCAGCTTCTCCACCCAGATATTTCCGAAAAAGAAAAAGCATTGCAGGAGCTTATCCGTAGAAAAGATGAGCTTGATATTAAGCCAGCAAAAGGCAAATAGCTGGCAATAGATAGTGTTGAGAATCCCGGAGGTTCTCGACCCTGTTGTGACATGAGCCAAAAGTCGGCAAGTCGCCAGGGAGCCGTACTTAAAACATTCGCAACAATAAAACCGCAAATTTTTGCAGTCACAGACTTTTCACCCGTAGCAGTTCCTACAACAGTTCTAGCGTACTAGAAACTGTCATCTTGATTCCAACACTTCGTTGATGTATTTTCCATCATATCCAGGCCCCGCTTTTCATGGATTCACTTCGCAGAGCGGCACGTGAGTACCTGAAAAAGGCGGATGGAGACAACATCCCAGACTTCAGCCCAGGCCAGACCACACTGCCAGACGGGCTCGACCCGTTGTGGAGAGATGTCTTAAAGCGTGATTCAAGTAAACATCAAGAGGTGAGCCCTGGCTGGTTGCAAAAGCTGTCCTGTGGGCGGCAGGATGTGGCTAATCATGAGCCGAAGGCGTGCGAGAACCTCCTTGCCGTCCAGGCCTTCTTGAGGTCCTGGGGCCCGAAGACCCTCTCAGAGGATGACGTGGAAGCTGCTAATGCTATTTATTCTTGGGCTGCTGAGATTTCGCTCCCGTCGTCCGAGTTTGCAGAGGTTCTGGAGGGAGCCTATTCAGCCGATGGTGTGTTTCTAATCCAGGCCGTCTCCGTCAAAAAACAGTGGATGGATTCTGACGTCGAACAGAAGAGAAAAAGAAACCTCTTACCGACAGTCTCAAGGACAGTCGGTTGAGATTATCTCTTGGCGTATCGGTCATCAGGTATTTGAACGCTTTCCTTCCTATCCAGGAGGCGGAAAACACAGTCGACATCGTCACTACGCTTGCCAGCTTCACGTCCGAAAAGGACCCCTGGACGACCAAGTGGGCTCGTGAGCAAGCTGTTGCTACCTTAGCCTCGTATGTTTCTGCAAGACGTTCGGAGAATGTCGATGCCCTCTGGACCGTTCTTGAAGAAATCCTCAAGTCAAAGCTCAAGCCTCTCTTCGCGAAGACGAAGAATCCAGCGATAACGCCCGCTGGCCGGAAGGATTTCCATCCTATCCCTCACCCCAGATTTGACTCGGGCATGTTGGATCCGGAGACGAAGCCGTGGAAGTTCCAAGAGGTCTATTCCACGACGGTTCTTGCGTGGATTGTTTCCCAATATCTGGTACGTCATATCCCTGTCCATGGTGGTTTCCTCCTTTACAGTGATCAAGAAAAACATCTTTGCTCTTTCCCATTCTTACAAGATTATGGACTCTGCTTGCTGACAGTTAGATACTGCGAAAGCCATCTGATTGTTCCCCTCTTGAGGCTCATTTCCCCCTTCTCGTACCCCCCATCCTGGCTCTGATAGACGACGAGAACCTATCGTTTAAGACCCGTGGCTGCGATATTCTCTCCCAGGTGCTCGTGCCTCTTCGAGAGGGAAAGTCTGACATCCTCCGTCGCACGAACCTGTCATCTGTCTTCGAGGATGCTGTGACCCCATGCTTCCTCTCCCTCCCCACCATCACCCCCGAGAATGAATCCATCCAGCTACTTAAATCTGCGTACCCCGCTCTTCTGTCGGTGCTGAAGACCCGCTACCCGAATGCATCTGCTTCCCCTGACACCCGCTCTTCCTCTTCTCACAGGACCCTGTCCGCGCAGGAAGACAAGGAGGGCCACCTGCGCGGCGTGACGAGCATGTTGCGCACCAGCCTCATCCCGTCCTTCCACCACATAAGCTCGACGACGCCCACGATTGACAAGTCCATCGCGTCCTTCCCTTACCCGCGGCTCTCGACGCTCCTGCTCGACCAGATGTACACCCTGGTGCTGGAGCTCGGCATCCACGCGACCAAGTACCTGCAGGATATGGTGCCCCTGCTCTACACCACCCTGACCAATCCGTTCGGGACGGCCCATCCGCCTCTCCTCCTGGCCGCTGTCGCGGCCACCCGGGCCGTTGTCCTGAATGCACACCCGCGGATATGGAGGTGGCGCGGTGAGCTTCTAGGCGCGCTGTGCGAGTGCTGGCTATACGTGCTGGAGGAGGAGAAGCAGATTGCCGAGCGGATGGAAAGGGATCGGAAACGCGGGCGCGACATTCTGAAGACGGACCTGGAGGGAATGTCGGCAATGGAGAAGCTCAAGAGACAGCTTAAGGGGGCTGTATATCTGCTCAAGGTGGCGGTGAATTCGATCGCGCAGTCCAGCAAGGTTGAGGCCAGCAGCCCTGAGGAGAATTGGGCGGGGTTGGACGCGGAGGTGGATATGGAAAAGGAGCTTGAGGAGCTTGTTAAGGCGGATGAGAGTCTGAGGGGGCTGTTGTTCGCGGATTTCTCGCCCGACGATGATGAGTATTTCTAATGGCCTGATAGACTCGAGGTTAGTTAATGTTCAACCTTGGAAACTTTTATAGAAGACTCTTAGGTAGTGTTCCAGGCTGCTAATTCTACGACAATTCTTAATTTCGTATCTTACCCATCACTGAGAAAATATAACGATGGACACACTGACTAACTATTTTGAGAGCCCGAAAGGCATGACCTAATCATAAATGCAATACGTCCAAGGGTATCACGGCATGCATCTACGTACATACAAAGGTAGTTGTCATATCACATAATAAAAAGCTCGATCACGGTTCAACCCGTTGCTTAAACAAACTCTTCCCCCTCAGCCACTGCCGATAACGCTTATACCGCTTCTTCTCGTAATCCTCCGCGACCACCGTGAGCCCTTCCTTGGAGACATTCAAGAATTCCAGATAGTCCGCCAGGTTCTCCTCCGCGTTGGCGTCGAGGGTCCCATCCTCGAGGTTGCACAAGTTGACGTACTCGAACAGATCGAGGTACGTGCCCTCGCGGATCGCGGCCTCCATTAGCGCGTCCTCCGACGTCACGACCAGCGGCACCTTGAGCGGGTGGTCGATGTAGCGCTCGTACTCCTCGGCCTCGGCGGCGGTGACGGAGGGGTTGAGCGAGTCCCAGACGAGCTGGTCGAGGGTCCACTGCGCGATTTGCGCCTTGCTGGGGGTGGTGGTCGATGACGACTCCGTCGTTGTCGGGATATACCCGTTCCCGTTCCGGGGGAGCTCGAGGGCGGGTGCTTTGACGATCCCCGAGGGGGGTTGTTCTTGATGTTGTTGCAGCCAGTTCTGAATCGGTTTCGAGGTGGTGGGAGTCCCATCTGTGCGCGAGCTGCTGGAGTAGTCGCTCAGGTCGTCGGAGGGTTCTTGGATCTTGACGCCTTTTCGCCGCTGGGACTGTCGCTCGCGACTGACCGGCTCATGCTGCGTCCGGACGACGAACGGGCTGAGGTCGTACCGCCCGCCCTGGGTAGACCGGAAGGGGAGGTAGCGAAGTGTCGAATTCATCTTGAACGAGAAGACCTTTGAGAAGGAGGTGACGGCTAGCGGTCTGTAATATTCAAGCCAGTAATCGTCAAAGTGGGATAATGGCTCCTTTGGTCCTTTCCCCTTCGCCAGCGACACTGGAGGTGGAGGCGGCATTGTGCGCTTTTCCAGGAACTCTGGCGTGTACCAGCGGATGTAGTTCGGCTTCTTCTGTTTAGACCAAGCTCTTGGGTCCGCATGGTGTAGATAATAATCCGTGGATAAATCCCACAGCATCGGTTGTCCCTGAGAGAAGATATAATTGCCCAGAAATAAATTGTACGCCTCTTGGCGCTGGGCGTCCAGGAACGAGTTGTTGTAATATCTTTTGAAACTCTCCACCATATCTCTCGATTGGCTGGTCCACTGATTAATCTTCCGGTAGGTTGCCATGGTGTTGACAAGGTGGGATCCGCCATATTGGATTGCAATGGTGTCGCCATGATCATGCCACATATTGGTAAAGAGATTCACAGCATCGGTATCATACTCGACTGTTGTCTCATCAATAACTCCCAACGCATGAAGCTGGTAACCAAGCGCTCGTTTCCCGATGACAAATTGTGCAGCGTTTGTCCGGTCGAGGCAGTCTATGCAATTCGTCCTCGCAACGCCGTTCTGGAGTCTCAAGCCCGATTCTTCGTCGTCTCCGTTCTTGAAGAAGCCGGTCTTCGGGATAATGTCCCCTGCGATATCTTCCAACGTTCCGATCACATCCTGATCGCGGCTCTTCGATGCGCGACTCATGTCCCACGCCTTGTATATGATCTTCTTGTCCTCGGGCAAAAATTGGTTGAGATAGTTGATGGCATTGGTGTATTCATGCAGGAGCTTAGACTCCCGTGGCGTCCTCTCCCTAGCTTTCACGAGATTCAGAGCGTATATGGGCGCTCCGTATCGCTCAAATAGGTTGTTGAAATGCAGTGCGGCCGCTGAGTAGAATGGATCTACCAGGTTTAGCTCAATGTCTGGCTTGGGGCTCACGCCCGTGCTTTCTTGTGTCCAGTATAAAGGAATACTCCCGCGATGCTGCACATACGAGGTGTACTGAGGGTTGGCATACAGCTTTGGACCGGCAGAGTGAAAAGAGGTTGTCGTCATCTCCGACACTATCTGCTCGGTCTCCACATCATTGGCGACATATCCAAGGTCATTTGCCCCACGCTTCAGGAAGCGTGCTCCCGCAAAAAATCTCGAACGACGCGCGATAATTGTAATATAAACTAGTCGTCCATAAACTGACAACTTCGCCTGGTCCACGTAGCCATGGATAATTGGGAGGCACCAATCATAAGGGTTCTTGAGCGCAGCAGTAGCAGGATTCAGAAGATGATGATTCCACACGAACATAGAATTGTGATCCGGTTTAAGGGGGTGTGGAGAGCCACTCCGGAGATGCTGACGCTCCCGGGAGATGTTGTGCTGCAATGTCCGCGTGATATCATAGGAATAGCTGAAATAGAAAGAGCGCGTGAGGTCAAGATTGTTCAATATCCCGAGGTATCTCGCTTCCTCTGGATTCTTTTCTGGCTTCAGACGAGACGAGGCGGATGTTGTCAATGGCACAAGTTCAGTTCCATCGATTTGATATATATAATGACCGCCTATCATAGCTACCTGGCTCCTCTTGGTGATCAGCAACATATAGTACGGGCCGGTGAACCTAATGAAGCCAAGCAGGCCCCAAGAACTGCACTTTAGCTTCAAACCCCCAGAGCTCTTGTTACCATCGTCGATGGCGTCAAGCAGCTGATTCATCTCCCGTTTGGTGTAGACCATCTCATCCTCGGTAATACTCAGGTCCCCTGACTCTGAGGTACGATCGATCTTCAAGATTCTGAACCGCGTATCCGTCAAGTCCATGCCCACGATGTAATATCGTGTTGCGGTTTCGTAGAGGGTGAACTTATGCATCCGGGAGACACTCTCCTCTGCCACATTCTCGTAGGCAGCAGCTCGGTTGTTCTGCGCAGAAGTCGTGGGTGAGGTGTCCCGCTCAAAAGCTGTTGCAACACGAGGTTCCCCATCTTCGCCATCGCCGTCCTCTTCGCTGGACTGTATGTCAGAAGGCACCGGCGGATTGTAGGACAGCTGTGGGAAAGTCGGGGTGGCTATGGAAGTATCGTAATCACCATCTTGGTCAGGATGCTGAGGTTTAACCGCATCCGGTTGCTCTGTGGAGAGAGGTCCATTGTCCTCTGCTATTCCAGCGGCATCTCCACTTGGGAGCGCTGATTCCGATGATGATTTCTTGTTCACGTCGAGATCTGCCTTTGTCTGTGTCTTGGATCGCTCCTCGACGGCGGTGTCCGAAGAAGCGCCGCGGATGCGGGCCACATCATCGAAGCTCTCCATTATGAAGCGGATCCGCCTAGAGGAGCCTGTCCTGCTTCATTGAGGACTGGCATATTATAGAAGCTAGGGACAGGTGAAGGAGCGGTGCGCGGCCATTGCAGCAGAGGTCTGTCTGGGTTCCCCGCGCTGTTGATGTTCGCGCTCCGACAGACCGCTGGCGGCGGCTCCACCAAAGCTCCCGGCGCATGACGTATGGTCTAAAACACCGCTGTGTTCACATATTTCATGCATGGTCAGATTAATCTTTCTTGGGATCCAGGAGCGCATATGTCTGTTGAATATTTCCACATAGCTCCCCTCTTACCCAGGACGAAGTTACCCACCGCAAGGGAGCGGCCTGCGCGCATGCTTGAAAATTATAACTTGGACTGATTCCTTGCTATGGCCTTCTGCCTTAGCCGGAGCGCCTTCGTTTCCTCCTGAAGCACAAGACCCATCATGATCTCACTTCCACCTCCAACAACAAGCACTCTGACATCTCGACTGATTTGTTCGATCCTTGCACCCTTCCCTGCCTTGTATGCAGCACCTCCTAGAATTTGCTGAGCTTCCCGGACGGTCCTTTCAAGAGCTCTTGTGGACATTATTTTGAGCAATGCGGTCATTCCGCCAATGTTAACATCGTCCCCTGGCCTATCTTTGCTTGTCTCAATTATATAGGCAAGTTGTTCCATGAACGCATATGCTGGCTCGATCAGGAGGCCAAATTTAACTATCTTCGATTGGATAGCCTGCCGTGTGATGAGAGGTGCCAAAGGTCTCGCGTTGAATGCATAATTGAATGCATCTTCTGTGCATACACGGACGAGGCTAAGCGCGGCTCATGAGAGAGCAAGTTGCTCAGGGTTAAAATCTGGAAGGAGGTTAGGCTATTGAATCAAATCAACGACGGGCCTGGAACTCTACTAACTGGACATGATGATTGGAAACCCCTTGTTCTCTTCGCCGATTAGATTCTCCACCGGGACACGGACGTCATCGAATTCGATGAAGGTTGACCCTTAGATGACCGGTTTCTGTTAATAAAGTCATCACCCTGATAAGTGCTTATACTCACTGCTAGCATGACACCAGAGTTGTACATCCTCTTGCGGGTGACCCCTTTTGCATATCACAAGCAGGATGATGCCCTGCCTTCCCGGCCCACCAGTTCGCACAGCGGCGGTGCAATAGCCTGCCCAAATCTCGTTCGTTATCCATTTCTTTGCCCCGTTTACAACATAGTAGTCTCCTTCTCTTTTGGCAGTCGTTTTTATGTTGGCTACATCAGACCCCGCTGCGGTCTTTGATGTCAGTCGCCCGTAGATATTATCTCTGCAAAAAAAAGGGCAAGAAGATGAATTCCTCACCATCCGGCTCCGTAATCCCAAGGCAAACCGTAACTCGCCCTTCGCAACACCAGGTAACCAGCGCCGCCTCTGCTCAGGGGTGCCAAATCGCGCAATAGGAGGACATCCGATCGCATTCCCGCCTCCCAGACCCCAAATCACGCCGATAAACCCAACCCGACTGAGCTCATCCGTTACAATGAGGTCGCACCAAGTATCCCACTTGTCGTAGGGTACGTTTCCTGGGAGGGATAAGTTCTGCCGCGTCCTCCGGGTTCGTCAGGGGGTGTACGATGCTGAACCCCAGCGCGCAATGGCGGAGTCTGACCGCCTCGGGCACCTGTCCCGCTGTCTCCCACTCCTGGGCGTAAGGAGCGATGGAAGATTCCACGTAGTCCCGGACATAGGCACGTAGACTGTGATGGAGATCTGTGTAGTATAGATTCTTAATATCGAGCTGCGGAAGAAGAGGCTCGCTGTACGGGGCTGTTGGGGGACGAAGAGCGCGTGCCATGACTTGAACAGAGACCAGACAACTGGTGAGTAAGAAGGTTGACGTATTCTGAATTTGAGAACGATAAGACAGCTTCAACACAAAGTTATCATTCGTCAAAGCGACTACTTATTATAGCAAACTCTCCTCGTCGACACACGCCCATGTTCGAAACGGAATGCTGAGTGTCATCTTGGCGAGATGTTACCAGACTGCACGGGCAGCTAATATCGCGCGTTGGCGGTCTATTGGGCGATTCCTGTATCCTCCATAACTGAACAGGCAGATACAATATAATCCAGAAACTAGAATGACTCCCTCCTTAGATTTCTGCTTGATATTTATGAGTATGCTGTGTATTCTTTTTTTCCTGTTTTGAAAAGAGATGTCACGGAAAGACTAGCACAATGACAAATCGGAGGTCTTTGATTTCATGGGCCTAGTATGACAAGTACAGTACAACCATTAATGATGGCAATACAAAAGCTCCTACGATGGCTTCGGGGTCTCAAAGAGTACCTGTACCTTTTTGTTCTTGCATCTTGCTAATTACTACTAATCTAGTGGGTTCCTGCAATACGAAGCAAACCACCAGAGCACTACACTACTACCTTATTCATGTGCGTCTGTGATGATGGAGACTTTCTTTTAACATGTATTGCTCTATTTCTAGGCGTAGGTATCAGGATATCATCAAGTCGTCAGTGTATATACATGATGCAGAGTCATGACCTTCGTGCCCCAACTTCTAAATCGCAGAGAAGATATGAGTCGTATCAACACCATCGTGAAATATGTTCAATCATTCAAATGTTTCCTTGCCGCAGAGAGCACACTCTCCAAGCACTTCCTGATATCTTTGCATGACCATCTCTTCCGAGGATCATGTTCCAGCATTCCCTTGATACATGTCGACAGTGACCCCGCTATGGAATTTCCATCACCCAAATTTACGTCTCCACAATCGACCTTTGCTGTGAAGTCGGACGGAAGAATGTTGCCATCCGAACCAGGACGCTCCGATCCTCCACTCCGCGTCAACTGGGCCAAAACAATTTGGCGTTCCATCTTTGTATTCAACCGGTAGAGAAGTTCAAACAGGATCACGCCGAGAGCGAAGACATCGAGTTTTTCATCAATTCTGTAGTAGGTATTATTATGACCATGGAGTTGTCCTCCGGCTCCTCCTGATGAGGACTCTGATGGTAAAGCCTGCGGGATGGGTGGACAATAAAATTCAGTCCCAACGTGTCGGATAGGCATTGTATCATTTTTGAAGGATGTTAGAGCGCCCCCATGTGAGCTAGAGTCATCGTACTTAGAGAGGTCTGCAACAAGGCCAAAGTCACCTATCCGAGGACGACAGTACTGCGGAGTAGTAGATCCATGCTCCGATTTGCACCTTTGGCACACTTCTTCCATTTCATTATCTCCCGGGGCAGAGAGGAATATATTGGCTGGCTTTAAATCGCGATGAACAATGCCCTTTGAATGGAGATATTCGACGCCGGAAAGTATGCCAAGCATGATCTTTAGTGACGGTATAATATGGAAACAATGCCGACGAGATGGCGATTGGCCGTCTTCCACCTTGGTAGTCGTCTGGGGATTCAGGTACGTGCTCAGACTGAGAGGATGCAGAGACATTTGAATATGAAGAATGACGGCAGGAGCCTGAGGACCATGTTGATTTCTACGTCTGACCGGTAACTTGGACCGATCTTCACTTAGGCCATCCGTGAAGATGTCGCCATCTGATGCGCCCAGCGTCGAAGTGAGGCCATTGGATGGAACGTTGAAATCACGGGGAATGGATTCGACTTCCTCGTCGTCCTCTGCGAGACTGTGGGCCGAACTCTTCTTTGATGAAGACGAAGCTGTCGTCGCACGACTGGTGCGACGCCGTAAGTTGTTGGAAGAAATCGTTAGCCTACCATCGAAGGACGCAGATATCGAATCTTCCTCAAACACGATGCCGTCATCAGAATGTTCCTCTGAGCGCTCAAACACAACGTTAAAGCTTGGTTCGGCCTCCGTGGAGCCCTGGCTCATAAGGGTCGGTTGGGAACTGCCAATTTTTGACTGAAGATGACTCGGTCCGTCTAGTGAGAGGTTGCCGAGAAGCGTATTTGCCTGTTCTACCCAAGCCCCGTAATACCTGACAACGTTGGCATGCTCGAGTCGAGCGAGCGTTCGAATCTCTTTCATAATATTTTCAAGCTGCTGCAGACCTCCTTCTTGTAATTGCTCAAGACGCCTCCGACTTATCGGGATCTTTTTCACTGCATAGTTCTGTCCGTCCACGTGGTTCTTAACATGATAGACTTCCCCAAATGAACCGCGACCTAGCATTCTAATCTCTGTGAATTCCACAGCGTAACGAGATAAACGGTTGCTGGACTGTTCTGGATAAGCATTGAAAAGCGGAAAGCTAGCTGGAGAGGTCGGGAATAGAGATGGCGACGGCCGTAGCAAGTTCCTCAAGTCAAAATGACGTCCCAGCGTCGAATTGGCATTTCCACCACCCGGAACGAGCTTTTGTAGGTCCCAAAACCCTGTGTCTTGGGCTTCCTGATTCTCAGTTCTCGCATACTCGCTGCTTGCCAAAAGCTGCTTGGTTGTCGAAGCCTTCGAAGACAGGGCCGAATCCTCAATGGCGCCCCTGGAGGACGGTCGTGTTCCTGGAGGGTTCAAGTTGGTTCCCTCGAGTGCAGCAGCAGCAAGTACGTCGAGACTATCCCGGTAATACTGCCTTGTTGGCCCCCATTCTTCACTGTCAATCCCACCTGCCAGTACACCATGAGAAGACAGAAATTGAGATTTGTAATGGTACAGTTTTTTGCCAAGATATTGCACCTCCGGAGAATCACGCGTATACCTCCCGTGGGAACCTTGCTGCGAATTGAGAATATCTGCAGCTCGACTCAAGCAGTAAAATTCAAGCAAAGCAGCAGTCATCATTGCTGCGTGTCCTTCAGCATCGAGATCGGGTATCCCTTCGAAATCTGCACTGCCATCTCGATGGATACTTTCGTACGAATCTGCCCCATTTTCTGTCCCAGAACTCGCCGGTTCTGAGATCTCACCAGTACTACCGACGGTCTTAGTTTCCCGGTTGCTGCCCTGATATGAAGATGGCATTTCATCGTATTCACTCTCCTCTGAACTGGACTCGGGGTCCGAAGAGGAGATCTCTGCAGCTGACCGGAACAATGACATCCTGATAGTTGGAGGCAGTGAACAATGTTATTCTGCAAAGGCCAAGATCGCCTGGCTATTTGAGGACCATAAGATCAGAGATCAGCTTGACCATCTAGCTGCAAGCACCTGAATGCAGGACTCAAAGAATGAGTGTCAAGCTGCGATAATTACAGCCTGTTGAAGACGAACAACAGCTATGACGTGGACAGAAACACGGTCATAAGCCAAGAACCTTTGTGCTGCTCAGATAATAGCAAGCCCGTAATGAGCAGCCTAGGACGGCTCAGATGGAACCCCATTCCTCTCCATTGAGAAAAGACAATGGGAAAATCCAACCAAAGAGACGCGAGGATGCGCGCTCGTAGGAGCTGAAGCACCAATAAACAGGAGACAGCTTAAGGAAGCTCCGATTCACTCCAGGCTTCCATCAGGTTCTACGCAGAGCTGCCATCGAAAGGGCGTGTCGCGTCAGTCTCGTGTTTTTTTGACCAGATAGCAACCGCGAAGGATGGAGAAGTGCCTCAATGTGGCATCCTAGCTAGCTCATAGGACCATGCACGAGCCTTTTGAATTCTTCGACATCCCGGGCACAGGAAAACCATGAAGCTGGAATAGGAGTCACCGACGGTGGTGGATCCTGGCGGGGAGATCTTGGGCTTGGCAGAGTGGGTATAATTTAGCAGCCTGAGGCCCACAACTCACTTACATAAGCACTGCTGCTCTCATCAGTAACGTAATCCACAAGCGAGCCGCGCACCCAAGCGAGCCGCGCACCTCCTACGCGTTCTCTCATACTCAGTTGAATCTATTCAAACCACCACTATACCACCAAAAATGCCTCCTAGGTCAAAAAATTCTATTGAACAAGAAGGAAGGATCTTACTAGCAATTTCTGCATTACAAAAAAAAGAAATTCGCTCTGTACGACAAGCAGCACGTGTTTATATGGTACCTGAATCAACTCTACAAGACTGGCTTCATGGCAGTGTTTATCAGGCTGAGCGACGCGCCAACTCACATAAATTGACAAAAAATGAAGAGGAATCGCTTGTACAATGGATGTTATCTCTGGATTGACATGGAGCAGCTCCCTGACCGTCTCATGTTCAAGATATGGCCAATATTCTACTATCAAAGCGTGGTTCTGCAGATATCCAATCTATTGGCAAGAACTGGGT
>Ga0207767_1000443_pt1 | contig 26682 bp, 29 predicted proteins | sample HigsolmetaGSP17D_FD_184845 | JGI IMG/M metagenome (GOLD analysis project Ga0207767, IMG submission 184845) | High solid enriched microbial communities from the Joint BioEnergy Institute, USA - SP1-7-D (SPAdes) | ecosystem: Engineered > Bioreactor > SSF (Solid state fermentation) > Aerobic >... | reverse complement strand
CGCAGTGATATATATATATATATATATATATATGCCGGGAGGCGTACTCACACCCACGCACGCGACGTTCGTCTTGGCCTTGTTGAGGAAGGGCACCATGTGGCGGCCCTTGGTGATGGTGCTCTCCAGGCTGGGGTTGAAGACGTCGCCGGAGAAGAAGGTCAGGATGTCCGGCTGGCCGGCGAACCGCGGGGCCGTGTGGTAGTAGTTGATGACCGACTGGAAGCGCGCCACGCCGCCGACGGGCTCTGCAGAGCCCTCTCTGGAGGCCTGTCAGCAACAGCTCTGGGGGAAGAACAGGGGCAGGACGGGAGGCGGGCGTACTCGACGTGGTAGACATCGTTGAAGTGGATGAAGCGGAGGTCCGGGAGGCCTTGCCGGCCGCACGAGTAGGTGGTTGACAGGCCGGCCGACTCGAGAGCAGCCATGACTGACGACAATTGCGCTGGGATCGCAGAGACGACGCAGGATGATGAGTCCTCCAGCCCAGCTCACGGATCCGAGGCGGGGAGCATGGGCGGGAGCAGCACTCCGCGAGGGACAGCACCGTTGAGCAGAAGACGCAGATGGCGAAACAGGTTCAGACCATGGTCTGGGAGCAGAGGAAGATGAACGACGACACGTCGACGGAGAGAAAGGGAGATAAAAGGGCGCGGGCGATGGGCGATGAACAGCGGAGAGATGCGGAGGCCGCTGACGCTCCGCCTTTGCCTCCGCCCGCCAATCACCCGCCGTGGCTTAGCAATTCCGCCAAGAAGGACAACGCAGTAGCATCGAGGACAGCACGAGATGATGGCCAGCTGGCAGGTCTAGCTGCTTGCAGCATGGAGGGATGCACGATATCCCTGCGTCGTCGCCCGTACGTCCGTGGTCTACGCGTGGCGGTGGAGAGGGATACGATACGGAGAGATAGACAGTAAGATACGCTAGCTATATATATCTACAGACGGGGCGGCAGGAGCATACATGATAGAGCAGCGTCATCCGTGTATTCCAAGCGGTTTCAGACATGCTATCCTACATACGCAGGGACCAGCCAGTCAGATCGCGTGGGTATCCAAGTCAGTCATGCCGTGTGGAGTCGGATCGTCCACCAGGAGGCCCAGCAGCGGAATGTGGTCTTCAACATGCAGAGAAAGTAAGAATGATGATGATGATGATGATGATGATGAAAATTCGTCAGAATATACAGTCCACGGCAGAGTTCCATGCGGAGATCGTCATCAGGAGACATCCGCCTGTCACAACGCCTCGGAGAAACAGAACCAGTATAAAACACATGCCAGGTATCGTGATACAAGAGATGAGAGGATCTGGAACCGAGAAACACTGTATCAACACTAGTCACGACGATCGGTCACTGTCCACCGCCGCTTTCCCGGCTCGCGCCCCGGGGCGAGCGTCGCGCTCCCCCAGAGCCCGTGCTGCGACCTGCTGCGCTCGGGCAGCTGCTTCGTCCACGTCTGCTCCGCCGTCCGCGATCCGCTGGAGGACGAGGTCGGCGGCCGCGGGTCCTCGAAGTTGGGCACCAGGTCCTCGCTCGACTCCGAGGCCGTGTCGCCCGCCGAGAAGGACCCCCACAGGCCGGAGCCGCCCCGGGCGTGCGACAGCTGGCGCGGCCCAGCGCTCGACGACCGCGCGTGGCTGCGCGTCGTGGACTCCCCGAAGGTGAACCCCTCGGCCGGGTTCGACGACCGCGAGTCCAGCCGGTGGCGGTAGGACGAGATCGTCGGCGGCGGAGCGACCTTGGAGAACGGCTGCGGAGGCGCCTGGTGCGGAGTCGACCCGGCGCGCAGGTGCTCCGTCGAGGCCACGAGCTTCATCTCGTACTCGCGGTAGATGGAGGCGTCGACGGACGACCGGCGACGCTGTCCGCCCGGCCGCGGGTCACCGGCCTGCGCTCCGTCCGCGCTGGCAACGGCAGCGTCCTTGCGGACCGCCATGGTCAGCGAGGCCACGCCCACGTCCAGCAGCACGGGCTGGTTCGTCAGCGCCCCGATCAGAGCGTTGCAGCCCGCGCCGTGGGTGACCAGGACCAGCACGGCGTCCTCGTCCTCCTCGCCGCCTTCGTGCTCCGGAGCTTTCGCTCCTTCACGGCTGTTGTGACCGTTGTGCGAGGGACGGGATTCCTGGGAAGGACGGTCGTGCGTTCGGTACCACTCGATCATCTTCTGCAGCCCCTTGCGGAACCGCTGGTGCATGGCGCTCCACTCCTCTCCGTATTCTCCCCCGTCGCCCCAGTTCTGCGGCTCCCGCATGCTGTCCCACTGGTAGTCCACCTCCACGCAGGCGTCCCGCGCGTGGGCCACATATCCGGTCGGGATGGGGTCGGAGGGCGAGATCGCATAGGTCGGGGTCGGCGGGATATAGCCATCACCGCCGTCCCTGCTCACGTCCGTGCAGATCCTCGACAGGCCTTCTCTTCCGAGAGGCTTGCCCGTCGAAGCACCGTGACTCCCGGTGCGGTCCCTCTGTCCCACGGTATAGGCCGCGGGCTTAGGCCGTGCATCGTCATCCGCGTCGGGCGAGACGGGATTCGAGGAGCTTCTCCAGCCGCCGGGGAAGTAACCGGAGACCGACCTATTGCTCGCGTGGTGACCCCGGTGGATCTCTTCCCCACGCCTCAACAATTCCGCTTTCGCACTTGCGACCATCATGACCGAACTAGGGGGCGGAGTGATCTGCTCATAGTAGTCCGGTGAAAGCCACTCCCCCAGAAACGCGTCGATCCGAAGCAGCACCTTGGAACCGGTTTTCCTCGGAACAGCCTGGTCGTTTCCTGAAGGAGCCTGCACCGCCGTGGCTTCGGGCTCCGGGATGGCCGAGAGCGGTGACGGATTACCGTCACTCGTCCGTGATAGAGGCGAGCTTGCATACAGCGCCTTTGATCTGCCCGGTGTGCGACGGTGCTGACTGATCCCAGCGCTGATGGCGATTGCCGTCTGAACGCAGCGGAGAAAGGGCGACGTATGGATGATGATCTTGTACCTCCGTCGAGGACTCCGGGTGGGTTTCGAGTGACCGGGAGGCTGGGTCTCACGCTCAACGGCCGTGACAGGAGCCTCAGAGGCCTCACCGGCTCCAGACGAGCCGCTCCGGGGGGAAACGGGCGACACATGGGAAGACTCCTCTCGGGCGTTCAGGATACTCGCGATGCGGGCCCCGAGGGCGCGGGACTGGGTCCAACCGCCGTAGGTCAGGGGAGGATCGTAGGGGGTCGGAGAGGTGAGATGCCATTCCTTGTCGACCGCGTCGAGACGGGTGCCATGCCTGCGCGGGTCAGGTCGATTCCTTGGACAGCACTGCCGGATCCGACATACCTGGCGATAAAGACCACCGCCGGTGGTTTGCCCATCGCTGTGTCTCTTCCGGGAGGTCGAACTGCTGCAGACAGGTGAGCTGAAGGGATCTAGAGAACGGCAGGGACTCTGAAAAAGATGCTGCGATGCGCCGGGTGCTGTGGCTGCTTGATCAGAGCCCGGTCGACAAGTCATCGCCCTCCCCGCCTCGTCATCGCGTCGTCCGAGTCAGGAGCTAGAAGACCGCCGAAGACCGTTGCTGGGGTAGAGAGACACGGCCCGGCGGGTGACTCAGGCCGCTGATCGCTGCATGACAGAGAGGAAGTAGATAACAGGACTCGGAGTGCGAGACGGAGTCGTCTTTGTTCTTTTGCTCCCCGCGGTGGAGACATGTGATGCGCTGCTTATGTAAGCCCCCGCGGCCTCGACCACGCACTTCGACCGACAACAGATCCTACAGACAGGCCACCATCTTCGACCGCATCTGGCCTGTTCATCTTCTTCAGTTGCATGATCCTTGGCTGTGGCGATTTATGGCCCAGATGTTTGGCCGCATAACCGTTACTCGACCTGCCTAAGCGGCTCCCGTCCAGATTTACATATTGCACAACGTACCCAGCGACTGGTAGACCATCTCCAATGGCCTAAAGCAAATTATATTCGTCCTGTCTGCGTATTTCCCGCTGCTCTACGATCATTTTCTATCTCATAAACACCACTGGACATAGCCTGGAGGCGCGTGATGGCTTGCACTGCCTCGAGGTTTGCATGCCCAAGGACCCTTCTTCTCCGGCCGACGGCCTTCTGGTCCAGGGCCACGACTTACACTCTTTGCTGCAGTTACATTGGCCTCCCAGCATTTAAACCGGGCGAGGAAGTTAGACTGTTGAATAATGATGTTCAACTTTGAGTCAAACATTTTAATGTCAGGCTATCAGCTGGTGGCAAGGCCATATGGCGGAGTCATGTGTCCCTGTGCTCTGCCCTAAGGTTCCCGGCGCTTGCTTCAGTGACCTGCTCAGGCTGCTCTTCACCACTGCATTATTATGCTGATATCCGGCCATGCTGTGGCGGATGGCAGGGTTGATCGTGGCTAGCAGGTCCCAGTACCGTTTACTCGGTATATGCTCTCTGTCAATGACCTTGCTCCCTCTGCAGCGGTTTCTGTTGTAGTCTAGAAGCTTTCTATTTTTAGCCTCCGTTTTCCTTTAGCCGACGAGCCCTATGACACATCGCTGGCACTGAGGCTCCAAGGACGCGCATGTTCGTTTCCAGAAAATTCTCTTTTTGATCGGTCTGGTCATGAGTCTGCCTGAGGTCATCCGGAAGTTGCTCGTCGAGGGGGCTGTTCTGTACTGTCGTCATATTGCATGTGCTCCGACTCTCCATGATAATGGCCTGGAAAGTTCATCCGTGGGGAGCGGGGCTAGGCGGCCTTCAAGGATCTTCTAATTTTCCGTCGACAGATTTCCAGTTCTGTAGACTCGTGCTTCGAGGAATTAGCAGCGCGACCCTCTTCAGATGGGCTCGAGAGGACTTATCGCCAGATTTATTGAACATCGTATCATCCTCAGTTGCTGACGGATTGTTTGGAAATGATCATGATTCTTTATCATGTCCACAACGGCAGCACAGTTGCAAATTTAGTGAGAGGAAGACCGACAGCGGACTGCCGTCCTTATCAATTGCATCATTGACATGGACCGACGTCGTGGATAATTCGATGCTCTTCTGCGGCCGCAATGTATTCACTCGGGTTGAGTCATGCGATAAGGGTCAGTGACCATTCTTGGCAGTTCGTCTTGTCGAGGCTGATGAAGCTTTTCGTAGCAAGTCACGGTCGACGATCTTCCTTGCGTCTCATGACTATCATGTCCGTGGCGAATGTCTCGGGGGAAGCTGTAGAGCTCCTACGAACTGGGAAGGCAGATTAGCCAACGGGCGCCATCTCCAAGACTTGAGACGGACATGGATTAACCCTGTTAGGCTAGACGCAACTCTCCCATGGAAACAGTTCTCTAATCTTGATCTTGTTCCTGCATCAGCCTGCTCACAAGAGGATAGCGCTACCTGGACGTCATTCACAAGACCTGTGGATCTCTATACCAGCCATTCTAACGATGATCAGCCTATCTGCAGTGTGGAGAGATGATCTTCACGCCACTGACGTCGGCTGGGGGCACGTACATCCGATGAATCCAGTATTAAATCTCTCAGATATACGATTTGCAGGTCTATAACACTCGCAGAACGATCTCACATATTCTTGCATACTGTAGCTGTTACTTTCTTGACCATCCTTGTTGCGATGACCTCAAAGGGAGAGTTGACTTATCGAGTTACCGAGACGTAAGTTTTCAATCGTCGATCAGTTCTGTTCTTTACTTACCTCTGGTCTTGCGTTGCAGCCCTACAGACAGTCTAGTCCGCATGCCGGATCCCGACTCTGTACGCCATGCCTCTGAACGACGATCAGAGGCAATCCATTTCTGCTCACTCTGCGGCAAACCACGATCGGCGAGCTACCACGCTAGACACCCCGTGCGGCCCGGAGAGAAGCCTGTCCCTGGCATCTGTTCGCGGCCGCAGTGCGCCAGAGCAAAAGCGCACGCATCGTCATCAGCCTCCTCGGCACCGCCAGTCATCAAAGTCATCTGCGAGGTCCACCATCGCTATGTGCCGGAATCGTCACCGCGCGGATCGCACGCGCCGTTAAGTCTGCCTGAATTGCCGGGAGATGGCGTCAAGAGGGAAAGGATCCGGAGCGCACCCAACCCGCCGTATCCGTTGTCGGAGCCGTTTCCCCCGGTGGTGAACCGGGCCTCGAAGCCGACGTTTACGCTGAGTCGCGTGCGGTAAACCGGAGAGCTGGTTTACTCCATATATCATGCGTTGTGCCGACGCTGGTTGCGTTGACCGGTCACGCGATGTCGGCGTTCTGTTGCGTGTCCTCTTGAGGGATGTCTGCGCCGTGGTGCGGAGTGCTCCATGAGGATCAGATGTTTTGATGCCTGGTATCCGGGTCTGAAGTTTGAGGCGCCTTTACTCTGCGGGGATTTTCTTCTGGCAATTGAGTAATCAATGGTTTGGTTTCGGATGTTTATGTATTATTAGCATGTACATGTACATAGGTCCTTTGTTCTAGCATGGTTATGAATACGGGAGTGTTTCAATTAGCACGTAGGAGTTCTGGAGCCATAACCCGTTCAACCGTCTTTCCTGCCCCGCTGATATCCAGTAATATATCTACAGGCCGTGATATCGCGCAATAGTAATGTGGAGTTTACTAATTAGCAGGAAAGTTGCTTATGATGGGACTCGAGGACAGCTGATGACCAAGTATCTCAGTCGGTAGATTAAACCGGCGACCGTTGACTCCCTACCCTTTCGCCTGCGCATGTTATAACAAGATAGTTCCATACCTTATCTATCGACCTTGCACTACAAGATGGCGACTCCGAGGACGTCCACATGCAACCCTGTCGCGGAACTGACTTCCGACCGCTGACCGGTTCTTCCAATGCCAAGCAGCAGCAGCCCTGTTGACAGTGGATCCGGGGACAGCGTTTCGGCATACCGAACCGGTTTGCTTGCGTGCTATGTATGTGCAAGATGCGGGTGGAAGGTATCGCATCCCTGTGAGGTGTCTGTCGCTCCACTAAGCTCTGACACCATGAGTCTTGTTGTCCAGCTTAAGGATTGAAGGCTTAGGATCACATGTTCGGTGCATGACCGGTTCATGGATCTGCTGTTGGACAATCGTACGACCGAGTCCAGTCACCAGGGGCAGGCAGGCTGTGTCAGCCATATATTGCTGCTGTCGGGGACGAGGATCATACTGCTGACTTCTCATCTGACGGGACCAATCATATGCCCTTGTTGTATGCCTGAAGATCATGATCTTATGAGACATGTCGCAGCATTCGATGAGGATATCCAACCTAGAGAATAGATGATACAGGTGTCTTGTGTTGACTTGTTCTTACTTGTATCCATCTATTTTATCTGATTGGGTCTCTTTACATAGTAATGGAATGTATATCAATTATCGAACCCTCTAGAGAGATCAAAACCAGACCAGACGTCTCCTCTCTATGCTACTGAATCCTAGGTTCAAAGGAAGTCAGCAGGTTGACAGGCCCCTCCAAGTGCCATACACGTATCGCCGGATCCGAGGATCGTGGTAACTATGAGAATCATGAGATGCGCCCTCTGTCAGATAGAACTAAAACCCTGTCTCCGCAGGTGCGAATTTCTAAGCCGTGTATCTCAGCACAAAAGGCAGAGCGGATGTGCCATGTTGTGATACTTCTGCTTTACGCATACATGAGCGGGTCAGAAGGGAATGACGGTCGAGGGGACTGCAGACTCATTTGAGAGGAAACCGAACGTCCAGTGGAATCGAGCTTTGGGGACAGCAGGATGGTGAAAAATCTCATGCCATCACGCATCTCAATGCTGCCAACTGGCCAACCTGCAGACCAGCCAATCAGGCGAGACTACTTGATCGACGTGAGGGCTAGGGCGCGAGCACGCAATCCCGCCAGCGCAAGACGCGCTGGACAGGCGACGTGTTGATATAGAGCAGCGCTTCCTCCTCTCTCGGCCGTATCGAGATCTCTCCGCCGAGCCCGAGACGGCGCTGGTCGTGGAGCGGAGCGGAAACGGATCGCCCTTAGTCAGCCTGCTCCAGTGGCATCGGCCGAAACACTGCAGTCCGCGAGAGAGATACATCGGTCTCTACGAGATTTCTTCAACAGATGAGTCACTAGCCCTGACTAGCTTCGTCGGTGAGATCGGTGATCGAACGGCACGCAGATCCCGAGGTCTGGACATTCACTCCATACGATTCCTTAAAGCGGTCCCAATGCCCGCTCAGACACGATTTGGAACAGCTTCACTTCCCCCTCAATTGTTCTCCTTGTGTCCACTCCAGAATGGGTATCTTCCGCCAGAAGACCAAGGAGGAGGACGTCGATCTGGATTCCCCAGACCCCGTGCCTCCTGACGGCGGGACAACAGCCTGGCTGCAGGTCCTCTGCGGCCACCTGATCGTGTTCAACGCCTGGGGATACATCAACTCCTTCGGCATCTTCCAGCCGTACTACGTCTCGCTGCTGAATCGTCCGCCCTCCGACATCTCCTGGATCGGATCTCTCCAGATCTGCCTCGTCTACGGCGTGGGGACGTTCTCCGGCCGCGCCATGGACGCCGGGTACCTGCGTCCAACGCTGGTCGTGGGCTTCGCCCTGCAGCTGCTGGGCATCTTCATGACGTCCCTGTCGTCGTCGTACTGGCAGTTCATCCTCGCGCAGGGCATCTGCCAGGGCCTGGGCGATGGGCTGCTGTTCTGCCCGATCGTGGCGGTCGTGTCGACGTATTTCTCGAAACGGCGCACGCTGGCCATCTCGTCTGCAGCGTGCGGGGGCGCGACGGGCGGGATGGTCTTCCCTGCGATCGCGCGGCAGCTGCTACCCAAGGTTGGGTTCGCGTGGACGGTCCGGGTCATGGGCTTTGTGGTGATGTTCAACGCCGTGGTCGTCCTGACGCTGGTCCGGCAGAGACTGCCTCCGCGGAAGACGGGGCCGCTGATCGAGTGGGGTGCCTTCACGGAGCTGCCGTACGCGCTGTTCGCATCGGGGACGTTTCTGTGTCTTTGGGCGACGTTCTACGCTTACTATTATGTGAGTATGGACATGCCCCTGAAGACGAGATATTGGCATCTAACACTGTCATAGGTCCGAGCATTCGGCCGAGATGTTCTACATGTATCGGAGAAAACGTCCTTCAATCTCCTGCTCATCATCAACGGGGTCGGCCTCCCCGGCCGCCTGATCCCGGCGCTGCTGTCCGACAGGTTCTTCGGACCAGTGAATACCATCGTCCCGGTAACCGCATCTGCAGCGGTCCTGCTGTACGGCTGGATCGGGGTCTCGTCTCTTGCCGGCCTGGTCGTATTTACCGCCCTCTACGGCTTCTTTGGCGGCGGAGTGCAGAGCCTGTTCCCCTCCGCGCTATCGAGTCTGACGACGGACCTGAGCAAGGCGGGGACCAGGATCGGGATGGTGTTTTCGATCGTCAGTGTTGCGACGCTGACGGGGCCGCCGCTTGCGGGTGTTCTGATCAGCAGAGATCATGGGGGTTATCTCTACGCCCAGCTGTTCGGGGGGACGTCCATGATCCTGGGGAGCCTGTTGCTTGTCGGGGCGCGGGTGTCGCAGACGGGGTTTGCTTTGAAGCGGAGGATGTCATCGCCATCCGCTGACTTTTCCTAATCTACCGAGATAATTGTGGCACTCGGAGAGATGACGGAGATTCTCGAACCTTTAGTCTTGAACATGCCATGTCGAGCCGAAAGGTCACGGGTTTATGGTCGGAATCGGCCCCGGTCTGGGAGATGACGTGGTGTTGGTGTCCCTACAGGGGATTCTGCCGTCACCATCTAGATTTCTGTGCCGAGGGAGGATTCCTCCCTTCCATCATGTTTATATTCCGCAGTTCCGTCGATGTTCCGGTCCATATTTCGCACCTATATACCTGACGCAGCGGTGATGCGGCACAATAGAGTCTGGATGATCCAGCAACGTTATCTTCTGCATATACTCGTGCATTGATTATTCCGAGTCTAGAGCTTCTCCAGATGGTACATGGGAATTTGTAATGGAGATTAACTCGGTATCATACTACCGTGCATGAAGATCTTGGCACGTACGGGTGTCCAGTAGAGACGGTATCCGCGTCTCTCGTTATTTCTGGCCGTCTTTTTTATTATATCTGCGCCATGTGTCGTTATCGATAAATAATATACAGTACGTACCGAGGTCAGTTGGACAGATGTAAAAGCCCAGGAGCGGCCGGTTCGTTAAGATTACATGTGCATTTCCATTCAACCGACATAGACAACGAAGAATACGGTGACCTCCAATATCAGTATTCCAATTGCCTTGCACTACACGCCGGCAGAGCAGTCGGCAACAAACTCCTCGAACAGAGGCAGAAACACGTCCGGCTTCTCCCAGAACGGGCAGTGTCCCAACCCAGGCAGCCTGAAGCACCGTCCTCGCCACAGGTTGCTGTATTGCAGCCGATCCAACGTGTCCAGCTTGATAAAGGCGTCTTCGCTCCCGTTGACCACCGCCAGCGGCGCTGTCATCTCCGCCACGACCCGTCTCTGCTCGGCGCCTCGGCCCTGCAGGAACGCCTCGAGCATGAACTTGCGCGCGCGCCCGTCTGTCCGTCGCACGGCGTCGACCTGCCACGGCTCCCTCTCCCCGCGGTAGCCCGCTCCGATGAAGAGCTCGACTTGGTCGTCGGTCAGCGTCTCGGCGCCGGCGATGTTGTTCTTCGGGTCCATGTTGAAGCCCTCGGTTACCTGTGCCAGGCCCAACGAAGGCGGCGTGCCGGTGATCATCAGGCCTTTGATCCGGATGACGTCTTCGTCTTGGTCTTTCAGCTGCGCGACCATCTCGATGCCCACATGCCCTCCCAGACTGGAGCCGAAGACGACGACCGAGCTGATCTGCAGCTGGCGCAGGACCTCGATGGCCACCGCGCCGTACGCGGCCATGTTGTAACTGCGCTGCGGGTCCGGCGCGTCGCTCGACTCGCCGTGGCCCGGGAGGTCGAACGCGACGAGGCGATGCGAGGACGTCAGTTTCTCGTCGGCGAGGATGTGCTTGAACATGCGCCAGCTGCACGAGTTGGCGTGGAGCAGCAGGATCGCGGGGTCGCCGTGCCCGACGCTGACGGCGTGGATGGTGCCGTGGGAGGTTTGGAGTTTGTGTTCTTGCATGGTGCGATTATCGATCTTCATGATACGTTCTCGGATCTTTTGCTATTGATAGCATGAAATGTCGATAGGCATTTTGAGGAGCTTGGCAACGGCGTTATATCAGCGAAGCGGGCCCCGCAGATCGCGGGGTGCAGAACACCATTGGCCACACATGCAAGGAGTAGGAACCGGCCAGCTGCGGCTGGTGATTTCAAATCCCTGTAGCTTCATATTATCGCCGTCGTCCAGAGAGCCAGCAGGTTACTGGCAAGTCCATCGCAACCGGGGAGCGCGATATGCTTCATCTACAGGCACTTCTGGCCGGTCATCAGATGCGCCTCTCTCGACCATCAAACATCGGAGAAAGAAGCCAGGATATATAGCCAGAGAGTCCTTCCAGAGAACGATGGCTTTCTTGATTCGTCCATTCAAGGCTCCTGAGGCCACGTCGGCCAAGCTTACCGGCACTGTGATGGCGCCGGGGATGACTCACAGCCTAGTTCCACGCCAGTAGCATCCTAACAATCCTGCAGGACTATTCGAAGCCCTGGGCCACGTCGATCAGCGCGATCCACACCAATGGGATGGACAAGAGCAGCTCCCTGGGATGTGGAGAGCTGCCTGCTTGGCTGCCAGACGCAGAGCAACACGTGAGGCAGGCACATGAAGTGCTGCGGTTGAATACATCTTCAGATCGAGGCTGCTCATCATGAGACAAAAGCGTTTCGAGTGAAGATGTCATGTCATCTGCCAGTCAGGATCATTTGCGCCTAGGACAGAGATTCCTGAGCCACTTAGACCTGGCTGTTCCAATGTACAATTCCAAGACGACATAAGGCGCAACTGCTCGAGTTCAACTGTCTACTCTCAGTGAAGGTAGCGATGGTCCACTGATCAACCTACGGATAACAGACATGCGCTTTGCAGAGCTGCCTTGCAAGGTTCGACATGATCTCCGCTAAAGCACCCCGCCAACATGGGATCAGCTCTGCCGGTGTTCCTGCTGTAGGGTCTGGCTTCACCGTACTGTTGATCATTTCCTCTCTGACATGTGGATTCTTTGCTGGAGGTTATGCTGCAACCCAGGGTGCCATATTCATAGAAATGACGCGTGAAGCAAGCGAGAACGTCGAGGTAATCGATACTGACATGCCATACACGCTCCATAAAGGGTGCTCGTGGAGTCGCCGGCGTTGAGTTGCTCAAGAATGATGGGTGCATCAATGGGATCCGAACAGAAAAGTCATTGTTGTCGACTTCTAAAGATCAATCCGAGCAAAGCTGGCATTTCACATGGTTTAAAAGTGACTGGATCTTCCACTTGGACATCTTTCCTCCGCCACATCAAACCAATGCATATAGATGCCTCAGTCGGCTGGGAGCGCTAAATTCAACCCAATTTCAGTGTTGCCAGTTGTCATTAATTGGAGCCTGATCGAGTAATGATGAAGAATCAAAGGAAATAAAATAAAGGGGGATCCCTCTGGGTCAAGCCGCAGGCGCTGTTGGATAGGAAAGCAGATAGCGGAAAAAAGACAGGGGCCGAATGCAGCGCACACAGAGGAAATCCAGCACTGGCATACAACGTACGGTCAAGCAAGCTAAGCAAGCAGCCAAGGCTGCGCGATGAGCTTGAAGCAAGCCACGGTTGCACACATCTTCAACATCACTTTGCAGGTGTCGCTCAAAATCACCCATTAGGTTTCTGTATGACTTGCGTGCTGGCCCTGGGAGCGGAGTCCGAGTCTCCCAAGCGCCTCCTGAACCCCTCGGACGCTGCCATGAGCGATATCCTCGGTCGTCGCAGAGGGAGCTGCCAAGCCGCCAAGGCGGGCGATGCTGGAGGAACGAAATGAGATGCGCCGCGGGACGACGCGAGGACGGCGGGAGCATGGATCAACTCGTGTCTCCTCTGCACGGCGGCGTGCACAATGTGTCAGGCATCTTGGCGCCTCCTCGCAGTCTGACTTGGCGGTGGTAGCGGTTCTGGGCGCTGCTGCGCAACGGTCCTGTGCACGGAAATTCTCCGGCTTGAGATACTACTCCTCTTTGCCTCTTCCTTTCGCCCAGACAGTCTCCGGCGCCACTGTTATGCCTTTCTGTCGGAAGTCCAAGGCTCAGACATGGAGCCCGACGTCGAGACCGAGCTCTTGGGCGTCGTGGCAGTGACGATGAGCCGCAGGATCGGGCTTCGCTTCAGACGTGGCAGCGCTATCACTGATAATCGCCCTCTCCACAACTATCACAGAGCCAATAAGGGGCGGTCCTCGATGAAGATCGCGCGGGCTGGGGATGCCCCCTCGGGGTAGAGCTCGTCGGGGCTCCGCGTTTGATGACTCCCTTGCGCATGTGCTTATATATCCGCTGGCGGCTGTGCTCCCCGTGGGCAGCACCGCTACTACTACTACTACTACGACTACTACGTACTGTACTATATTTTCATTCGTTTCTTCAGGTCTACCGAATCTTCATTTCTTCTCTCCACTCCTTTTCTTTTCGTGTCTGGAACACTGCTTCTTTATATATATCAGTCAACCATGGTTTCGTTTCTCTATGCTTCTTTGCTTCTTTGCGGCGTTCGCTCCGTCGCCGCGTCCTGTGCCCACGGCACGTATCTCTTCCGCAGAGAGACCGGCGAGTCCGTCGAGGTGTCTAATTTCGGTTACGGGACGACCAATGGTCCCATCAATTGGCATGGGATCTCTGCAGAGAACGAGCTCTGCGCCACTGGGACCCAGCAGTCGCCCATTAACATCGACCAGACCATTCAGGTGGTGAACGCAGGCGTCGTGAACGCAAACATACCCGTTCAGCAGAATGTGGCCTTCGAGAATCTGGGGTCGACGGTCGAGGTGGTTGTGAATGGCGAGACCGTCGTCGGCAACCAGACCTTCACCCTGAAGCAGTTCCATTTCCACACGCCCAGCGAGCACCGGATCAACAACGAGCACTTCCCGGTTGAGATTCACATGGTCCACGAGGCTGCTGGTTAGATCCATACCGTCCCTTGCCTAACTGGGAACCGGCTAATTCTTCTCCAGACAACCCCGAGCAGCTGGCCGTCATCGCGATGATCGTGCAGCTGCAGAGCGACGTGACAACGGCAGTCCTGAACAACATCATTTCCCACGTGGAGGAGATCCGGACGCCCGGGAACGTCACGACAATCCCCTCCCTGGACATGACTCCCGTCGTCAACGCGATCAACCAGATGCCGTTCTACACCTACACCGGCAGCCTGACGACGCCTCCGTGCAAGGAGGGGCTCACCTTCCTGGTCTCCACCCAGGCGCTGCCGCTGCAGGTGGAGATGTACAACCGTCTCAAGGCCGTCGTGGGAGCCAACAACCGCCACATCCAGAACAGGGCCGGCGAGCCCAACATCATCGCCGTGGCCGCCCAGAACCTGCACACGTCTGGTAATTCCACTGGAGTTGCTCGACGTGGCAACTGGTAGACGCAAAGGACTTGCGACTTCAGTTGTACTGCCCCTACATGACTAAATTTTGCAGCAGGACTTTACAAGGATATCTAGTGTGGTTTTATTGTATTTAGCGTTCTACTTTTGATATATCGTGTCACTTTTCTTCTTCTGTCTTATATAATCGATGTTGAATTTCTAAGTTATGTTTTTATGGCTGTGGGAGGTGCATGTGTGTGCTAAGGTATGTAGGTTTGGAATAAATATATATAGCTACATGAAGTTGTCTGTTGAATAATTCCCTACTTGATTATATTCCTCCAGCTGAGTGCTATTACCGTTTCGAGATGGAGGCCAAGACCATGACATAGATATGATCTAGCTGACTATCGCGGATGAGATCAATGTTCTGGGAGCAGCATAGACAAGATAGGCAGCTTGTCAAGATTGCCGGGAGAGGAATAACGCCATGTTTTACCGTCATATCGCCCGTCTAGATCTGTCGAGCACAGGCCCCGTTTCTAGCAGCTGTAGTCGTGTGCTCCTCATGGAACATTTTGACCGGTGTCTGTCTCCAAGCACTGACAAGGGGCTACCGCTCTCGCGGGACTGTGAAATGCGTGCTGTGATTTTCGGAATGAGATATGTTCATTAAAGAGACACTCGATTTATAAGAATTGGTATGTTACTTGCTGTCAGACAGCCAAAATACCAGTATTGACTGCAACTAGCATCCTTGGCCTCTTTTTGTAGTCAAGCAGTATTTTTTGGTCAACACTTGTACAGTAACGTAATCCACAAGCCACCCGAACACCCAACCGAGCCGAACACCCCTCCCATCCGCGTCTCCTATATAGAGATTGAAGCTCCATCATCTACCCAAAACAGCAATTAATTACAAAAAATTAAGAATTAGAGCGATTAGGGCATCGAGTTCTCTTATGCCCAAGAATATTACAGTCGCTGCACCTCGGCGGGGCGCGTGTACAAGGTGGAGAAGCCACCTCCCTGGCTGGAGGAATTGGGGCTTCAGGAACCTGATTCTGACTTTGTATAAGCTCCTGAGTTTCCTGAACTGAAAGACCTCCTGTATGAGACAGCTGATTGGTTGATCGCTTGCACTTCTGCTTTTGCTTCTCATTTGCAGCACGTAGATCACGATTTTCTTTGCAAGAAGCACTGCACTATTCATGGCCAATTGACAGCCCTTGATAAGCTGGTCCAAGGCGGCATTTGTAGGGCTCGGAGGGCTCTGAGTACACTGTTTTAGTAAGGCCTTAATTGCAGCTGCTTGATGCTGTAATTCAACAATACTATGAGGTGTTTCTGGTACCCAATTGGCCTGTGGATCCCCAGAACAGCTTCCAGGTGGTGAAGGAGTCTTGAGCTGTATATTGAGCTGTAGAAGAACCTGTTCTGAATTAAATGGCACCAGTCCAGTTGCTGCAAAGCCATTTCTAACATTCTCTGATTTGAAGGCTTCCCAAACAGGCTTTTGGATATGCTGTGAGGAAATCTGCGGAGCATCTGCATGAGCGCCGTCCGGCAGGCGTCTACCAGCGGTGCGTAGTTGGCCATGCCCGAGGACGCCGCGCTCACGAAGGACAGCACGAGCGGCGCGCCGGCCTTGAACTCTTCGGCGCGGAGGGTCAGGAAGAGGCGGAGGTCGTGCCGTGCTTGTGCCTTGAGCTGGTCTCGGCGGTCTATCACCTGGTCTTCGTCGGCACCGCCGCCAGCGCAGGGACATGGTCGAGGTGGTGAAGAGTCGCGAGGGAGAAGCCCGCGTCCACTGACCGCGAGGGCATGACGCGCGTATAGAAGCTCCGTGCGATCATGGATGGGAAGATGTCGAAGTCGGCGGTGTCGGCGTCGTCGGTCCAGTGGACGTCCACGATGGTCGTAGCCAGGGACGTGAAGTCGTTACCTGGTCGGTCGCTGAAGACCAGCTGGATTTGAGACTGAGCATTCAACCTGCCCGTCCGAACGTTGGCTCTGATGATGTGCTCGAACGGTGTGATCCTGTATGCAGAACGTATTAGTATTCTGTCAATACGATAACTGATTCAAAACTATATCGAACGAGAACAGGGAAGCATACGAGTTCTTGCCCTGAGCCGATCCATATTCCACAACCGTGAATGTTCCCGCCGGCCCCTCTGCGGTCTTGTTCGTGATAGCACCGTCCAAGAGCGGCAGCACTCTTTCCATCGCCGCGGCCTGGAGGGCGGAGTTGGAGTTGTAGAAACCAGCACCCTGCATGGGGACGTCATTCGTGATAACACCGTTGACTGCACCTGTGTCCGCTTCGGTGCTGCTCCATGCGGCGGTGTTGCCGAGGACGATTTCTAAAACACCTTTGGCGACCTGATAGACTTGTGCTGAGAAATGTATGTCAGATTTGGTACGGGACCGTCATGTCGGCCCACTGTATATGTAGATATCCATGTTCGGCGAATATTGTACATGGAAAGAGAAACCTCCGATACAGAGTTGGGAGATGGGCTTTTGGATGCCGCATACGTTGGATGAATACTCGGAGATGGACTTATTCTGCATGTTGCAATATATCGGCTCCTTTCCAGTTTGTCGATATTGGCCATATCATCTGATCTGTGAGGTACAAAAATAATCATATCATCATATTCGAGATAGTATATTCGAACAGGCAGCACAATTGCACTGGGATGTACCTCCCTGCCTCGTCACAATCCATACTCGTAGGATTTCTCCACGCTCACAGATGGAATGTCGTTAGCACCGCCGCCAGGAAACTGGCCCAGCTGGGGATATCGGCAACGAAGACGCGGATGCGGTGGATGTCGAGCCAGCGCCTCATATCGCGGGTGCTCTCGCCCCGGGACCGATCCTCGATGATATCCCGGATGGGGAACGCGATGAAGGGGACAAAGGCGAAGTGCAACACGGTGAAGGCGAGCCCGGCGGCGTACCACCGGCTGGACTGCTGCAGCACCGGCCGCGCGGTGGTCAGGAGGTTGGCGGCGGCGGTGCCGATGGTCAGCGAGTTGAGGCCGATGACGATGAAGACGCCCTGGTGGAAGAAGCGGTGGAAGTAGGCGGGCAGCAGGGCGTTGCTCTTCTCGCGGTGGGCGGGCTGGAGGAAGCCGGACAGGAACCAGTGCTCATCCCAGCATTACATGAGCGCCGAGGTGCTGCTCAGCAGCGGCGCCACGCGCAGCAGCTTCAGGGGGTCGTCGAGCAGGCCGGATGCCATGGCGATGTAGACAAGGTGGTGGTGAAGAGACGCTGGACGAGGTCGTCCGTTGGTCCTCCTGCCTGACCATCGGGCTGGAATAAATGACATCGGACAGCAGGGGTCGCTTGCTCGGCGTGTTGTCCGCGAAACCCGCCGACGCAGGCCCTTGCCAGGGGCAGTGCGACATGCCCTGCAGGATCGAGGACAGGTTGATATATATACGTCTCGGGCACCCGCCGGACGGCTTAGGGCTTAGGGCTAGGGCTCCGGTATCTTGCCGCAGACATGTACCTCCTACTGCCACTTCCCTCACGACATATCATAAATTCCTCGTATGACCCATATTGACTATTGGATGCACTGCTGTACCCTACAATATGGTATTGTCTATTGATGACCCAATCCGTTCTGGGCACTATCAAAACCTTTATAATCATACCGCGCCCTTGTAGGGAAAGATGATCAAAGGCGGGGATCAAAATGTATGCTCTCTTCACCCCTGGCTCCTCGGTTGATCCTTCTTCTCTTCCAAGCCAAACTCGGTGTTCAGTTCCTCGCGCAGCTTGAGCCCCTTGACCAACAGCGCGATGGGGATGCCGATCCCGGCGAACGCGATCGACACCTGCCACACTGTCCTTAGGCTGTCGATATAGATCCCCAGGACGATCCTGCGCACGGATGGCCTAAGCGCCCAAGAGCGGAGGAACGCAGCGCGCTCGTACGCACCGCCGTCCACGAGCAGGGCGCGCACGGCCGCATCGGGCACCCGGCCGGCAAGGGCGTTGACGCGCGAGTTGAAGATGGCCGACGGGATTGCCGTGCCCCAGATGGAGCTGAAGCTGCACAGAAATGTCCACGTCGCGGCGGCTGTCGCCACCTCCGACTCGGCAGCGCCGCCAGGATCGCCGGCAAACAGCTGGTGAAGACGATGCCGGCGCCGACGCCGAACAGTAGCTGGAATCCCACCCACTCCCCCGTGGACGAGTGCTGGTCGAGCAGGGTGAAGAGACAGCAGGCCACGGTCATCAGCCCGAAACCGAGGAAGTGGAACGCGCGGTAGTGTCCGGTGACGGTGATGAGGATCCCCGCAAGCACACCAAAGGGCGCCGTGGTGGTTGCGATGGGGAAGAGCATCACTCCCGAACGCGTCGGCGACGCATCCAGCACCGCCTGGAAATAGACGGGGAGGAAGTAGCAGACCCAGAAGGATGGGCATGGTGGGCTCCTTAACCAGCGGCGTGGCCTCGTATCCCAGGAACGCCAGGAGTCCCACGAAGCCCAGGACGAGCGGGACGATGGTCCGCCAGGAGGACCAGGCATGGACCGTCCCGCCCCAGGCCAGGGCCAGCAGGATGGCGACGACCGACAGGATGAGGATGGTGTTGCCGACGATATCCACGCGGAGCAGCCGCTGCCAGATGGTCCCCTCGCGTCAATACCGCAGCCGGAGAAAGGGGATGAGCAGGGCCAGGGCCGCGCCCGCGAGAGGTAGGTTGATATAGAAGATCCAGCGCCAGGTCGCCTTCTGCGCAAACGCTCCGCCGAGCACAGGCCCAACCACGGACCCGATTGCCCACATCGATCCGATGATGCCCACGTATTTCCCCCGTTCCCGCAGGGAGACCAGGTCGTACACGACGATCTCAACCATGGTGTTGATCCCCCCGCCGCCCACGCCCTGGACGCTGCGGCCGGCGATCATCATGGCGGTGTTGTGTTCTCCTCCAGCGACGCCGCTGCCCAGGGCAAACAGCGCCACGGACAGGAGGTTCAAGCTTTGCAGGAGCGGCGGGAGCGTCGTTCTCGCGCGAGGAGCGGCATCGTTGTTCGCCGCGGAGGCAGTATCCGCAGCGGTTTGCTTTGCTTCCATGGCAGTCGGGTTTACGAACAAGTGTCACAGAGGTGTGAGATCTGGGCATCGGGCTGTCATTATCTCTCTTTCGGCGGTCCTGACGTGATCGGAGGGGGATTCGGCGGATTTCGTCGACGCCACGTTTTACCTCATCCACACCTCCATGAAGATCGATCGATCCCATATTAACATCTCCTCGTTGAGCCTTGTGGAGGGAGCTCTGGCTCGTGTCCCTCGGACGATACGCCTTGTGTCGACATGGCCCACGGAGACGCGGGAGCTCTGCTCATGGTGCTATACCGGGTGCGGGATACCGACTATATCTCTGCCAGAACCATCCTCATCCTGTTGCTGCTGTATTTTGTGACACCGCGAATGTGGAAGGTATGTGGCGGGTGACATCTCGGCATGGTTTCCCGACTGATGCAGCTCTTCAGGTCCTGCAAGCGTCATGGTCGCCGCTGAACAGGATCCCGGAGCCGTGGCTGAACAAGCTCTCAGAATGGCCGCTGGTTCTAGCCATCACCAGGGGACAAAGGTAAATAAATCATACGGCTCCTCTCACGATGCAAAAGAATCCGCTGCTAAGGACGGAACAAGTCACGAATGGACGGCGGACCTCCACCGCCGTCACGGGCCCATCGTGGTCCTCGCGCCGGGGATGATTGCTGTGTCGGACCGCGAGGAGATTCGACGAATCCTGGTGACGGAGGATTGGCCCAAGGCGTCTGCCATCTATAACAACTTCCGCCAGAATCCCGATCGACCGACCCTGCTGGCGTTCACCGACAAGAAGGCGTATGCCGTCCGCAAGCGCATGGTCTCGTCCATGTTCGGCATCCGCTACATCCGAGGGATGCAACCGATCATGCGCGAATGTGTGAATATCGCGCTCAAACAGCTCGCCGACGCCTGTGCTGCCAGCCCGTCCGGAGACGCGGTCGTGGACATCAACCGTCTGATCCGCTCCCTGGCTGTGGATATCATCGGCGCGACCACTTTTGGCCAGACGTTCGACGTGGTGAAGAACGGCTCCCATCCGCTGCCGGTCAAGATCGAGAGGAGTCTGCTCCTGTCAGGTATCTTCCAGTTCCTCCCGTGGCTGAAGGGACTGCCATGGTTCCCGACCCGAGATCCCTATATCGACGACTTCACCCGCGGGATTGTTGAGAAGCGACGGGAGACGATGAAGACGACGCCGCGTCATGACCTGCTGCAGACGCTGGTGGAAGCGGTGGATGACTCCCCCCAGTCGCCCTTCCAAACCTCGGACCTGCTGGATGAAGTCGTCGTCCTCCTCACGGCCGGCAGTGAGACAACTGCGAACACAGAGATCATCCTCCTCATGCTGCTGGCCAAGCATCCGGACAAGCTGGCCAAGCTGCACCGGGAGATCGACCAGTTCTACCCGGATCCGGATCGAGAGACCACGGCGGAGCTGGCGCCTCAGATGCGCTACCTCCAGGCCTGTATAGACGAAACCATGCGTCTCTTCCCCGCGATGGCGAGTGGGAGTCCCCGCGAGACGACGGAGAACACCACCGCGCTGGGCTACCACATCCCCAAGGGGACCACCGTCTTTCCCACGACGGCCACGCTGCACCGCCAGCCGGAGCTCTGGGACCGCCCAGACGAGTTCATCCCCGAGCGATGGCTGGAGCTGGCGGCCGACCAGAAGCCGAGCGAGATGCCCTTCTACCCGTTCTCTGCCGGCAGCCGCGTCTGCATCGGCAAGCACTTTGCGCTGCAGGAGATGTACCTCTCGGTGGTGTCCCTCCTGCGCCGGTTCGACCTGGAGTATGTGCCGGGACAGGACGAGTCGACGGTTTTCCGGGTTGCGTTGCAGCTGAAGGCGGGCAAGTATCTGATGAGAGTGAAGCCGAGAAAGACATAGTTTATCTCAGTGTGATGAATAGGATGAGATTGGAATGTGATATGGATGTTGTGGGAAGCAGGAAGCAGGCTGACGCGTACAAGGGCGATGGAGGCCTCCGGGCCGGCGCAATCTGCCTCCGACGTTTGTGTGGGAAAGATGCTCTTGTATGTGATCACGAAATTCTATAACCTGGCAAGATCTTTCTCTTGTCTGATCGTTTTGTCTCTAATGATAAGAATAATGATTTGTCGAGTTGTGAATACAATGACAGAAGGTTTATTACTTTTACTGCTTACCAGATGTGCATATTACTGGGCATTGTTGATTATATATATCGAGGAGAATATGCGCTATATATATATATATATATATATATATATCAAGGCCTGTAAGATAAATATTTTCTCGACATAGCTCTTAAGGAGAGAAATGTAATATATAAAACAGATGTCTCTTCATTGTCGCAACAAACTACACTCATAGCACTGTGTATCTTATATATATATACAGATATATATAAGATCAAGATAACAGTAATTCAGCTTCAGAGTCCATCTTAACAGCATACCATATAAATCTGCACCTACAAATACTGTCAAAAGTAAAGGGATTCGCTACAAACACTGGGAAAGGCTCAACATGGCCTTTGCTAATTGTATACCTTGAGAATTCCTGCTGATCTTGTTGTTCCCTAGATGACACCATCACGCTGTTCGCTATATCTACTGTCCGTAGACTTCAGGCAGGTGATACCTCCGGCCTAGGTGCTGTACTTGCTATGTTGTGCAATTCTACAGTACATTCGCTTCCCGGTGAAGCCACTTTCAAATTTCTGTCCGTGAAACTTTTTGGTCTAGTATGCTGTTAACCGTTGTTCGGGAGCGATATTTATTCAGTTTCAGCCATACATTCTACTTTTACTGCAGTTACTCTTCTAGTTCGTACCTAATTTCAGAAATATTTACGTTGATTTTCAACAGTAAAATGACATTCTTCTTTCTCATGTCTCTACAGAGCATATGAGAGGAAAGCACATTCTAGCGCATTAATCGCGTCCGTTGCATAACGGACCATTATCCCTGGAACGTTCTGCGTTTGGCAACGAACACCTGGTCCTTGAAAACCTCCCTGACGCCGTCCGATTCAATCACGTCCCGAGACAATGCCACCACCCGGGGGTACTTGTCTCCCATCTCCTTGTCGATAACCTGCATGAATCCCCAATACAGCCACGACGCCAGCGACAGATCCGCCAGACTCGTCCTCCGTCGCCAGCCACCTCCTGCCGACCAGATGCCGCTCGAGACAGTCCAGCGACCGCTCCAGGCCGGCGAGTGCTGTCGTCTCGACCGCCTGATCGTAGGGACGCATGCCCACCCGCCACAGCACCAGCTGCACCACCGGGTCCATGACCTCGCTGCCGGCGAAGCAGATCCACTGGCGGATCTGGGCGCGCTGGGCCGGAGTCGCGCCGACAAGCTGCGCTGCCCGCGGTCTGCTCTCGGCCACGTACTGGGCAATGGCGTCGGATTCGAAAATTCAGGTTCCGTCGGGACATTCGAGCGCAGGGATCTTGCCCGGTGGGAACTTGGAGCGGAACTCGCTGGTCCTGTTGGTCTGGCCCATGGAGAAGTCGGGTGCCAGCTGGATGTCGAGGCCGTTGAGGCGGGCGGCCGCTCGGATCTTTAGCGTGTCAGTATCTTCTCGTAACGTAGAGAGTGGTCACGATATCCGGGACGAGGTGCGTACCTTCAAGATGCGTGCATTGGGGACGTAGGTTTAGAGGGTCCTGAATGGAGCCATGTTGGTTCTGGCTCCCCAGTGGACCGTTCCAGTATGGACAGAGAAATCTGCTCAGCTGTCTCAATGAACTATAATGGACTGGACAATAACAATGCTGCGCGGAGTCCAGAAGGTGGAATTATTGAATCGATTGATGTTTTGATCAATATGTAGGAACCCACATCCCTGGACACTCATACCTCGGAGGCTTCGATTCCGCCTCCTATCCGCCGTATCCTCGTGGTAGCGTCCACCGAAAGATGCCGATTTCTCGTACCACGGCAAATCGCCGATCAAGAATTCCACCGAGCCAGGTCCGTCTGTCGAGTTCTGGCGCACTTGGACATGGAACAATCATACTGCACCTCTACAGGCCGCGGTAGATGAGTGGTCCAAGGCCAGCTCATTCCACAGAATCGCCTCGGCCAGCGCTTTGCCGTCCCTCTCTCCGCTGTGAGATCGCAGATGCACTCTGCACGTGCGTTGTCCATGCAGACGCAATATCCGGGCCGGAAGTTTATGTCTCCTTCTTCGGAGGATGTCCGACAGTCAAGCGCCACGTTCAATGGCATATTTCAGTATACCTCTCCAATGGAGACCCTCTGAAGAAAGCGCTCGAGCCATTCCATCGGTGTTTGATAGGCGGCTCGACGTATCCTTTTGCACATTGAGGATTGGTTGGCATGATCATGCTGTTTTCGAGAATCAAGCTTTCCGTGAATAACATGTTCTGGTCATCCATGCATCCATGCCAGTGTGGAGTCGCTGCATGGAGAGACGCGTCACGGCCACCTCTCCAATGTGGGGACGGACGAGCTGAGTATTCTGGAAAAAGAGAAGATCTGGTGCCTGGCTCGGCAGATGGCCATGCAGATACCAGCTGAATGTGTTTCACGCTAGGGTAAGCTTAAGTTGCTGTGTGCTGTGAAGCAGGAGGTGACTGGCCGTCCGGCATTCAGGGGAGCTGGAGATGCTCGTAAGCTTAAGCGGTGAGGCGGCGATCAGGCCGTTTCCAGACTAGATGCCAAGACGTCAACCTCGCCCAGCCTCAATAATGGAGATCACTGATGACGTCCCACGGCAATGGGGCATCAGATAATCCGCGTCTTCTGGTGACAGGTGTCGATGGTTGCGGATTACACAATAACAAAACACATAAAAACCGTCCAGACAGTGTTTGCATGAATCTATAGAGGACATATTATATCCATTGCGACATCATCCAGCAGTGATATAGTTACCCAATACTATGCAACAGATACGCAACATTGAAGGAGTTTCATCAATCTGGACTCTGAGACATGGTACGTATCCTGTGGCTCGTGTCAATTGTTCCCTTCGAAGTTTAGTGATTCCCCGCTGGTGGAGGTGGGTTAGCTAACTAGCCCTACGAGCAGCGTAGCCCTACAAGTCCCACAAGACGGGCCTGCGTGGAGCTCCGGGAAGCGCATTCAATAATATCGACCGTATCAGCTGGCCGTTCCCTGCACGATGGATACAGGAGACATACCGGCCCCAGTCGTGGGGATTGTTTAGGTTGCGCATATCACGACCTGGTCCTATCAAAACTGGCCATTTGGATTCCCCGAACTATGTCTGGCCTTCAGTGGAATCGGTGACCGCTCTCTCCGACAGCGTCTACAGTTGATCCCGCAGGCCTACGAGGCCTCCAACATGGCATGATCTCCTGATCGACACGTGTGTGTGCTGACGCGTTTCCTGCGCACATACTCATCTTCTCGTCCAGCTGAGATGGACGTACAGGCTCTCTCAAGGAGTGGGATTCAGGTATAAAAGGGAGGACAACCACCGCGCAGTCAGCTCCAGAGTCATCAGCATCGACAACACTCGCGATCTTCAGCCATCTGCCTCTCCAGCTCTCAGCCTCGACGCTCTTCTCTCTTCAACAGCTCAATCCTCCAGATTCTCATATCATACACATCTACCAAACCTCTCTCAAAATGCACTTCACCACTGCCGTCGCCGTCCTCGCTGCCGTCTCCGGCGCTGTTGCTCAAAACCACTGCGGAGTTGCACCCGCCGGTACCGCCAACCCTCCTGTCCTCCAGCAGCCCTCGGGCATCCAGACCGCGGAGGCCTGCCGCGCTGCCTGCGAGGCCAACCCGTCCTGCAAGTCTTTCCTCTTTGGCTTGGAGAACAATGCCATTGAGTGCAAGCTGTTCGCGGTCGAGGCGGCGCAGATCCCCAAGCAGGCAACCGCCAACCTGCTCGCATACGACAAGGCCTGCACCGACGTCCCGAACGTGAAGCCCACTGCCGACAACCCGACTGGCAGGGAGCCCGCGAAGCAGGCTCAGAACCCCAAGCTGGTGCCTCGCAACAACTGCGGCGGCACTCCGGCCGGCAAGACGAACGTCCAGCCCCTGGCCGCCCCCGCCAACATTCAGACTGAGAAGGATTGCCTGGCCAAGTGCAAAGCTGAGCCCAGCTGCAAGAGGTATGTCTTGCCTTTATCTCCATTATGGTTTTTAATGCTAACATTAGCCCCCTTCTCCAGCTTCGAGTTCGGAACCGTCAACGGCAAGAAGGTCTGCCGCCTGTTCAGCGTCCCGGCTGCTCAGGCGCCGGCTCCCCAGAACGGTGAGGCCCTCAAGAGCTTCGATGTCGGCTGCTCCCTGTAAACAGCCCGCGTGACGGATTTCCCCTGATCTCTGGTCCGACCAGTCAGGGAACGCCGCGGGTTCCTTGTGGTCAGGAAAAGGGGTCGAGGTGGATAGACCATTGTAGGGAGAAAGGCGGTGGATCCAATAGTTGGATTGTTGGTGTCTTAGTATCGAGTTGTTAGACAGTCGTTCTTTCTTGTTATGTTGTTAGTTAGATTATAGGATCAAACTGCAGTTTTTACTCCTGCAATATCTGGTATTCATCATTCCAGTAGCATCAGGAAATCAATCTCAGTAGACAGCAGTCGAAAAAGGATCGAACAAGCTTCTTACAGTTGGACCTTTCCAGATAAAGTGATAATATAATCTACTCCAGGGATTCCCAATCTGAATCTCCAGGGCTTCTGCCTCTTACCAACTTGACGTCTCGAAAGGATCAGGGATCGCATGTCAAGATCAAGCACTGTAGTAAGAGAGAACAGGTATCCAGAGGATTCTTAAAGTATACCGTAGATAGTATTGTTCAGGATAACTGGACACGCAGCCCGGACCGACAGGACGGACGTAAGTCCAGTTCTCTTGTGACGTTCATCGTGTATTCTTCGGACTCTCTCCAGCCATGAAGAGTCAGCAGTGAGGTCTCCTGTCAATTGATCTGAAATTGTCAAAATATAACGTAATCCACTACCGAGCTGCGCGGCCACCACCTCGGCCACCCCCTATCATCAGATTTATCGCGATTTACCAACGCACCGCGTCATGGCTGATATATCAAAAGAAGGGCGTATGCAATTAGCACTTGAAGCCTATAAGAAAGGTCTTTTTCCATCAAAAACTGCAGCT
>Ga0207767_1000442_pt1 | contig 26734 bp, 25 predicted proteins | sample HigsolmetaGSP17D_FD_184845 | JGI IMG/M metagenome (GOLD analysis project Ga0207767, IMG submission 184845) | High solid enriched microbial communities from the Joint BioEnergy Institute, USA - SP1-7-D (SPAdes) | ecosystem: Engineered > Bioreactor > SSF (Solid state fermentation) > Aerobic >... | reverse complement strand
TTGGATCATGGAGCTTTGTTGGATCATAGGGCTTCGTTGGATCAGGATGGGGGGGTTTTGATCCATTGTCACGTGCTCCCTGCATGACATACCCCTCCTTTATGCCAACTCCGGCTATAACACTCAATCGAGCTATTGATTTTTTTTGTAATGAAAAACAATACTCCCCTTAATTATAAGGAAAACCATTCGAAACAGACAGATGGATATGTTGTTTGTGATTGATTGATTGGTTGGTTGATCATTAGAGGCAGGGACATTGTGTAGGATCTGTTATATATATGTATATATACTTCATGATAATGATATGAGAAGCGGATATGATATGATAAATCTCGAAACAATATAAATATATACAGATATATACCTGATATGATAATATATATATAGAAGGGATGCGCTACCGGACCTAAATCAGACCTCTGACCAGACCAGTTCTCTTGTTTCCTAAAACGAAGACCCAAATATTTACTAAGTAGACACAGATACAGACACCTCGCCTCACCTCGGCCTCTGAAGGGGAGCAAGGGGAAATTAGGTATTGAGATATCGAGATTAATCAAGATTCAAACTCCACGACTTTGCTTACAATGCCGTCGCCACCGCCGCCGTCGCCGTCTTTCGATGATGATGGTGACTTCCCGTCATTTTGCTCTTCTCCCGCACCAGGCGCCGAGGTTTCTGTTTCTGCTATCGTTGACATCGGGTCGATGTTATTACCACTACCGTGTCCCTCCTTCCCGTCGAGAATGGATGTGCCCCGCATGCTGGCGACCTCCGCGCCTTCGAGCAGATCGCGGTCCTTCTCGCGCACGCTGCGTCGCTCCGGGTCACCGCCGTACGCGCCCGTGCCCCAGCTGCCGATGCCGCCGGGCATGGGGGGGTTGGTGTCGGAGGTCCCGCGACGATCGTAGTCGTCATCATCATCATCGTCGTCGTCGTCGTTACGGCCGAGAGCGTTGCGTTCCATCTCGCGCTGCGCTTCGTCCATTTTCTTCTTGATGTCGGCCGCCATGCGCATGCCGTCGGAGACGATGTTGTCGAGGACCCCGCGCAGCCCTTTGCTCGGGGGAACGATGCCGCCTGCGGCGCCAGCGACGGGGGCACCACCGGATGCTGCCGAAGAAGAAGGTTGGGAAGCTTTGGAGCCGATGTTGGAGAAGGTGGTAAGGTTGGAGGACGGGGCTTGAGATGCAGGGTGTGGCTGGTCAGACAGGTGGAAGGACTGCGGGAAGAAGGTCTCGAAGAATTGCTCTAGGAGCTCGTCGGCCAGGACTACCATGCGGAATGTCGGAAGGGTGATGTGCAGCGGGTTGTTGGGATCGAGAGCGGGATTGGCGGATTCGGTTCGGCTGGCCGTCATCGGTGTCTGCGCTGGGTTCTGCGACGAGTTATTATCACCTCCGGACGTTTTTTGTTTCTCGTCGATCTCGAGAAGGTCTTCGTCGTCGTCCCTGATGCTGAACGCGCCCAGATTGTCTGCTGCGTCCTCCGTACTGGTGCTAGCTTTCTCCTCCGGCTGCTGAGGAGGATGCGTTGGATCGGCATATTCGAAGCAGCGCCGTATGAACGAACTGACACTACCGAGGAATCTCTCGTCCGTGCTGAGTCTCGCCCTCTCTCTCTGTTCGCGCTCGTACGGGGTGAGAGCAGCATCGTTGATATCATCTGGCTGATTGCTGGGGTTCAACATTCCCTCAAAGCCTCGCCGGGACAGGAACAGCAGCGCCTCAGACATCCTGAGGATTCCTTCCCGATCTACCTGACCATTGCCGTTGTCATCGTAGAGCTCGAAGAAGTAGTTGATCGTGCTCATGATATCCCGTGTACCCTTGATGCGCGCCAGGCCATTGACGACATTCTGCAAGCTGAGGCCTTGCTTGCCTTCCGTGTCCCACTTGCGGAACAGACGACGCATGAACTCGTGGTCCGCCGGCTCCGGCGTGCCATCCAGCTTTGAAGAGGATTTGGAGTTCTCAGACGTGGACTCTTTCCTAGACGAACTGGGAGAGTCAGCGACGGCCCACTTAGCCGTGGCCGCAAGGAACTCCCTGAATGCGTCGTAGTCCATATGGGTAGGGCTGGGACCAAGCCCGACACGACCAAATTCCGCGTCAACGGGAGGCCCAAGGATGGACAACCGCTCAACCTTTTTCTTCTCCTGACGTCTCTTCTCCTCTTCCATCATCCTCTGTCGCTGCTGGCGGTTATAGAGCACTTCATAGAAGCGGTCATATATTGCACCGAGGTCGTCGGGGCTAAGACGTTTACTTTCAGGTCCCAAATTCCGGATCGACGTGCGCTTTGCAAAGCTTTCGATGTTCTCCAAGACTGCGTCCTTGTGCTTGGCACGCTGCTCCGTGATAGTCTGGTGGGTGATGCCGGCAAATTCCTTGAAGGCGACCACCATCAACTCCTGAAACCGGGTGATGGCCCTCAGCTTAGGGTTCTCCGACCGCGGATGCGCAGATTCATCGAGTCGGGAGAAGTATGACTTCAGAACGGAAATGAAGGAACCATCATCCTGGACGTCGAGAAGTTCCTCTCCGTTGATTCGAAGAATAGCCAGGCCAACCTGGAATAGTACCTTCGGGCCCTCGAGAAAGAATACATCCAAAACACGGAAAGCAAACACCAAGGGCATGGAGTTGATATACAGAGAAAGAAACCACGGCAAGGAAACAACAGAGAGCTGTACATCTGCCTTGACCAGATGGTCCCACAGAACCGGCATGGTTTTCTCGACGAGCGACTCAAAAACCTTTTGGTCCAGCAGTGTGCCATACATGGTCGTTGAATAGTATCCTGGCAGGAGACGGTCACAGAGCACTGATAGGAGGAAGAAGGCTTGCGCCTCGGACATATATCTGCCGAGGTTAGTAAAGGTAAAAGGGAGTCAAATGGACAGGGCGGACACACATTAGTAGAGCGGCAACCACAATGTTCATGGCCTGGCAATAGCCTATCTGTTCATTGATCCAACTGTAGGCCGTCAAAACCCTCCGCAATCGTCCAATGCCCTCTTCACTTTGAAAACCAGGATACTCGGGGAGAGATCGGTTCAAATCCTTCTCGATCTCATCTATAGCGAGGGATTCCCGTCCAGAAAACTTGGCTAGCGTTTCAGTGTAGAGTTTGGGGGACCGTAGACGTACATAGAGAGATCCGGATGTGATCTCCCAGATCTCTCCGCGGAGACGATTGGGTAACCCCACTCTTATGAGCTTGTGAAAGGTCGGTTGTCTAATGAGGGTGACATTGCGCCCGTTTTCTACAGACAAGGTGGCTTAATAACCAGGACAGGAAATCCCTCGAGGGTATTATAGAAGACATACCTCTGAAGTACTCCCCCCACAGCCTCATCTTACTTCGATCTCTGAGCTTGCGAGCGTCTCCGGGATATCGGAAAACCATGCCCAGCCCCGCATCAGGCGGCTGACGGACGGAGTCTCCATCTTGACCCTTTGTCTTGCCGCCCGTGAGCAGATACTCCGAGTAGCAGTCCGCCACCACCATCCGCAAGTTATCGATCTCCTTCATTGCTTCCCGCAGCCCTTTCTTCAGACCATCGCAAAACCGCTCGCAGGCCTGCCTGCTCCCGAGCAGCTGGATGGTGAAGCGCTGCGGCACAAAGTCTGGATCTTGAGCCCCCTTCCCCAATGCCCCATTCCATGTTGTCAACGCCAGCGAGAAGATATGGCTCAGGCTATTGAGCCGCTCCACACGGCGGATGGAGCAGAGTGGCAGAGTGAAGCCGTTGCCCGCTGGCCCGGTGCCATTTGTCTGGCCGGTAAAGGTGGTCGAGGCACTGAGGCTCGCATTAGGCGCAAAGCTCGAGGGCTGCGTGGAGAAGCACAGGAACCGTTCACTTAGGTGCAGCTTGCCTGTATACCGGTTGCCCGCACGGTGCTCGTTATGTGTTGCGGAGGAGGACGAGGAGTGCGGGAGGGGCAGGATCAGCTCCGCTGTGATCTCCTGCAGCGGATTCTGAGAGTCGGGAAGGCGGAACTGCTGGCGGAACAGGGAGGCCTTGGAGGGGCTGCGGTCAGAGGTGGTGATGGTCGGGAGGCTGAAGTTGGCCGGGTCAATCAGGGACTGGGCCTTCTGAACAAGAGACGACAACTGGAACATGGCTCAGGCTGTGGATAACGGGGCCGGAGAGATATCAGGATTATTATCCTAGCCCTGCGGCGGCCCCTCTGTGATAAGGAGTAGATAGGAGTGGATGGAGCGGCGCGGCTGAACTAGAGCTCGGATTCAAACAGCACGGGCGTGATGCGAGGGCGCCCACGTCTGGAAGTGTAGGAGGATGAAGGGCAGACGCTGGATTGTCATCGTAGGAGCAGCGGCAACATCATTCAGCCGGCTTCCCAGATCTCATAAAAGAATTGGGGCGCGTCGAAGGACGTCGTGCACTATCTGGGATGTCGACGGGGGTGGAACGGCGGACGTCCAGAACGGCGGCCGCCCGGCGGAGGCACCATCATCACGTGATGCCGAGTGTGCCCTACGTTTCGGATGGTTCCAGCTCCCGGCTGGAGAACAGCTACAGTGTACTAGTCGGAAAAGACGGGCCAGGATGGGTACTACTGCACAAGATACGAGTCAAATTTTATGCTAGCTACGCTTAGGTAAAAGGAAACGGAAAAAAAGAAAAAGAAAAAAAAAGGAGAGACTGTCGGTGCGCCAATTCTTACTTCGCCATATCAAATTGTCATCCCTAAACTATATCCATCCTGTACCATTTTAGAGATCACATATGCCTACGATCTGTCATAGTCGCCCTGACGCCTCTAAACTGGCAGAAGACCGGCGTTCACGTCTCATCCGCGAGTGGTCTAGTTCTTCTCCGCTGGCAGGACGACCGGGTTCTGGTCATGCTCATCGTATTGGGGCGGCAGATCATCAGGAGACTCCGCCATAAGAGCCTCTTTCTCTGTGTCACTTCCGTGTTCCCCAGTACTCGTAGAGCGGTCGTTTCTGCTGCAGCGGCGATAGCGGAGCCACAAAAACACGATGACTTGGCCAACCAGCATGCCGACGGCGCTGGCGACCAGACCTGCCAGGACACCCAGGACAGCGGGAATCACGATGAAGCGGACAATGCGAGAGAAGGTCCGCTCCCACCCGCTGTGGTGCATATGGTGGTGGTGGTGGTGGTGGGGCGGCCGGCCGACATGGTGAGGACGAGGACCACCATGGCGCCAGAAAGGTGGCCGCACACCGTCGGGGAGGGTTTCCGCAGGGTGCCCCTTCAAACGAGGCTTACCATGGCAGCCCTTGGAGATGGGGAGCCTCGCGGCCGCACGCATCATCCTAGCCTTTGCATCCGCGATGAGAGCGCGGAGGCGGGCAACCAGGAGCACCTTCAGGCACTTGGGCTTTCCACGGCATTGCTTCCACGAGAGACGGTCTGGACCAGTCTCTTCGATCTCGGTTCTGGCAATATATAGCTCTCCCGAGCTGGCGCTGATGACAGCCATGGACACCGTCTCCAGAGGCACCGGGTGACCTGCGAGATCGAGAACAGTGAAGCGGACGGAAAGCAGCTGCGCGCCAGGGTCGTCCGAGGCAGCGGCAAGCGGCATGACCTCGATGGCAGAGCCAAGCGTTATGGGATCAGTCTCCAGACCATCGGACTCTCGTCGCAGGACGGCCTGGATGTTCAATGGATGGGCCGGAGGAGGCAGTATCTGGTGGTCGTTCACGAGGAGGCGATCTCCCTGGGTGGAGAAGTTCAACGCCTATTCAACGGTCAGCACACTGGACGTCCAGGACAGTCACACTCCCATGCTTGGAGATGGAAAAGCTGCAGCGGGGCAAGGGCCAGACGAACCAAGGAGGTATCGAAACCGTCAGTCCAGCTGATCTTTCCGTTGGCACCAACTTCGGGGAAGGGGCACTCCGTGCACGCAAGACGGACTTCCTGGCTATGGGCATTGTGGGCATCGAAATGGCGGACAGCCTCGGGAACGTCGACGGAGTTGCCCAGCTCCGGAACGACCAGGAAAGCTGAGGCGCGCAGCGACAGGGCGCCTGCGACAAGAAGGGAGCGGGCGATCATGGCAGAGAGACGGCTAGAAAAGAACAACCATAGGAAGAAAAACGAACGTGAATGGCTATTGATGAAGATATAAAGATGCTTGAGACGAAGTGATGATAACTATTGATGGCAGATGGGGTTGGGATGGACGCCAGGGAGGGAGAGGATGAAGCAAGGGAGGCTGAGACCTGCTTGGAGGGACGAAGACAGCGAGGCGGAGTCGCGGGTGACGCAACCGCGGTCCACCGCTTGCCGCATGCGGCATGGCCTGTCACGCGCCGCGCTGGAGACGCCGGTCACGTGGGGGCCGCCGGCCGACGAGCAGGTGACCTACCGCACAGCCCTACAAGGCGACTCCACATCGAGAATCATCTGGTTTGCGTTCTCAGATCTCTGTCATTATAATCTCTGATTCTCTTTGTCTCTTCATCCGACTTTTAACATGCAATCAACATCATAGCTGACCTAATGCAACGTCTCATGGAACTCCTCGCTGCTACTGACACCCCAAGTTGCCTACTACTCCTTTAACACCTAAGGGCGGAGGACGTACCAACATGTCCTGACAAAGAAAGAGAAATAATTAAAAAAGAAAAAAAAAATTGATACTACCTACCTCACCTAAAGGTGGGAGGACATGTCATGTTTATAATATACATAAGAAATGAGAAAGAATGTCACCGTGTCTCCGAACAGATCAGGGACATTCCAAGCACGCTTCCTCCCAGGCCCTATAGAGCGGCCTTACCCGAGCTCAACCAGGTCTATCTCTAGCCACTTGGCGATTTCAGCATTCAGCATCCGCAGCCATGGATAGCCCAGGGATGCACCATCTCGTATATCCACGAGAGTCTGGCGGGACACATCGTTGGCTTCCAGCCACATCCGACGGTCCCTCCCAGACATCCACAGAGATATGAGGAGTACAAGCCCCAGAATAACCGACAGCCACAAATACTGCCACGGGTCGCTGTGATGACACTGGCCGCTCGCTTCAACAACCACAACCTCGACGGCACGCTCCTCCGTCTGGGTGTCGGCGTTCCTGGTACCAGAACCTGCCGGCAGAGGGATTGTCTGAGTTCCTGCCTCGACCGTAGGGACCGCATCCGTTTGTGAAGAAGCCTCCGTGTTGACGTCAGTGTCCCTGGTGCCAGAGCTCGCGGGCACAGTGATTGTCTGAGCGCCTGCATTGACCATCGGAACCGCGTCTGTTTGGGAAGAGGCAGCCACTGCTTCCACGACCTCCGTCTGGGTCCCACTCTCGCTCGCATGCCACGACTGCCACGTCTGAATCCCTCTTGACACCATAGGATGCTTCTCTGTCTGAGTCCCGTCCGAGGCCGTGGGATACTCTGTCTGCACTCCATTCGATACCATGGGACGCTCCTCTGTCTGGGTTCCGTTCGAGGCCATCGGATACTCTTCTGTCTGACACCATCCCTCTTGGTATTGTCCGGCTGCAGTCTGTGTTCTGGATTCTGCAGAGGTCCTGACTGGCGGTAATAGCTCTTGCTGGGTAGCCCCTCCTGTCCCAGGCTCCTCCACTGACAGAGCCTGAATTACAGAGGGGCCATCTTCCCCGCAATCTTCATCGGACTCGTCGTAGGTCAGTTTTCGCTTCTTACGCTTCTTTTCCCCTTGCTGGGACATGGGGATCTTTCTGGCAAGGCCGAGGGTAGCATCCTCAACGCTCATATTTTCCCGAAAAAGATCGGATAGCCCTTGGGCACGAAAGTTATCTTGGGAAATTTCGTGCCTGAGCGCTATTAACCGATCCTCTTCCTCAATGTCCTCGCAAGCTTCACTGAGCTGATCCGACGATGGGGCCTTGGTGGAAGCGTAGAAGCTACTTTCCCAGGATTCGGGGTCGCCGGTGCGGCCTTCCGACGCAGGGCGGACGTCGGGGCAAATGAGGAGATATTTCATCTCCTCCTCTTTCCTGTCTCCAGCTCCCCCATCCAGCATCATCTCCTCGTCTTGTCTCTCACGGGGATCTTGGGCGTTGGAGGTCTGCTGGATGGGGCCAATGATGGCCGCTGGACGAAAAGAGGCATTTCCTTGACCATTTACTTCACCCTGGACAGCCATGTCCTCATCTTGGCTTTCTGGCCCTGCTGGAAGAGGAGGAAGTTCAGGGGAAGAAATGTCCGAGAGCAGAGAAGCAGGCTCATCGTTCATTCTTCGCCGTTTATTTGGCCAGCATCCTTCTCCTGAAGCCTCAGGCGCAGCTACCATTTGCCAGGAGGCGGCCAGAGAAGACGATTCCTCATCGTCATTGTCGCTTTCGCCTGAATTCCGTCCTTCATCGTCCTCTTGACGCTCCATTTCTGCCATTTGCGCTGCTTCATCCAAGGATGGCAGAAGGTCCCTCTGCGGCGATGAGAGGTAGTCACCTGCGGACGGGAATGCAGACTGGCGCGAGGCGCTTCCTCCGAACGGGATTCCAGAGAAAGGGCTCACTTGGACTCCTGGCCCGTACATTTCTTCCAGCTGCCCTGATACTGCCCGATGTGATGGGAGGCTCTGTCTGACCGAGGGAGTGTACGATGGCATACGGGAAGGAAGCGGAAGACGATCAATGTCCATCTGGGGCCCTATTTGTGTGTATGCCGGCATGTAAGTTGGCAAGCTCGACGGGGGATGCAGAGACCACTGCAAGTCCAGCCCATACGTCCGTTGATCTGCTCGCAGACTCGGCATATTCCACGGCTGGTACTTGGGTGACTCGAATTGCATCCCCTTAGTAGGGCCTCCTTGGCGCTGTGGCTGGTGCTTCGGAGGACCATCCTGTGCTCGGGTAACGGTTGCTGGAGACTGCAGCCCGGGGACCTCATCTTCGTCGGCGTCGGATTCGGTGCTCTCGTCAGAGTCACCTCCGTTGTCAGTAGGTTCCTCAGCGGGCTCGTTGGCAATCTCATCTGCCAGTCTCAGGTCGATATCTACCGGTGGCAAGCCGGGTCCGTCTTCAGACGACGTGTCAGCTTCCTTTTCAGGGGCCTTTTGTCGCTGTTCGGTCCCTTGGATCTTGCCCTTGCTGGTATCCACTACCCGAATCTTGGCTTTCCGCAGTCCGCTCGATGTACGGGTTGTCAGGACCGTGCTTTCCGCATTGTTCGCCATCTCGATAGCCCTGGCGAGACGCGTCCTGAGCTTCTCGTTCTCGTCTTCCAGGGACTCCGACGCCGTGTCGAGCTCCCACTGCCGACGTTCCTCTCGGCATCGCATGATCTCCTCCTCGTAGGCCGCGAGGACGCTTTCGCTCAGGACGACCTGCGTCTGGAGATCCGCAATCTCCTCCTTCTGTTGCTTGGCCACATTCGTCAGGAGTCTGGCTCGCTTGGCGCAGGAAACGATCAACTCGGATTGGGAAGCATTCTCCTCCGCCAGTCGTTTATTCGACCTCTCTACGGACTTGATAAAGTCCTCCTTGGCAAGGTCCTTGCGAGCCATCTCCTTCACGACGGTCTGGCTCTCGCTCAGCTCTTGTGCCTGAAGCTCCGTCTGCTGGCGATACCTCTCGATCTGGTCATTGAGGTCATTGACCTTGGCCAGCAGACGTTCATTCTCCTTGTCCAGGGTAAGGAGCTGTTTGTCTCTTTTTTCGATGAGCCTGTTCTGGTCGATCACTGCTTCGCGGAGCCAGTCGAATTTCTCTTGCGTGGCCAGTGTCCCGTCGCTAATGACCTTGTTCATCATGTCGATGATATTCTTGTCGTTCGAGGAAGCCCCTAGGGACTTCCCCCTTTTCGGAGGAAACATGTTAGACAGGTGTTATCGGAGAAGTACGTGAAGGATAGAGACAGGACCGAGGGCAACTTAAGCGATCCGCTGTCCGGGTGTGAAAGGGTGTGAGAGAGAAAGACATTGAGACAAGTTGACAGTAGGCAGATCAGTCAGGTCACTCTCTAAGGATAGGAGGGAGGTTTTCAGAGAGGAAAAGTACGAAGACAAGACAGGGAAAAAGGCGAAGAGCAGCTACCTGTCTTCAGCAACCTCTTTTGAATCCAGTGGAGAAAAAGGTAGAAAGATAGCAAGACGTGTCATAAGCCCACTAATCAGTCCAGACGTTCTGCAAATGGGAGTTTGAAGACAGGACGAGGACAGAGAAGTGGTACCGAGCTGTTCTTCTCAGATAAATTTTCAAGGTCAAACCAACTATCATTCACGCTGCGAAATCCTGGTATGAGAATGGACTTTTATCAAATGGAGAGAAGAAGCGTGAAGACAGGACGGAATAAGAGCAACTGTTTTTGGGCACTTCTCTGGATCGAGGTACGGAAGTTTGTTCGAGAAAGGAGACTGAAGATCCAAGCATCTTTGTTAGCAAACGATTCCAATATCCTCCCAATGCACTCTTATTTCTCTCGACTTCTGTGATAAGCGCTGACAATAAAGGAACACTTACCCAGCTTCTCGTTTCGCAGTCTTTTGATATTCGTACACGTTGTCTCGAAGTCAGTCTTTGTCGCTGGACGCAGACAACCGTATCAAAGCAGACGGTGCAGAAACAGGTATTGAGGATCCAAGAGAGCAATAGCTATAGCGTCAGGAAGATGGAAGAGATTTCTCTGGTGTCTCACTGCTAGAGAAGATATGGTGTGGCAAGATTCTAGAAGTCGAGGTAAGAAGCTCTGTGTGAGAAGTTGGAGAGAAAAGAAGACGGAGACTTGGGGGTCAAGATAGAGGAAGTTATCGAATGCCAGGCGGCGTGTCCCGTCTTATTCACCAGCTGTTGCTGGTGACTCGACTCGCAATGAAGTGAATGGCTTGCTCTGTGATTCAGAGGCCTTTTGCGTGAATGCAATGGCAAGTGCCTATGTAGGTACGCTCGCGTCTGTCCGCCTCGAGGAACTAGATCAGATACTCGAAAGATGCAGCCGCTACCTTACCGGACAGAGATCGTTATCAAAAAAGTGAACCAGAATGACAACAGGGATCGAGGACCGAAGAACGGTAGGAACTGAAATAACAACGAGAAAACAATGTGACAGGGCTTCTTCCGTCCAGCTCACGTAACAAAAGATCATAGACAATCAGTCTCCACGCGGAGATACCCAACGCGTTGTCACTACTATCGCTATTGCTGTGGCGGGCACCCTCGAGAGGACTCCCGGCCTCTTACAACCTGCCAGGTTAGGTAGCGCATGCTCCGTCAGTGTCCTCCAGGACTCTCCTGGCGCGTAGCACGCTGACTGCCGCTAACTGACGTTATCTCCGCAGCTCTAGACATAGAATATGGATGTGGATACGGAGACATCATATTTCAGCATTGTCAGATCTGTCAAGTCGTAGGCAGCTACCTACCTAACTTGCGTAGATAGATACATATCATAGCCTTTTTTACCATGTAGCAAGTAATAAATAAAAAAGCCCATTGTGCTCCCTGATTCTTCCTATATCGCATACATTAGGTACATACATACAGACGTACCTGCTCTTCTTTTTCTTCTTCTTTCGGTTCCTTTAAGCGAATACATGAATGAATGAATAGCCAAGGGTCGATTGACCTGATTGTCTCTACAAAAGAAAACGGACATTTTTGTTTTTCTTTCTTGCATACATACAATTCCAGCATATAATAAATAGTCAAGTCAACAATGAATAACGAATAAAGTGTCTACGGATTATTACCCCACCCCCCCCCACCCCCCAAGAACAAGCAGAACAAACAAAGGAGCTTTCTTTATATTTTATATCATATCTATTGCAATAGCGTAGCCTCCAGCGCCCTTGTCAGTTGCAAGGTTATGTGCTTCTTTTACAGAGTTAAAAGAACGGAGTGGAGAGTTTTAGGTTGTGGTAGATCCGGTTTCTGGTCCCCCGTACTCCTTGGTCCTTGGTTCCTTTAGAGTTTGGTTGGGAGTGGTGAATTGTATTAGAGTTAGATCGGTTTATTTGGATGGATAGAGGTGCTCTGAACCGTATATACCTATACAGATAGATAGAACGATTGATCATATCCAAAGAGTCTCCATCGACGCCCTCAAAGTGTCTATTTAGAAATAGATAAGATACATCTATTATCCATAACATTAATGAATAAATAAAATAGCTCGTCGAAGTTTCCACCTATTTATCTGGGTACAGTACCTTTCTAGAAGCCCTTCTTGAGCGGGCAGTATATATCAAGAAGGCAGCCGGCTGGTGTCTGTCCACTGACTGTTCCTTCTTTTCGTAATTGGATTATAGATCTATCTACAGCTTGGAAGACTTCTGCTTCTTCTTCCCCTTGACGTCCTGAACCGCCTCGCCCGAGAGGAGGAAGTCGGGATACTTGAGCCCGGCACCGATCGAGCCGCTGGCGATGCGCCAGGATGCGCCGTCGACTGTTGGAATTGAAGAATTATGTGGTCAGTCTAAACATCGCAGGGAACAGCATCCTAGAACGGAAAACTCCTTCTTCGAGGCTAATTAAAGGAGAATGGACAGGGACAGGAACAGGGCAGGAAGGGTTTGTACTCACCAACGAGTGTCTGCCCGTTGACGTAGCTGCCAGCGTCCGAGAAGAGGTAGACCGTCGCGTCTGCGATGTCCCTGACCGATCCGAATCTGCCGAGCGGTTGCATTTTGGTCGCGGCCGCCTTGCCTGAGGCTGGGAGGAGACGCTCAACGCCCTGAAAGGAAACAGATTGTTACCTTTGTCTATTTCCTAAGACATCTCGAGGAAAATCTGATAAAGAGAAACAACGGAGAGGATATATAATATGATCCAATCCATACCTCCGTGTTCGCGATCGGTCCCGGCGCGATGACATTCGAAGTCACTCCCAGAGGACCAAACTCGAGAGCGACGTTGTTCGACAGCGCGTCCACCCCGGCCTTGGCGACCGAGACGTGCGTCTGGAACGGGATCCCAGTGTAGTGGATTGTCGCGCTGACGAAGATGATGCGTCCGCCCGTGCCTCCAGGCGCGGGTTTAACTGGAAAGGGGCCAGAAAAGGTCAATAATCATGTTCCCCGTGTCGAATTAGTAAGTAGGGGCAAGGTATGCATCGGGCCGGCTTACGGGTTTCCGGGTCCACCTTGTGCTTGGCGGCGGACTTGACCAGGTGTGGGATGGTGGCTTTGAGCGTGTTGTACGAGCCTAGCACGTCGATGTCCATCACGGACTTGAAGGCGTTGATGGAGAGCTGGTTTATGGAGGCAAGGAAGTTGCCTGCCGCGCCGGCACTGTTATCAATGTCAGCGTTGAAGAGAGAGAGCATGCATCATATAGCTGATATGTCTTTCCATCTTCATCACCGTTCTGGAACAAATAAGATTCTTTCTCTGGAGCAAAAAAGGCAACATACATCACAAAATCAATCCCCCCAAGCTCCGCGACGCATCGATCCACCGCGCTCTTCAGGCTGTCGAAACTGCGCACGTCCACCGCGCCAATGCCGATGACTTTGGCCCCGGGCCGGGCCGTGGCAATGTCCTTGGCCATCTTCTCTGTCTTTTCGACATTTCGGCCCACGATGCAGGCGTCTGCGCCCAGGTGGACCAGCGCGCGCACCTGGGCGCTGCAGATGGTTCCCGCGCCGCCGGTGCAGAAGACGACCTTGTTTGCTGGCAGGAGGAAGCGGTTAGGCTGAAAATAAGCGCTTTGAGGGGGTTTATGGAAGAGTTTAGACAAACTTACTGAAAAGACCGTCTTTCCAGACGTCGCTCACGTAGTCTGACTTTGGGATGGGCATTATGGATGGTGCTAGCGATGGTGATGATATGAAGTTGATGCGAGATGATCTAGGTAGCCCGTACTACAGACTGGCCGGATCGGGAAAGGTGGAAACAGGGTATATTGTCGATAACGAATACAGCAAATAAAGAGATTTACCCGAGAAGAGAGTAATCTGGGACACGTCTCCCTACCAATTTAACCTTCACTGCAGGAGGTGAAGGTGAGACAGATGCATCTACTTTGTTTAGGAGATGCCGAGGCTCAACTACGGGTCTCGGCCGGTGCTCTTAAAATTACACTAGTTATATTTCAGTAACTAATTGCGCTCGTTAGGTAATCATAGCTGTATTCTAACCTATTATAGTAGTAGATCTTTCCATCTCCAGTCATCCATAGATCTGACCTGGGACTGTGTTCTAACCCTTCTAGATCTGATATAGAGAGCTTCCCTTTTGGGTGTTGACCCTTCTACTCCCTCCTATTCTCATCACCTCCTTGACATAATGCTCAATTGGTTCAGTTTGCTGAATATTCTCCTGTCGCAGCTCATACTCCTTTAACACAGGCTTCTTTAGCAGCCTTTTATCTTATTGAGCTCTGCGGACAGTTAGTAGAAGTCAGGATCTTGAGAGCCTACCCGGGTGCTCTCAATTATCAATTTCGAAATGAGTTATGTCAAAGTGATTTAACTGTATGACTGATACAGCCAAGGTATGCCAAGCCTGGGGTCCCCACCCAAGCTTACCCAGCTTCAGGAGCTGATATCTTCCATCTGCAACGAAGTTCCATGTCTATCTCTATAGCGCAATATTTAAGTCAACTTGTCCCGGGGGCTGGTTTTGGAATGGAGTAGGCGCACTAAACACCATGTTATTGATACCAGGGAATATCGGCAGCAATGAGCCTGAAACATCGTCACCTGAGGGCCTGGCGCAGCTTCAACTCAACGCGGTTCCGTGGTTGATTACAGACAACTTGATTCGGACCAGAAAAGGTCTGTCATCGACTTCTTGTCGATAGATGCTGCTTACGATGATCAGTCTCTTTTTCATGTTAATGAAGGAAATTGGTGGGTGTTTGGTGGTGTCCCCGGTGAGCACCTGCACTCTGATCCAGAAATTATGCCGCACAGGTTGTTGCAGTCCCTCGAAGAGTGCAAGGACATTCCGCAGACTACCACAAATTCCAAGACAATGGGAGGACAGGACTCCGGTTTGGAAGTCTCAAAATTAGACAAGATTGATAGGCAGAGTGGAAGACTGCTATTCAGATAGAATGGTCTCCTGAAGCTAAAGATACCTTTGGTCAATTACTCCTATCGCTTTCAAAATAGTATTTTCTGGGCCTGTGGAGAACGCAAAGGAACAAGAATAGAGTATCTGCTCCGTCTGATATTTCTCCGTAAAACGAATGTATGCGTTTCCTGAACTCTTGCAGCGTAGCTGTGGAACAAAAGTCCCTTCGGCGCAAAACCACTAGCCACTATCTTCAAAGCGAACGGAAAGCCATCGGCGGCAGTAAGAGGAATGAATGAGTCTTCACGCACAAAAGCCCTGTATCGTCAGATGGGATCCTATGCAGACGACACAGCCAATAGTCCTGCAGAATTGGTTTGCAAGACATGGCTGGTGCGGCAGACAAGACCGCTGTTCTTTCAGAGGGCTGATAACCTCATCGGAGCTTTCATTGAAAAGTGCAGGATTTGAGAACTTGAGCGGTAGCTGTTCGGGTCCGGGATGGAAGATCTGAGTGTTATTGGCCACATCGTGACCATCGACGCCGGCCCAGATCTCGATCAGACGATCCCTCTCCGGGAAGAACGCCCACTTTGTTAAGCTGCGCGCGACTCCGTCGCCTCCCAGATGAATGAAACCTTGTGGATCGAGCTTGAGGCTTCGCAGTATAGCAGTCCCTCATCCGCCTGCGAGGCAGGATTTATCAGCATTATCAACCAAACCCTGGGAGTGACAATTGCTGGTCTTACTGAAGGAGCAGCAGCGTAGCTGCTCACGACAAATCCGGAAATCAGTAGCGTAGTAATGATCTTCATGTCGAGTAAACAGAAGTCAGAAACTCATAAAGATATGGCTATGGAGGATGTGTCACCGTGATGTTGATAACTGTTCAAACCAGAATTCCTTGGGCTCTACCCCGAGGATATATGCTTTCCGAGGAACGAGAATGAGAGATTCAATTTGGCTACATAGCCCAATTCGAGGCAGGCAGACACTCATGCCAGCAAATTCCTGGCTGAATAAGCTAGCTGCAGGCCTTCCGAGCAGATTAACGCCCTGTGTAATGTTGATTTAGCTTTACGTTGGTGGGGTTTCATTGACATGTTCAGCTCGTGCTTCCGGTCCGAGTCTTAGTGACGTTAACTCCACTCTATCTCACAAATAGGCTTCTTTCTTTGTCAATGCACTGAGAAGATCCTGGGTTGGAGTAAAGTAGTATGTGACATGTACCGGGAGTTTTCCTCTAGAATAGCATGTAAAAGCAAGGTTTCTTGGTACGAATGATCACGTTAAAAAACTGCACTATATTAAATAGAACTTGGTGGATGTAGATTGAACTATTTAAGATGGTATCAAACCTGAACTTTGGACAAAGGCTGCGGGTCCTTAATTCCTCATTACATTGCTTCCTATTCCAGAAAGAATAGTCTTGTGCTCATATAAGCGCAATTTTCATAATTTATGATAGTCACAATCATGTCTTGAACTGACTATCTTGAGAATCTCCCCTGGATCAGTTGTACAGACATCACATATCTCCGCTTGGGTAGTACTTTATGGATTTAGACCGTATTGTGTACTATTTTTGCTTCATCTGATCAGATTACTAATCAAAGCAGACAAAAGAGAAATGTAACAGTGGGACTAAAAAAGAAATTCAGAATAACTGCCCCCTTTATCCTAACAGCTTGCTATCAGCAAATTATGCTATCTATGTATAGAGGTGAAAGATTGCGGCAAGGAAGAATCGTGGCGCTTGCGAGTTCAAATTCATCATTTGGCTCTTTTCGAACTTCACAACAGGATTCATAAGTGAGTTTTGAATAGCTTGTGAGTTTGGCCTGTTCAACATCTTCTGTCCTAGCCTTTCCCAAGGTCATGTTAGATCGTAGCTTCCGTCAATGTAGGGTAATCAAGAGATATACCCCTAGGGTACAGTAAGTTTTATTATGGAGCTAGGTAAATGTATGCTAGATTTATCTATGACTAGGGTTTTATTTACATGTCAGCATGTGGGTTCCCCGAATCTATAGTTGAGCTGATGTCTACACAGTGAGCTCAGTGCTCCGCCTAAGTTGTTCTGCCATGTGTGAAATGTGAATTCTACCGCCTGGACTGTTTAGGAGTGTTGAGGATTTTCTGCAGATCCCTTTCCCTCCTGGTAGCCCAATTGTCTCGTCCGACAAAAAAGTTCTCTTCTGTTGGCTTGACAGCGGGCATGCCAGCAAGATATGGCAGAGCGTCTGCGAGTCCGCCTGCATCTACCGTTGCTGTGTGTCACATCTGGGACACCACACTGGCAGAGATAGTTCCGTAACCTTATCTTCCCCGTATGCATCTGTATGATGACGATGCTTGAAGACTCGGTGCAAATTCCAGCCCTCAGAACCTGGGGTGTCAGGACTGGGGTTAGTTGCTACGTCTCCCAACGTTTGCTGTTGGACTGCTATTATTCCAGCGTCCATTGAGCTTGCATCTACTGGTGAAGGCTTTTGCCTGCTGTCTTGAGTCCTCGCTGGAATGCCGGTTGTGACACTGTCGAGCTGGAGGGTATCTCTGTTATTGGGCACCGTCATGAGCCAGTTTGCCTCTATCCCGTGGCTTGCTTGGAAATATTGTTTGTAATTCCTTTTCCTAGGCCTGGAAAGATGCACCGCATGATGGTGACTATTCTGTTCCTCGGCGCTTCTGCCTACTCGTGCACTGATAATGCCGGAAACTCACAATGCGGAGAATAGGGCTGCGAAGACCCTGCCAGCGCTGTGTAAAATCGAAATCAAGATACTCTTCCCACTGTCATATTTTGCTTAAAAAGAATCCCTCTTGCATGCCCAATGTGACGGGGTCCTGACAGACGGAACAGCGTCGGGAGGTTGCAGCCGGCGGCACACTATTGGCCGGGCGCCGGCGCGTCCATGAGCTGTCAGGCACGTCGCCGACGTCAGTCTTGGTCCGTCAACCCCTCCATCCTCGACTCCTCCCGCGACCTTCTTCCTGCACCGTCTGACGACCACAATCGGGCATTGTGATCTTGCAGAACACTCCGACCGGACCCGTGGACGACTCTGCCCTTTGCTTTCCAGTGTCGATTGGTCGTAGCTTCTGGAGCGTGGCATAGGCCACCCCTCTTCTTTGGAACTTTTCTGCCTCGTGCATCACAGACACACCAATTCAACATGCCCTGCCCCATCACCATCACCAAATTCGTCGGGACAGTGTCCCTGGGCCTGCTGACGGTATGCAACTTCATCTTTTTCTTTCATCTGTAGATGCACGCACCCATTCCCTCCGAAGATACTTCTCCGCATCGTCCATCTCTCTACCCCTCACCAAACCTATCCCCCGTCGAGAATACAAAAACCAGAGTGATAATTGCATCTCCAATCTAACATTCTCTAACAAAAACAACAGGGCCTCTCATACTCAGTGGCCACAGTCACCATCCCATCCCTGAAACTCCTCCCCACGGCCTCCCATGCCTCCCGCGCCCTCAAGGAAGTCAAGCGCCGCGCCCGCAAGCACGCGCTGCACCTGTCCAATCTGACCAATGCGTGCATCCTGTTTGCCTGGACCGTCTCGCCCCGGCGCAAGAAGCATCCCTACCTGATATGGATGGTCCTCACCTCGACGATCGGCTCGTTCGGCATGGACTTTTTGTACAACAGGGAGAAGGGCGTGGTTGGCTGGGGCAAGATGGTTGTCCAGGACCTCTGCTTGTGTGCTGCCAAGAAATTGAAGACCGCCGCCACCGCGACCACGAAGAAGGATGAGGATCTGGTTGTCGTCGAGTCCGAGGAGGGAGAGGAGGTCGTTAATGGCGAGAGCGTCGAGCAAGACATGGACCGCGAGCGTCGGCTGCAGCGCGCGAGGGCCTGGTTCTCCGGTGTGGCGCTGGCCATGGGTGTCGTTGGACTGTGGGGTGACGGGGCATGAGTTCAGTTGCTCCTCGTCGAACGTGCGGATCTTTCTTATCTCTGGTGGGGTGCAAGTGAGGAAAGAATCTAGATGGCCTGTTCTCGACACCAAGACTCTGAGCCTCATACTACCCTCAATTGGACCTCGAGCCGAAAGAATTACGACGTGTATTGGAAATCACGTTGCGAGTTTCGTTGGAACGAACCTATAGATCATGACATCCTTCTCTCTTCGCTTAAGGGAACAATCGCGAGCCACCCTACTCTGCTGACCCCTATACGATCCATCTACTTACCTTCTCCGCTCCCCCTCTTTCTCTTCATGTCTATTTCTTTCATTTTATCAGTCTTTACAGTGAAAAGTTTCGACGATCGGAACTTCCCGGTCAGGCTCTGGAGTCTCTACTAGGAATCCCGATTTAGGTGTTGGGCTACAACGATGCGTGTGACATTTGCGAATTTTGGCTTTCTAGGAATTAGAATTTGGACTAGAGATGAATTATATCGCTTTTTGCTTATAATCCTCGTGTTTTCTTATGATCTTTCCCACCTTGTCTCTTTCATGTTCTCTCAGTTGACCGCACAGTACAGTACAAGCAAGGAGATTCCGGATCAACAATCGAATAACTGTTACGAAAGATATTGCAAGTGGTCTTTCAGGTACTGCCATTGGGTGTTGGGATCCATTGGCGTTTGCAATAGGGATCATTTTCGTCGCTATCTACGGAAGGTGATACCTCCGGTCGTATTGTTATGAGGTACTACTGTATATAAAGAGATCTGCAGCCCCTGTCTCTCTATAACCCACCACGTCCACTTGTCATGATTGCACCGTCCTTGTTGAACAGACAGGGAAATTTGGTTCATCTCTTCGTTAAATAACTCTCTAACCTCCACAAGCTCACACTCTGATCCCAGCTCTATTCATTTGTGCTGATGAGGCGTTGTCGAAAGAAAACGCTCTGAACTTGCGGACTTCTCAGACATATACAAGTTGAGTCCTGTCATATAAAACCACATATGGCCCCCAGAGTGCGAGTCTATGGGGAAGGCAGGATTTCAAGACAACAAATGGGCAGCCAGGTCACGACCAGAGCTAAGCCAGTCTGCAGGCTGGGAAAGCGTTACAAGGCGGCTTTCACAGCTCTGGCCTCAATTTCCTTTCTAGCCTCTTCTCTTAGGATACGCATGAGAATCTTCCCGCTCGGGCTGTTCGGTATTGCGTCGACAAACTTGACGCCTCCTTCCAGCGCCTTGTACTTGGCCAGTCTGCCGGCCAAGAATTTCTTGACATCATCCTCCGTCAGTCGCTGGCCTTCCTCGCCCGGCTGTTGCACCACGGTATGCGCGCGGCAGCTCACCCCCATCACGCGAGAACCGAACCCCGATGACAGCCGCATCAACAATCAGCGGATGTGAGAGCAGCACCGCCTCGAGTTCCGACGGAGCCACTTGGAAGCCGCGGACTTTGATCAGCTCCTTCTTTCGGTCGACAATGTACCACTTGCGGGAACCCTCCTCACAGTACGCGATGTCGCCCGTCTTGAACCATCCATCCGCGTCGAATGACTCCGCATTGGCCGTCTCATTCTCGAAACACCCGGAGATTACGGTGGGCCCGCGAACCCAGAGCTCACCGAGAACGCCGTAGGCGGAGATGTTGTTTGCGTCATCGTCAATGAGCCTAATTTTTTTGTCAATTCCTCGGTCATCGGTTAATAGTGGTCAAGGGGATATCTTGTTTGCAGACGGGATAGAAACTGACTTTGCCTCCAAATTTGGAATCAGTCTCCCTACGGAACCAGTGTCATCGTGCTCAGTGTACGGGAATATTGCCCCAGTGCAGGTCAACTCCGTCATCCCCCATGCCTGTGTGAATGGGACCTCTTCGTTCAACAGAGAGTGGAACCTAGCCTGCGTCTGCTTATCGAGTGGAGCGGCGCCACAAGCTGCCCACTTGACCCTTTTCAGGAAGTTTCTCTTTTGGGTTAATGGTGACATGATGATGGCGATAACCATAGGAGGGACCACGGTTATATCTGTGACGTTGAACTTCTCGATGTTTATAAGGAACTGCTCCAGGTCGAATCGGCGCATCATATACGTTATCATACCGATTTTGAGCGCGCTGAAATGGGTCGATGGGACCGCTGCTGCGTGGAAAACGGGCATTGCCATGATACGGGAGACCTGCGGTCCGGATAATACATCAATATGAGGCACCCAGTGATCTCTACCAGATACACAAGAAAAAGGTGGAGCGAGCAATTAATTGAGGAAATATATTCTTGAGTACTTACCTGATATGGTCTCGGATAGGCTTCCCAAGCAGCCTCATGTTGCGCCACCAGATTATAATGGCTGATGACCGCAGCCTTGGGCAAGCCGGTAGTACCACTACTAAAGAGCCTTGCAGCCGTGGTCTCCTTCGAGGTTTTCAGATCGTCGAACCGCACCCAGTCCTCCTCCCCATGGGCCAGAAGTTCCCTCCACGACCGCATCCCTGCCGGTGCCTCCTGACCCAGCACGTCAAAGATCCAGATATTGCTCAGGGAGATATTGTTCTCTCTCGCGGCCACCAGGAGAGGCATGAGGATCTCCGGCTCCGAGATGAGGAACTTTGCTTTGGCGGTCTTGATATGGTGCGAGAGCTCGAACTGCGTGTAGGACGGGTTGGTACCGGTGAAGACGCCGCCAGCGCCGATGATAGCCAGGACGAGCATGGAGTAGAAGATCTGTTTTTATCTATCCCGATCATGAGGACGAACATCGACGACGTGTATGATCTTTAAAGGGTGGCAAAGGTGTGGCTCGCTGTGCTACATATCTCACGACAGGTTGACCAAAAGTACCTCTATATAGTGTGTAAGTCGGGGGAAAAGAAGCTCTTTTTCTCCATGGATTTTGGGTGGTTCACTGCCAGTGATTCTGTTCGCCCAAGGCCATGGGTCCCAATTTGTGGAGGTAGAGCATGTTACTGACTCCAACAAATCTCCTGCACCTACCAGCTATCTCAGTATCTGCGAGAAACTGCACCAGCAGGTCCAGGAGTAGCAGCAGGCAGTTCAGCAAGCTGTGGAGCAGACCATTTATACAGGGGAAAAGGATGAGGTGAATCTATGGCTGGATCAGATACAATAGGTGTGCTATTTAGCTGGATGTGACTGGTTGGATCTGCTGCTGTGTGAGATTGAACCTGAACTGAATCTGCTGCAGCCATCCACTGCAACTGAACTAATTGCAGGTGTTATTTGGCAGATCATAGAGAGTATGGCCTGATGCAGCTAGGCATCTGCTATCCACTAGACTGGGCATGTTCATATGGATTAAAGTGATTCAGATAGAATACCATCAGATATGCCATCAGCCATTACAGCTATATATGGACAGGGAATCCATTGTTAAGCACATGCGGTCATTGCAGCAGATTTTTATTTTTTTTTACGTGTATACAGCAGCTGTATGACTGGAAAAGCCCTCTATATTAATTCACCCAGCAGCAGCAGGTATAGTCTGAGCAACCATCTCTATAGAGCAGGCCTATCAATCTGTCTATATCCAACACCCCCAGCGGAATATTTTTCATCAGTGATGACCAGAGGGAGAGGAGGAGGAAGAGAAGAAGTAGAGACTGAGAGTGACCAGGCAGAAGAGGAGAGGCAGGAAGAGAAGCAGGAAGCACCAAACCTACCCCAGTTAACACACATCCAGAAAGCATACTTGGACCTTTGCATTGAGCTGTTGAACCAGTTCATTGGGCAGTGGGAATGTGACAGTGTATTAGTGTGCGTGCTAGCTGTGCTGAGGATGAAGACAGGATAGTGCAACCTCGAGGATTACCCACCTATTTTATCCAACGTGGTCAAGATTGCCAGATTCATGGTAGTCCAGAAGGTGTTCGAATTAGATCCCTGCACCTGGAAAGCATTGTAGCCACACTAAGTTCCTGATGCTGCGTGGGAGGATGCCAGCACCATAGTGGACGACGATCTTATATATTGCAGCCAGGACAGCGGCGATGACAGTACCACACCCAAACCCCCATTTCCCAACCAAGTGTCACAGCTTGATTCCTTGGTCACCATGTTGCCGTTTGGCTCATTTACATTCCTCCGCCTGTCTATATCTTCCTGTATTGATTCTTTCTCTTCTTCCTTCCTTTCCTTCCCTCTTCAAGTTTAGGATCTTTGCAAGATCAGTATCTAGGTTAAGATATTGAATTTCATCTATCAACGGTCACATGTACAACCCCTTCACTACTTGTACAACCCCTAACCTATTGCCAGTCGAATATTGCCACTAATGCCTAAGTGGTATGCCAAGAAGCGTATCAGCCTAATCAGCACACGCTGAATCGGAATCCTTTGATATACTTCTTATATTACCCTTCATATTGCACTGATACGTTTTATTTTTTTTTTGGATTCCGTTGGTAGATTCAAATAATCAGAACTTCCATCATCATACCTTTGGATTACTCCGTTCGCGCAGTCTGACGCCTGTTTCGGATTTCCGACCCCTACCAGGGGCACACCCAGTACCAGTGCCAGAGCCATCTCTTCTACTTCAATTTTTCCGCGCGAACATCACTGTCACGTGCCGTACGTACGGCTGTCACGTGTCACCCCATCGTTTTGAATGCCTTCAACCCCCTACTAATCTCCTGCCATTTGACCCCTTCGGCCCATACCATTCAACCTACCATTTGACCTGCCATTATTTGACCTGCCATTCGACCTGGCATTTGATCTCTTCAGCTCCTACCATTCAGCCTGCCAATATGCAAAAAATCGCCTTCTTTGCCCTTCTTGCAAGTCTTATAGGGAAACCACTGAATATCCCTTTCAAAAGGGGAGTTCTATTCGTCTTTATACATGTGTTTATTGTTATTTTCAACACGAATCTTTTAAGGAGATGGTAGAGAAGCAAAGATGGGTTAATTCATCCTTTAGATATGAGCAATGATTAATTAGATATAGATCTAGATATAGATCTATTTTGGATATTGATTCTAGGCCTTACTATTGCTCTGGATGTAATGAGCTTCGCCAACCTGCACAATTTGGCTTTTTTCAACCCTCTCGGATCTTCCGCGACCGCTATAGGAAGAGAAAACTTAATGGAGTTGATCATGGGGTTGATCATGACATGATTAATGATATATTAAAGGACTGGGTGCAACGGGCAGGTGAGGAGGACATTAAGACTAGGAATCGGGCAAGGCGTGGATGGCCACCACTTGCCTGCCATAAACGGGAGCCTCTAACTGTTAATGATTATTTAAAGGAAGGGAGATCTATGGAGGAGTGTTTAAAGCTATATGGATTCAACGTCAAAAAGATAGGCAGGACCGGGCTAGAAAGAAGGGAATAAAATAGTTATGAAGTAGTCATAATTGCCCCCCTTCGAGCCGCCCGAGCGAAGCAAGGGGTTACCGGCTCGTTGCTTCGTACAATGATTCCTGAGATTCAGGTGTTTCTTCGGAGCAACCTCGGAACGAGTTGAGGGAGAAGCCAACATGAGAAACATTGGTGGGGCAACAGATGTCCCCAAAAATGGAATTAACAGATTTCACATGTGTCATTTCAGCTTGGAAGTTAACGCCAAATTTCAGAGCATCCGGATTGAGAACATTTAGGAGAACAAGGCAAGATGTATTGTCTGTATTGTGGAGGTATGACAATATCAGGTTAGTTAGCCGTGCCTTTTGCACCACTGCTCCTTGTCTGAAGTGGTCCCTTGGCTGTGCATTCAAGCTATTCGATCTTGGTAGGCCGAACAACGACCTGCGGCTCGCCTTAAGGATGCTGTGCAGAGTCTCACTGCCAAGAGCTCCACATGTCTTACCCGCCTGCCCGGTGGGAAACAAGTCCAATCGGTTGACAGCGGTGCATCATGGGACAGAGAAACCTTTGCCATGGTGAATGTGGCATACTCCTGTTTGACTGTCATTGCTTCAGCTCTATTAAGGCTAATATGCATCAAGTTATCCAGAGATTCAAGCTTGGGCCTTGACCTGTGAAGTAGTAGCCAATGTGAGGGCAATCATACAAGAGTAACAATCTTATTATGCTCACAAGTGCCTTTTGGGCAGCGGTTCCAGTCTTCCCCAGCGGCTGGCGATCAAGGACCAGTGACTATTTGTGGCTTTAGGTGAAAACGACTGTGGGGTGACAGCACGTCTCTAGTAGGGCTAGTTGACGGCCATAATAGGAACTTGTCTCCTTGGATAGTGACCTCAGCGGTGGCCACTAGTTGACATCAAAGCGTATTCGGATGTACTCCGTAACATGAACTTGATCACATGGAAGCCAGCTGGCAAGTTATAAAAGCTGGAGCACGCCCACCTTCTCTGGTCATCACACAGTCCATCTTCTCACATCAAAAGCCAACTCGCCATTACTCTTCAACTTTAACTCATCCATAACTCATCCATTATCCAACGTCTCAAAAATGCACTTCAACTGCCTTTCGCTTGCTGCTTTGGCCGCTGCCACCGCCTCGGCTCTTGCTTCTGCTCAAGCCTCCTCTCCTGTACCCGCCGATGCGAAATTTGGCCTGGTCGCCATCCACTCCGGCAGTGCCGTCCACAATCAGGGCTTCAACGCGGCCTTGAGCAGCATCTTTGCTGGTTTGCCTGCTCAGAATGCCAGTTGTGCCCGCCCCGGCGAGAAGTATGCGACCTTCTACCTGAACGAGGGAGCACTCTTCCTGTACGACACTTCCGCCACTCCTCAGCAGATTTACGTCGACCGCTCCGGCATGGGTATGTGATTTTCCTACGTCAAACCAAGGCTTGATTTTGTGCAGAACTAACTCCGATGTAGGCCAGGGCAAGATTGGCTACACTACCGGTGCGCAGCCTGCACCCAGGAACGCTGAGCGCACCGGCTGGGCTATCAATGCGGACGGCCATCTCCAGTTTGCCGGCAACGACCTGGTTGCTTGCCCTAACAGCATAGACGGCGCTTTCAGCATCTGGGCATCCGGCGTTCAGAACCCTGCAGGCAACAACGACTGCGTTAGCATTGCTGCGCGGGTTGTCGAGACCACTGACCCCAATGGCTGCCTTTACACTCAGTGAACTATATGTAGCATAGAATTTTGCCTTGGTCAAGACACTGTATGTAATGAGATTTTAATTCAAGCACACATACTGTTCTAGATTGGGCGAATGGTCCATTGAATGAAGAACAACTGGGGAAATCTGATTGTCGATCGGTGTATTATGGCTCTCTCGGGCGGAGATTCAGCCATAAACTGGCCTGTAGAATTTTGAGGTATTCGCATTTGCATTTGTAAGTCAAAAAAGCTATGAATAAAAATGCGAATATTCGTAACGGATACATATATGTTTGTTATTAATGCTGACCCCTATCCGTATAATTCCTTGCAGGGGTGCTTGCACTGGGTCTCCGTCGGGTCCACACGAATGGTTCCGGGCGTGCCAAGCGTTCGGTTCTTGGGCCCCTAGCTTTCTATACCCCAGCCCTGAGTCGGGATTTTTCGCGCCCCCATTGGCCCATCCGGCCGTGCTCCCGTATCCGCCGTGCGTGCCCGAAACCACCGCGTGACGAGCACCCGCCGGCCCGGTTGGTCCGATAAACTGCCCTTATCCCATCTGGGGAGTCGCCTGCGGGCGGTTCTGCAGCGGGAGGCGCAGACCCACCTCCGCAGCAAGCTCTATCTAGTCTTAAAAACAGTTGAAAGGCTGAAAATTGGTCCAAGCAGAGCAAGATAACCAAGCTTGTAACGTAATCGATCACCGAGCGAAACAGATCACCGAGCGAAACACCCCACCAAACTACGCGACGCGCTCATCAACTTCAACCACCAAAATGCCACGCAAAACAGCAGATTCAGCAGTTCATAAAGA
>Ga0207767_1000439_pt1 | contig 27015 bp, 30 predicted proteins | sample HigsolmetaGSP17D_FD_184845 | JGI IMG/M metagenome (GOLD analysis project Ga0207767, IMG submission 184845) | High solid enriched microbial communities from the Joint BioEnergy Institute, USA - SP1-7-D (SPAdes) | ecosystem: Engineered > Bioreactor > SSF (Solid state fermentation) > Aerobic >... | reverse complement strand
GGGGGGGGGGGGGGGGGGAGGGAGTTTTGCTGGCGTAGCGCAGGAAGCGTCCTGGCGTGTCCGCTGCCCCGTCACGGCCCGTACCGCCCTGTCGCGGTCGTGGGGACGCTGACCGTACCGTACGCCTCGAGCCACCGCGCCAACGGCGGGCGGAGTACGCGGAAACCGTGACGGTACGTGGTATCTTACGACGGCTCTCCTGCCTCCCACGGCCTCGCAACCCCTGTCCCGTACCAGCGTAATACCGGCGGCTGCGTGCAGCGCGTGGGCATACGGCCAGCCGGCGTGCCCGCAGCACGGTGAGCCCGAGGCCCGTCGTGTTACCTGCATCGCAACCACCTTGATCTCGCTGCAGCGAAAGGGGCGGTGAGAGACATCAGGCACGGTGGGGAGTCCTGATGGCGGATGCAGCGCTGCGAACGTCGTGCAGCCGGGGCCAGGTCGGGACATCATGCCATGCCCTCGACGTGCCCTCTGTCACAGACACGGGGCCAGCCGATCGCGTTCTCTGCTGCTCCCTTCTCCAGCGTCAGACAATATGGATCTGCGTGCAAGAGCCCTATCCCGGACAGCATCTCCTAGATCTGCTATGTTCGGAGCCGCACCGGCAGCAAGACACCATCACCAACTACCGATCTGGCTGTGTCAGTGCTCCCCCGAACCCGCCTTTGCCTGATACGACGCTCCGTGACCGGCCCGGCGCTTCTTCAGTCGTCACAAGAACGGCTCGCCAACGGTGCAAAGTGACAGGGCGATGCCGCGTCTCATTCGCCCGGCGGGCCATGGGGAAAGATGCATGGAACGAGTCATATCGCCCCGTCGATCCTCAGCGTCCGAGAGAGAACGCTGCACAGTGACAGAGGAGCTGCACCTCCAGTCTCACAGAGTCCTTTCTTTGAGCGAGGAGTGCCCTTTCCAGCTGGTGCTGACGCCTGTTATACATAGCAGGCCTGCCTTCTCCCTCCGTACCCCGCGTCGGCAGCAGCCGGGAGATCACGTTGCTCCTCGCTTCCGTTTCTGCAGCGGCCCTCCATCCACCTCGTCCACGCCCGCTCCTCTGCCCGACGGCCAGCGCATCTCGCTTCCCGGTGACACAATGCCACGAACTCGCGGCTCCCTCCAGCGTCCAAGACGTGAGTCTTCTCCTCCACGTTCTTCGTGCCATTGCATTTGCGATGTACGATGATCCAAGGATGCTTCTGGTCAGGGCACTCGAGCCAATGGCCGCATCTCCGCATGCGCCTATTTTTGAAGCCAATGCAGCTTCTGCAGCAGGTGAGTTGATCAGCTCGTGCTGCATACCGCCGTACCTCGAGATCTTCCCCTTCCTGCCCTGACTCCTCCCGCCGTTCGCCGCTCATTCCTGCTGGCGCTTTGTCGCGCTCCACGTCGCTATACTGCGAATCAGTCAATCATCTTCCCGCCATCTTTGTCTTCGGTGTACGGAAGCGTTCCGTACACCGTGTATTTTCTATTAATCTCTCTATTAAATGCCCTTGTCCTTACCTCTGCATGCACGAGATGTTTTTTTGACTCCCTACCTACCTAATCATTGGCTCTGTGCTCAGTGGCCACTGTAATGGAGAAAAAAAAAATTCTTCTTGATCTACAGTCCTCCCACGTCTTCTTATTACTCCTGCCCAATTTTAACCTTGAAAACCTTAAAATCCAGTTCTTTCACTACTACGATCGTCATCGTTGTCAATCGACTCGATCAATCGGTCCAGCCCAGCCTCGTCACAAACACACGGTCACAGCGTTGACCATGTCGCCCCGGCTGCCTTATTATCTCTTATTCTTCCCGGCACATTATTCCTATTTTCGTGCCAATTGTGGGCTCCCCAAGCGGGGTACGTACTCTTCAGGGCTAAGCTACATTTTCCAAACCGGATGCTTTCTGCCTGCGACAACGACCCACTTTCTATATGCCTCGAAAGTTCAAAAGAGAATAGTTAGCCTCACTATTAAGTGGGCCGTGAGATCTAATGCACATTCCTCGGACTGTGAGCACAGAGCACTCCACTACTATACACCGTACGGAGTATGTACATGCATACGTACTACTGCTGTATTTCTCACTGCGTTGAAAACAAGACCGGAATGAATGTGTTCCCTCTGTGACGTCAGTTAGGGACTACTTCCTACGAGGTTGGAAGTGCAAAGAAGATGGGAAATGATGATTCACAGAGCTGACAAACAGGTACTTCTGATTGGTATCACATCACATCCGGGAGTTCCTGCCGGCAGAAACTCCACGGATTCTGTCCAGATGGAGCAGCAAGTACATGCCTAACAAACAACAATGACAACAAACAACAAAAGAAAAACGAAAAAGCCTGTGCCGTCGCCCTGGCCCAAACCATCAGAAGACGGTGGTTCCAGGGGGCAGACAACAGGTACAGGACAAGAAAGAAAAACAAAAAAGGAAAACACACAAACACACATCTCGCTGCCCCCAAACTCTATAGACATGCAACAAAACTAACAACGACAGGAATCTGAACAACCTGTGCGCCGCCCTGGGCCCATCCCATCGGAAGATGGCGGTCCCAGGGGGCAGCAACAGGGGAGAAAAAGAAAAGGAAAAAGATTTTTTCAAAGCAAAAGGAAGAACGACACTGACATCGACGCCCGCGAGTTCCCTGCGACAATGGAGAGACGGGCCATCACTGACCCGTCTTCCAAAGCTCCAACCACATGTCCAGGTGCCGTTTAGCGGCTTCGAGGGCCTCCATGGCTGCCTCCCACTTGACCCTCGCGTCGTCGATCTTGGCCTGCAGTTCCCGACTGAGAGATGCGTGCCTGGACATGATGGCGGACCCCTCCAGGTTGTTGCTGTCGAGCGGGAAGGGGAGAAAAACTCGCTGCCCGGGAGCTGCGGGAGCGGAGGCATCGGTGGCATTCGAGGCGGGGGCAGGAGCAGCGCCGCCGGAGGTCGTCTGGATGACGACCTCGACGCGCTGATCCGCGTTTGGCTTTTTCCCCCGCCTCGTCCGCTTCCGTGGAGATTCCTCCACGATTCCGATGCCAGCGGCTGCGGCATTCTTGTTGGCAGAAGAATCGACCAGCGACTCTTTCTCTTGGATCTCCGCAAGCTTGCGCTTGCAGGTCATCATGCCGCCCCGGGTCTGCTGCTCCTTGGGCGAAGCAGGCATCGCGGAGGATCCGACTTGGGCAGCGGCGGGCTGGGACTCTGGAAGAATCCCGCCCTCACTGTTGTTGTCTTGCCATCGGATCCGACGGGCCTTTTTCGCTGGTGCGGCAGCAGCAGCAGCAGCGCCGTTGTCGTTGTTGTCGTTGTTGGCGGCGTCCTCCTTGTCATCGCCGCCGACCTGTGCCTCTGCCTCCGCCTCCTTCTCATGCCCCCTCTTGCGTTTCCTCGGGGGCATGTCGGACGAAGTTGCGTCCACGGGGCGACGGTGCGTGCACCGCTTCTTTGACTTCTTGCAGTCGGCACAGGCCGGCGTCAACTTCTTCGCCTCAGGGTTCTTGGCCACTGAGGCGCGGATGCCGCGCTTCCTTTTGCTGCCCTTCTCGGGCGCCGGTTTCTCCTCCGCAGGAGCCTCCTCGTTCTTGTCACCGGCAGCGCTCTCGGTCCGAGGCTGCGGTTCTGGGAAGGGAGCTCTCTCAGCCGCCGCTGGCGCCTCCTTCTCGTCATCGACGACTTTGCCGTCGTCGTTCTTGGCGGGGGCGGAGAAGGAGGCGACGAGGGATTCCGCCAGGACGCGGTCCCTCCTTTCTTGCCGCTTGAGTTCGATGCACTCGCAGCACAATTTGAGGGCTTGGCTGAGGAACCCCTTCACGAGGGGCCGCCCGCATCTCACGCACTTTGTGTCCCTGGTATCGCCGAGTGCCATTGTCTCTTTTCTTTCTCGTCCTTGGATAAAATTGTCGAGAAGAAGTAGGAGGACGAGAGGAAGTTCGTTCGTTCGAAAAGGCACGGAAAAAAAATTGACAGGCGAAACCAAAGGACAGCCGGAGGATCAGGCGCGCGTTCTGGGCCTAGATATATTTGCTGGGAATCCGAAAGAGGTTACTTGCCGGTGGCGGATTTCCCGACGGAAAGAACAAAAAAAGAACAAGGGAAACAATGCCCTTATGAATGTCGGCCTTGTTCAAAGCGGACGGCCCGTCTCACACAAAGGCAATGTGGGGGACCTGTCCTCTCGAATGAAAGAAACAATTGTTCCCAGAGGAACAATTGCCCTGACAAACGAAAAAGAGTGGGTCTCAAGGGAGAAGAAGAAGGAGGAGAAGCAGAGAGAAAGAAGATACCGACAAAGGGACAGAAAGTCTCCACTCAAGAAAGGAGTTTGTCGAAAGAGAGAGAGATGAAGGTGAATTCGTCAGGTCAGGACAAGGCAAGATCCTCAGGTTACCGTCCTATCCTTGATGTTGATTGACGTGTGGTTATGATGGTCGTCAGGAGTCCGTCCGATGTCGATGGCTGTTCCGAGAAAGATAGAGGCAATATCCGACAAGCAGGGTCTCAACCGCGCGAGCCTTGATAAAAGAGAGTATGGAGGAGAAAAAGAGAAGGACAGAAGCAAGAAGAGGATAGAGGAAAGCTAGTCAGGTCCTTGTCTCGTGGGTAAGCAGGTGGCTCAAGGTAGTTCTATCCGAGGACAGGAACAAGCCGAAACGCGTCTGTTGTGCTGGTTATTATGTTCGGTGAGGAGTCTGCCGAAGATAGAGGGTGTCCAAGCTGGAGGAAGATCGCAAGATCTCACGAGAGGCAATCTCAACGGAGCAAGTCCGTAGAGAGTATGAAGGAGAAGGACAGAGAAAAGAAAAAAGACAGAGGAAAGCCAGTCAGATCCTCAGTCAGTCTCCTGAGCACAGCGAGTGTCCTCTCTCCAAGGAAAGAAGAAGCCGAAACGCGTCTGTTATGGTTGGTTGTTATGGTCGTGAGGAGTCCGCCCAGCGTCTCAAGATCTCACAGGAGGCAGAGTCGTCTCAACGGGAGTGAGTCCAATAATGGAAGAGCGATGAAGAAAAAGGATAGAAGAAGAGGATCAAGAAAGAGTCAGACAATCCTTGCAGGAACGCAAAGAACAGTGACTCCCAGGGTGTTCTCTCAAGACAGGAAGAGGAAGAAGCCTGCTGAGACGCGCGTCCGCTGTTGCTGTGGGTGCTCCAAAATGGTGGAGATTTTGAGAGCTCACAACAGGCACGGTCGTCTCGAAAGAAGAGAGAATGACAGTGGAGAGAAGTAGAGTCAGAAAGAGAGGAAGAGGATCAAACAGAGCCAGACCAGACAGTCGTGATAGCGAAGCACGAAGCAAGAAGCTCGAAAGTGTTCAATCGTCAAGGAAGAAGAAGAAGGTAGGTGGTTGTTGTGGTGAAAGTGGTGAGGAGGAAGAAGTCGCTGGAGGACCTGATATTTATGGGGACCTGGAAGGGAAGCAGAGAGACAACAACGACGACGAACACAGCAACGGGGAGGGATCCCACGATGCGAACTCGCTCAAACAAACCAAACTGCAACCTATTGTCTGCTGCGATTGTGTTCCTACAGTGAATTCTAGAGAATACTTTGGGTATCTGTGTGATCTGTCTACAGATAATACGGGGTTTCAGGGCCTCTGCTACCAGATGAAAGGAACTGAGCTGGTTTTCAATGCCCTACTTGGTTGATATACGCGTAGAAGTGATGAGAAGAGGCTTTCCAGAGAGGAAATCTGATTATCATAACAAGGACTTCTACCGTTGAGAGAAGATATCCCCTCTGAGAGGTTCTCAACAAGCTACATCAATCGCTCAGTATCCGTATAATTTAAAAGGCATTTAGAATCAACGCTATCTGCCACAATTCACGGCCACAGCTCAACTTCCTGCCACCGTCCACGCTCCCCGTCCTCCTTCACCACGGTCCCCTTATCCCCAACCTCATCAGCATCGGCGAACACCCACTTCCATCGCTTAGGGTTCCCGTATTCAGAGAGATCCAGCCGCTCGACCTCTTCAGGACGGATGACCACGACGCGGAAGTTCTTCCTCGCAACAGGGTCATGTAGGTCGTATACGTCCTCGCCCATCTTGAGGCCTGGGTCTTCCGGTACCTCAGACTTGGGACGGCCAGGAGGTGGATATTTGAAGGAGCCTTTTACGCGAAGTCAGCAACAACAGCTGTCACGAATGTCTTCCAGCTGGAAATCAACAAAAAGAAAGAAAGCAAGACAGACCTCTCAGCACAGGCGTATGATTCGCAAAATACGTCGTGATCTCCCTCTCCCAGCTCCACTCCCCTCTTTCAACATCCGCCGCACCACCCGCATCCCGCATCCTCATGCCCCTCCGAACCTCCTCTCTCGCCTCCCTCTCCTCCTTCTCCTCCGGAGACCCCCCAATCACAAACGCCCTGCCCCGGATGCGCCACTGGTTCATGACCTCCTTGGCCCAGAAGACCGCCTCGACGGCCCCTCCCGAGCTCACGAGCTGCCCGACCTTATCCATCCGCACGTCCGTGGTGAGGGCGAGCATGTCGCTCTCGAACACGGGAGGGTTGAGCGCGTCCCCGTCCCCGTCCCCGTTCTGTTGCTGCTCCTGCTCCTTCAGCTGCCTCTCCGCCTCCGGGTGCAGCGGGAGGCGCTCGCCGAAGAAGCCGCGGAAGCCGCAGTACCGGGCGCGGGGCACGTATCGGCCCCGCTCGTCGCGGGCGACGGTCGAGAGGACGAATTCCGCGGAGGGCATCTTGCTGATGTGGGCCTGGAAGGCGGGACGCCAGGGGGCGTGGGCTGCGGACCCGGATGCTGCTGCCATGGTAGTGATAGTGGAGGAGGGGGAGGTGAGGTGATATAAATGACGGTTCAGACGCTGGAGAAACACGGACAGGATGCAGCGTCAGAGTTCCCAGAGGAACCCAAAAAAAAGCACTGATAATAAGATATCTCAACGCTCCGGGTATATATTTATTTGTGGATATTCGACGAGGGGCAGGCAGCTCTAGATGTAATTGAATCAGATCAACTGTGTGCAGGTAAATCAATCTAGCGTCTTTCTTTTTGCAAGCCACAAGCAAAATTGTCGATCAGTCAATGCCCATTGACCGTTTATATATTGTACGTAGGATCAGGAATTAGAATTCCCAGAATTGTTTTAGAAACTAATCGGAAAAGCCTATAGAACTGTCGACTCGTTGGACGTTGAAGTGATGTTTGAATCCGACGACATTGCGTGAACTCGACTGACGTCGGTGTGCGGGGTGCACGTGCTTATCTTATCGCGTCGCATAGTGCAGTATGCGCTAAGATCCCGTTTCCCTAGACTCAAGTATGGAGAACGTGCTTGGATAACATGCTCATGTCCGCTATATGTTGAAAACTACATTGGCTTGGTGTACCTAAATGTGATGCGCGTATACATTTTCCTCAGCCAGAGATAAAGAGGCGAAAAAAAGCAAGGATCGTCACCTACATTCTAAAACAGGCCGCACATATAATATTCCGGCACAAAGGACTGCGCCGACCGACCCAAGTGGCTCTTGGCCCGGGTATTGGAGCGGAAAGTTCCTTTGCTTTCCTGTTTCTGTCACTGCAATGGTCTCCGGTTGCACGAGATACGATTATCATAGGCAGGACCAAATTGATAGACTCCATTACGGTGGGCGGGGAAGTAATCGAAACGTCTTTGTTCTCTTTGGGCAATATCACATTTCACTGCCGACATGGAATTTTTTTTCTGCTTTATTACCGGAAGCTGAGAGAGATTAGACAAAAGATATGCATTGATCCTCAGCATCCAAGCTCCCTCTTACCTGCCCGAATTATAGGAGAATAAAAGAAAGAGCTGTATTTACTGCCACCTTGAAAAAGGAGCATTGTTCTATTTTCTTCCTAAAGCATTGTCGACGGAATGGATGCAGACAACTCCACAAACACCAAAGACCTGCTGGTGGATGGATGATCATAATGGAAATCGAAAAGGGTCATTTTGTATCAATCACACTTTGCAAATCCCGTTGTCCTCCCTTTGAAATGAAGACACCCGTTGCGTAGGTATGATTAAAACGTCCTCGTAAAAGATCCGTGATATATCCCCGGAATAAAAGAAAAAAAAAGAAGGAAAAAAGACAAATTTACATGCGCATCTTGTTCTCCTCGTCGCTCTCATCGTCGCCCAACGCACCACCCGGTATCCGTCCCTCGTTCAACTCCTTCTCGATCCGTGTGATCTCCTGCAGACTCTTCGCCTCGCGGATCATCTTCTCGACCCGCTTCCGCTCCTTCTCGGTGAGCTTGACTCTGATCGGCTTCTCACCCGCAGCGCGGCCTTCGCCGGCCGCGGGCCCGGTCGACGGGATGTCGAACGTGCGGGATCGGATGCCCATGATCTTGGACGCGAGCGCGGACGGTTCCTCGTGTGTGCCGAAGAGCTCCTTGGCCTTGGCGCGCTCCGCATCCTTGACCTTTTGGTAGTCGAGGAAGCGGACGCTGGGGATTCGCCAGATGACGTAGTAGCGGTAGTGCTGTGATGAATTAGATGGCAGTTCCTTCAACTGGCATGGAGGATATTCCCAACTGACCTCCTTCCTCGTCACTGGATTATCCAACAACACCAGATGCGTCAGCTTGGGCAGCTTCCCCAGCGGATCCAGGTCCGCCAACTCCGCCATGTTATTCGACGTCAAGACCAGGCACGTCAGGTTCGGTAGCGACGACGCCAGGTTCGGGTGGATATGGTTGATCCTGTTGCGGGCGAGCATCAGGGTGCGGAGGCGCGGGAAGAAGGGGAAATTCGAGAGGGAGGTGATATCGTTGTCCGTGAAGTCGATCGCATCTTGGTCCTAAACAATAGAAGACAACGTGTTTAGTATTAATTAAATTTAAATATTCCATTCATAGAATAAGGATGGATAGAAGGCGACACGCGCGTAGAATTCGGCAAGGTTAGGAGGCATGCGTACCTTGGCAATACCCAAGTTCTCGATAGCAGGTATCTTGTGCCCTACACGTCCCAAACAGCGCCAAAAAATTGGTATCAATCATGTTCATTCCACAAACAAGTGTAGTATCTGCTCTTTTCAGGTTTTGTGTGAGAACCCACCTCTGAGATCCAGCTCGCGATCCTTGAGCGGGTTGATGTAGGAGAGGGAGTTTTGGATGAGCTCGGTGGTCAACCGCATGATGGATGAAGGCGCGCAACGGAAGGCTGAACAAACAAACTCCTTTATTGCGGTATCATGAATTAAACAAAGAAAGAATGCGATCGACACAGCGCACGCAAGGACCCCTGAATTGGAGCGCGAAAAAGACGATATATATGACGAAAGTCGAAGCCGCTCGCGATGGCAAAGCTCGATCTGGTGAAGCTCCAAGGCTGCACCGCGGTCACGTGCTTTAATCGACTTCCATACAGAGCAGCCACAGTTGGCGACAAGATGCCTGGAAAATCGGGTTTTAGAGGAGAGATAATTCAGTTAATGGCATTGAGCAATTTCGAATTTTGTGACGAGAATTTGGCTGACCGACTGACGCAATCCGTTCTTTCATGACTACTTACAGAAACTTACTCTCTGTTTATCGCGTATTTCGCTCAGACGCAACAAATATGGCTACCAAGATTAGCTACTTGATGGTCAGAATATTGAAAAAAAGACTTTATAATCCAGGTGAAGTGAAGAAACTAAAGATCTATTTGTACAAACGGATTAGCGAAAAGATTGTCAACGAAGAGACCCGGTTTTTCACGTCTGTCCTCCAGACGCTGTCACTAGAAACACATCAAGTAAAACCCATCGCTAGAACCTTACACAATACCATGCTTGTAAATCCCTTGCTTGAAAAAAAGACCGAGACCGTATGAACCAACCCGATTCTAGGAGCATCGCCATAACACCAACTCGAGAACTCCGGTAAGGAATTTAGTCTAAGCATGCACAGAAAAAAAAGCACCAAGCCCTCATCAACCAGTAAGTCTGTCAATAAGTCAATTAATCGTCAGCTAAGGGTGTCATAATAGGGGATTTGTGATTAGGCCTCGCTGGGCTAGTTGCTCTTGACCGTCGTCCGTTTGTCGTCGGGCCTAGAGCCATTGGCCCTAGATGGTCTCTGCTTTCTGTCCTGACAACCAGACCAGTCCTATCCATTATATTGCCGCCTGAAATCCCCAGGCCGACATTTCCTGAGGAGCCATTGTCGAACTCGAACTTCAGGCTTGGGGTGCTTCCCCAGTCCGATGTGCGCTTCAGTTGTCGACCACTCGGAGAATCGGGGTCGGAGTGACGCTCGCTTTCTTCGCTGCCGTCCGATTCAACGTCCCCGAGCTCGAAATCACGGCTGCCCTCCTCGAGGACGCGTTCATAGGACGTTGGGCTCCGTCTGGTGAACGGTAGCTTTCCGCCAAGAAGCCCGCTCCTTTTATGATGATGATAATGATGGGACGGTCCGCCGCGTTGGAAAAAGGTGCTGAGCTTGCGGTAAATGCGCTGACGACGGGTCCGACCGCAGAGGAAGTAGAGTATAATTATAATTATGAAAACGAATAGCAAAATGCCAGGGATCCTGCGTGGAGAATCTCCGGCAAACAATGTGTCGTGCCAATGCTCTTCTTCGGCTCCGTCTGGTCCTGGAAGGCGATCGACACTAGGGTACTGAAAGTCCCCAGGGACTCCCGGCATGTTGCTCCCAAATCCAACCGGAAGGGCCTCCCCGTGAGCTGGAGGCACTTGGGAAGAGGCATAGAGCACAACCTTGCCCAAAGTCCAGCTTACTTCCGTGTCATGAATCTTATACGCGGGCTGGAATGGATCGAGGAAGCCTTTATTCTTGCCATGTGAAAGGACTTCCTTGGTTCCATTGTGGCCTGAACCCTTCGTGTCTTCAAAACCCACTCGTGGGATCCCGATTCCATCGTGCAACATATTGATGATCCAAGAGGCCTTGAAGCAGAGTTCATAGGCGGCTTGTTTGTCGACTTTTCCCTTCAGTTTGTGTTCTGAAATGCTCTTCTCAATAGAAACCCAGTCCTGCGAACAAAACTCTTTGACCCTTCGCTGGTATGTATTAAAATCGTATGCTTTATCCTTGTGGTCCATTTCGAATATCCCGTGCGTCGAGTGCCAGTACTCACTGATTCCGATGAAATGATTCACATCGAAATCAATGGCTGGGACATGCACCCCATGCAGCAGACAGGGCTGGTCGGGACAAGGGGCATTTTTGTCCAGCAACGGATATGTCTGCCGAAGACACTCGTCGAACTTGCCAGTCCCGAGAAGATACGTCTCTGGTTCTGCGTCCCGAGAAAGGATCTCTCCATCGACCGTGGTCCGCAGCCCGCTTGGGAGACATGGGTCTGGTAACTCTTTGACGTCCTCCGTTCCGCTTGTTGCTTGGAGGGCCTTGACATAACGGTTCCGGGCCTCGTGAACTCCAAACTCCAACCATGATGTGACAAACACCTTATACTCCTGAGAAGAGCCGTCTACGTTCCGTAACCGCAAGAGCTTCAGGTCGTTCGCATGCTTCTCAGCCTCCGTAGCGTTGGGAGCGAATGCGATCTGTGCTGAAGCACCTCCCATGTCTAGAAACCCGTACGTATGATGGCCCTTGCCATGCTCGTGTTCGCCGGGAGAGTCGAAGCTGCCCAGCAGGTAGTTGGTAGCAATCCACCCGTAGAGTCCCTCCGTCTCACCCGATATCACCTGGATATGGAGGTCGCAGTCCGGAAGCAAGAAATCCGAGTTCGAGCGAATGTAGGAGCAGATCCTATCCAGGAGAAGCTGCTGCTCGACATTGCTGAGCAGTCGCATGCCCGCAGTCGCAAGAAGGAAGATCGGGGTCTCCTTGACGTCTTCGTTGGGTACGATCTTGAGCGCATGCTGCAGGAGGCCATCAAGATGCTCTGGTCCGACCTGTTCTGGCTTGCTCGCGAACGAGGACACGCCTATCCAGCAGACTTGTTGTTAACGAACTGTGCTATGGAATAGACAGTCCCAAGCCAAGCTCCGCTCACCAGGGTGTATCTTCTTCGTCCAGTCCTCCTTGGTTTTTATCCTGGGCAGCGACTTCAACCGCTCCGGGTCCTCGTATTTGCGTGCCCGGGCATAATCTAACCATCTATAGACATATACTCGAGTCCCCTAATTTCCCACCGTCAGAATCCGCAGCAACGAAAGCATGCGCCTATTGAGGCGCACTTACAGACGAGCCCGCGTCCAGGATCACTGCGTATCGCCCTGCAGTCGAGATTGTTAGCCGTCTGAGCATCTAGAATTGTCTGCTCTAGGAATGTGACAGCGTACATTTGCCCATTTGGATCGAGGTTCGCTATCTAGACAGCATGGCCTGTGTGAATGGGGTGACCGAGGATCAGCGAATGGAAGGGGGAGCGTTGCGACAACTCGACGCCAACCCCGAGAAGTTCCGCGCCCGCTCCGTAGGACTGGAACGGATGGTTTGAGAAAAAGCTGGGTGGTGCAACGAGCGGCAGGGCGGAAAAAATAGCAGACAAAGAAGAAGAGGGGCGGGAACAGGAGGGGAGACGATTGCGATAAGAATGAGGCTCGCGACGCAACGGGGACACGACAGCTTCGGACAAGGTTGCAGCGGGCGACGATCGCCGGCCGTTCTGCAGGGCTTGGCGGGCCCCGAGGCGACGCAAGCAGATCGAGACGGCGACGCACGTGGAGAGGGCGATGCTCGAGGATCGATCGATATCTCAGGACCTCACGCGGGTATGTAGCAGCGTCTTCCGTGCTGATATCGATAGGGACTTCATCTCCGTCCTCCACGTCACCGGCTTCGCATCCCCTCCTCGCCCCCGAACCCCGCGGACAGACAGCCCGTCAAGTCACAAGTGGTTGCGGTACAGAGCCATGCATGTCTCAGACAGACGACACTCTCCTTGTCGGTGTCCGCCGACTCGTGAATCGCACGTTTATTGCGCAATGCTCTTTGCGGCGGGGTGCTGCTAGTCACTGGTTCTTTTTTACAAACCGGCGGGGATCTCCCACATTCCAGGCAAGTTGTTTCAGATGAATCCACTCGCACGCCGCATGTCTGCGACTTGCAACGCGATAGATTCGACAGGTCCTGAAACACCCCTACAGCGTGACATCAGGTTCGTCTTGGGAAGAAAACGAGAGAAAAACAATCTCTATTATATCATAAACCTCATATCTACCATAAATGTCGAGAATGGACGAATCTACTAGATTAACTGTGCGAGCAAGCGTGTGTCTTTGCCTGTTCATTTTCGGCTACCCTGCTCTGCCTTGGGGGCCGAACTTTCTTCATTGGGAGGCGTAGGCAGCTCAACCTTGGACGGCTGAGCGACCCCAGGGATACTCTCGAACATGGTCCAGTCGCCAATCTGCTCGTCGAAGAACTGGGCCCGGTCCAGCCCGATCATCTCAGCCTCTTCGTCGACACGCAGGTTCATTCCCGGGATGAACTTCAGGATGTACAGCAGAACGCACGAGACGACGAAGGAGTAGCCGGAAATGGCGCAGATCTCGGCCAGTTGCTTTCCAACCTGAACTCCGTTGCCATCGATGGCCCCGGAGGCCAGGCTGGCTCCGTCCAGCGCGGAGATCGATGAGGTAGCAAATAGACCCGTCAGGAAGGACCCAACCATGCCGCCCACCCCATGGAGTTTGAAGACGTCCATGCCCTCGTCGATGTGGAGCCAGTCGTTGATGTTCTGCAGCAGCGAACACACGATGCCCGTGATGAATCCGATACAAGCGGCCAGCCAGACGGAGACGTAACCCGCCGCAGGGGTTATGCCAACCAGGCCTGCGATGGCACCCTCACAGGCACCAACGACGGAAAACTTCCCCCTGTGCTTGATGTAGTCCACGAGGACCCATCCCAGGACACCGGTTGCCGCAGCGGTGTTGGTGTTGAAGGCAGCCAGCATGGCGCGGACGGAAGCGTTGAGAGCCGATCCACCCTGTCAGGGATCGTTAGAACAGTCCGTGTCGCAGAAAAGAGACAGGTGAACACACATTGAATCCAAACCATCCGAACCAGATCAAAACGGTCCCGAGGAAGACCAAGGTCGTGTTGTGAGGCTTTCCATGTGAAGCTTCCCCGAAATGCTTGCGCTTTCCGAGGACAAGCGCATAGGCTAGAGCGGACCACCCGGAGGCAATATGGACTGGGCCACCACCGGCAAAGTCAAGGGATGGCAAATTGTACAGCCAGCCGTTGCCGTTCCACGTCCAGCAGGCGATGGGACAGTAGACGATCGTCGCCCAGAAGAAGCTGAAAACCAGGGACGGGAGGATGTTTCCTCGTTCAAAAGCACCACCAACAACGATCATCACCTGGAAGAATGAATCAGCATCAATTCTGACCATGGCAATTTGCAAGCGTCTAAACTCACCGTGCAGGCGCAGAACAGAAGTTGGTACAGGCAGAAAACGATCTCAGGCAGTACGGGAGAACTGCCCGAAGGAGCCGCTAGGACATTTATCATACCAAAGTTCTTCATGTTTCCGATGAAGGGGCCAGCATCGCGGGCATACGCGAGAGAATAGCCCCAGAACATCCATTGGAACGTCGTTCTGCGTCTTTCTTTTAGCAACTGCTCTGAGGCGGTTGTTGCATGAAAAAGGGAACTCACACTGCGACAATCATCAATGACTGGAAGAGCAGCGCGAGAGCGGACTTTCTCCGCGCGAGACCGCTGTAGAGTAGACCGATTCCGGGAACGATGAGCCAGACGATGAAGCCGCAGAAGGCGATGTATATGTAGTGGTACTCGAACCCTACATATTGGGCGTTGACGTCGACCTCCTTCGGGTTTCCGCCGTCCGGCATGGACTCGTTGTATACGGGCTGTCGGGTTTACAACGAGATCCTAGGTCAGCAAGGGCCATTCATCTACAGGATTATCATCCTCATCCGAAATGTATCAAAACATACCAGTTCAGCCATGATGAGAAACACTACAGATCAAACAAATCTAAGACGAGAGGACGAGGGCGCCTTACGGCGGGATCTTTGGATACCTCGATCCTTGTGGAGAGCCGCGCTGTAGCGGAGAAAGAGTAGAGAGATATGTCCGTCAGTCCGTCATTCCTCCAAAGAAAGAACGGAACAAGGTCGAGGCTGGACTCATTGTCCTATTTATGATCCCTCTGGCCCCAAACAAAAGGCTCCCTGCTGGACTCATCTTGGCAAGATTTCGAACCTCTGGAATCTGGATGTCTCCTCCCATCATAATGGCAGCCCCATTCGCAACGGCGGCACTGGCAGCGGGCGTCCGCTCCACCGGCCTGGGCCATTATCATTATTATTGCTCCTTCTGGACTGCAAACGCGAGCAGCCGCCCTTATCTCTGGTAGCGGAACAAACGGTCTCCGCTAATTAGCGAAAGAGCCAAGAAATCTAGGAGCTACCCCCCGTAGAGATATCTCTCGTAGGTGAAATGGACAATGATCCGCGGAGTCTTGGCCCTCCGGGCCCAGGCCTTGACCCCCAGCCCATGGCTCTCGGTGTAATATTGACCTCCCTAAGTCTTATCAATTTGAATCCCCCAACAGGTACCATGTGTAGTGATAAGACACGAGCTCGAGACCCTGATAAGGGTTACGGTACGGACACTGTGACCGCATACGGTTTAGTCCATGCTGGGCGCATCTGCCACAAGGGTTGGAATATGGAAAGCGAAAGCGTTGTCCACTACTTGTTGGAGGGACGCTGATATTGATATCCGCGACGGGTGATTGGCGGTAGATAACGACGCGCCTCTTGGCGTTGGCGTTAGACTTGGAGGATGTCAAGGACCAACCTTACCTTCCAACAACAATAAATAATAGAATCACTAACTTACTTTACTACTTTCAGGGCAGCGAATTGAGAACCTGCTTATTATTCCTTATCCCCAGAAGGGGGTACTTGGACTCCAAGTACAGAACCCTAGGGAGCATCTACCTAGGCAATTTTATGGATAACCTGGAGTATATAAAAATAGATAGGTATCAGACCCCGCAAAGCGAAGCCTCATGGAGTACAATAGGTAGGTACAGATGCAGATAGCCTTCGGAGGAAGTAGGTGACTACTTAGACCGTGTCATTATTCTTTGTGACTTGATACTATCACCAACATCAATCAACCTCAGATTCATCAAGTACTATATGTACCGTACAGTCCATTCTATTAAAACTAGGAGTTTCTAGAAATCAGATCCATTATTCATTTCCGTTTACCGTTATCAAACCAGGTTGTGTATAGGGTCAAATAAATCAGCCTGGCCTGGAAGTTTTATTATTAAAGATCAGCTGTCACAACATGATTGATTGATTGATTTGAGATCGATAGGATACGTTCCTTTATTTTAAATATGAATGCGGCAGGGGGCCGGAACATGCAGGTTCTATGTAATGTGTGTAGCTGGCAGGTTATGTGTGAATAAAATGATGTCGGACAAAAAGGCAACGCTACCTATTTATTTGTTGTGAGTTTCGGACCTTATATTCCAACATATATACAAAATCATCCAAGCCTTTTCTCCATTCCAGTCCTAAAACATAACATGACGGGTATAATAATACGCATGAATAGAAAAAAAAAAAACAGGTAGATGGGAGATCCTTTTAAATCACGTCATGGATAATATGCACAGAGGCTCCCTGAGCCAGACAAGCCCTCTCCCTACACCGGCGCTAACGGCGCCAATAATACTGCGGTCCACGCGGGGCCCGAGGGAGGTGCTCCCAGATGCATTGCAGCGCAAACGCGCCACAAGCTAGATTAGAGCTTCGCCGTCGTCTCTATCGCCTTCCTCCGCTTCGTGCGGGACGAAACATCCACTTCAGCCGCCAGGGCAGCAGAATCGGAGCTCGCTGCGCTTCGGAACAGCTCGCGGCCGACGGTGTCGGACATGGTGAGCACGCGCGACGACACGGTGGCTCCGTCGCGGCGGTTTTTCCTTTATGATTATGCTTATGTTAGCGGGGGGATCTTTTGCAGTGCAGGAAGGAGGTGAGATCGGGAGGATGGGGGAGAGGGGGAGGGGGCTGCTAGACTTACCCCTCGCGCCTCGATTGCGCTATCAGCGAGGTAAAGTCCCAGAGCCGCCCACGAGGCAGCAGCTTGCCCGTCTCTGGATCCCGTTCGGGAGTCCACTCGGGTGCCAGCCGCATTGTGGGAGGCGTGGGCAGCTCCTTGCTCTTCGCAACGAGGATTATGCCCTCCTCCTCGAACCGTTGATACGAATTCTTGAGTGTCTCCTTGTTGACGGCTTCGAAGTAGGACAGGTCCCCTTGGTGGTATAGAGTTTTGCCGAGCTGGAAGAAAGCGATTGTCAGTACTCTGGACAATGACGCTCATCAAAGGAGTGGGCCGTACAAGTTGAGCGCTATCCTGCGCCTTCTTCATGTCGATCCAAACATCTTTGGGTCCTTCCAAGGGCGGGGTGAGTCCCATCAATGACACCGCGCCCAGCCAACACGCTTCAATAAATGGCCAGATCAGGAAGCAATAGAAATCAAAGTTCTCTCTTCCACACTGACGCTCTGCGTCACTTAGTTCGATGAAAGTCGGGGTATCCGACGAATCTCTTGTGACATTGATCACATTGTCCTTTTCAAGTCCGCGCAGGGTCTTTTCCAGGTTTGTCGTCAACCCATCTGGAGGGAATATAAACTCGCCACGGAAAAGCTGGAAAATATCAGCAACATGAAATCCGGGAGGGAGTATAATGGCAACGTACCTGCGAGAGGAATGTGACCTGACTCAGAAGCTCATCATACGTTATGCGCTGGTTCGCCGGCCCGCCGCCTTGCTTGACTTTCGTATACATAGCCGCGGAAACCAGTGCTTCCGTGATGAAGAGATGGATTGTCATGTTGCGGTAAAAGGAGAGTTGGAATCGGTCAACGGCGTAATAAGTCGGCTCAATCAAACCGCTTATCTCGCCGACGAGTTTCGGTCCCAGAACTTCAAGTGCACGCTCAACGACTTGCGCAGTGGGTGATCGATAGAAGTGAGCTACCCTTCCACCTTTTGCGCGGACCCGGTCGCAGAGCCAGTCAACACGACGAACCAGCTCTGCTTTACCAACTCCACGACCACGAAGCGTTAGGAGAACTGTCCCAACAAGGGCTGTGGGCATCATAACGGAGACGTTGTTGATCTCTGAGAGGACCCTATATCCAAGCGTCCTCAAAATCTGTCCTTTCTGAGCCGGGGTTAAGCTCTGGGATAGGCTCGGATTATCCGAATTGGACACTCGCGCTATCTGTTGAGCAAGGAATCCCTTTAGACTCCATGGCTCGTGGAATCTAACGTCCACACGACCAAGTTTTAATGACAGGACAGAGGACGAAGAGAGAAAGTCTGCCAGGTTCTCCTTGCGTTTCGGTTGACCTAGAAGCTCGCTGATGTAGGACCTGGGAGCAATGTCAGTGACTTGCGATGGTGTCGACATTATGGTATTGGTGCCATACTCAGTCTCGATTACTTTGTCATACTGCGTTGATACGGCAACAATGATCGCGTCTTCAACTCGGCCTGATAGAACGCTGTCTACAATAAAGCGAAGGATCCCGAATTTTGGAGATAGGAGCTTTCCAGTTCTTGACCGGCCCCCTTCGATAAAGCACTCGAAATTGAAACCCTCCTGCAAAATAGTATCGATATATGCTTGTACGACGGTATGGTACAGAGGATCGTTGCCGAAGCTGCGTCGAATCCACATGGCACCTACATGCTGTCAGTGCCGCAGGGCAAAGTAAGTGTACATGTTTTTTCCAGCAAATACCTGCATGCTGCAAGAAAGTCCCTACTAAAGGAAAATTGAGATTATCTCCGGCGACAACGATGGGGAGGCTGATTCCGAGACGGTAGCATATCACTTGCAAGGAAAGATAGTCCACATGGGACTTGTGACAAGGTAGGAATATGATCGACTGCCTTTTCTTGGCCGCCTCTTGGGCGACAGACCTCAAGCGCAGGACCTCCTCGCTCGACACGTGGATGCCTACGTGCGCAAGTCAGGTCCCAGAATACGGGCTTTTATCATGAAGACAGAGAAACTGACCTTGATGGTATGCGCGGGTGAGTAGCTGCGTACACAGATAATACGCTCCCCTAATAAACCTCTTGCTCTCCATTTTACAAATCATATTATCCATCATTGTATCGACGACCTCCAGCAGATTGCCCTCGATCTCATTTCTGCGCCTCGCTTTCGCCTGCTCCAGAGACCCCGTCTTCGCACTCAACAGCCCTTCTTTTTCCTCCACCTTGAGCCGCGCCTCCGCCAGCTCCTTGATCTTGTTCTGCAGTATCGGGTTGGACAGGATCAGCGTCTTCATCCTGTCCGAGTAGCCCGCATAGAAAACAGGCTGGCCGATCACATCGTCATAGGCGCGCCAGCCTGTCCCCGACACGAACAGGCTGACCTCGCGCAGGAAGTCGAAGGGATTCTCTCGGAACCGCGCCATATGGCGGACGAGGTTTCGTTCCGTGACACCGCCATCGTCAGACTCGCCAGACTCGGGTCCTCCGGTGAAGCCGGATGGATGAATTGTCACCTGGTCGCCAACAATCTCCAGGTCCGGAGCCGAACCGGCGGGCTCGACGGCCGCCTTGTCCTCGGGCATCTTGTGGTGTGAGGATCGGATGAGGGGAAGTTCCAGCGCGGCGGTGCGGAGGTTGAAGGGGTCAGCTTGCTGCGAGTCCTGCGAATTCCGGGTGTGCCATTGATCTCAGAGGGGGAAAGACAGGAAGACGACGACCGCAGCCCCTCATCCAGACGAAGGAAAGAAGGCAAAGAGTGAAACGCGCGAGGCCTGCGCTGTCATCCCCAACAAGACGGCGATCGCTGGCCACGGCCCCGGATTCTGCCCCAGATGCCTCGGATGAGCGTCACGTGCCGCAACGGCTGGCGGCCGCACGCTAAGCCGGATGGGGAAGCAAGCTTCGCGCGGAAGGATGAGGTCAACGCTGCAGACATCATCACGGAGGTCGCGACGAGCGACGCGCGATGGAGCTCCAGTGGCCTCTCGTCCCTGGATGACGGGCGTCTGCTTCGTTCTCCTGCGCGTGGTCTGAACCCGCCCACCATCTACTAGACTCTGCAGTGTCGGGATTCCGCTAAGGCCGCCAAGATGTCGCGCTGGTGGAGGGGCTTTTCTAGTAAGAACACAATTTTTTTATATCTGGCCTCAAGGTCCTCGAGATTTTTTTTTCCTAACCCATTGAACAGCTCTCTCATCCTCTCTCGCAATGGCCGCAACCAGATCACAGCCTTCCAACCCTCAATCCTTCCAAGTGTTTCGCGATGTCCCTCCATTCCGCCAGCTGCGGCGGCAGCTACTGCTCGCGGACCGGACCGTGGGTTTCGTCCCCACCATGGGAGCGCTCCACGAAGGCCATCTCTCCTTAATTCGACAGGCAGCGGCGGAGAATACCGATGTCGTCGTCAGTATCTACGTGAATCCAACGCAATTCGGCGTCAATGAGGACCTGGCAAGCTATCCGCGGACGTGGGACGCGGACGTCCAGAAGTTGGAGGAATTGAACAAGGAGCTGCTGGCCCGAAGTGCAGGTGGAAGTTCATCAACAGGCCGCATCACCGCCGTCTTTGCTCCCACAAGCAAGGTCATGTACCCTTGTCTGCCGCCCACATCGGAGCCCGACGGACACGGCTCGTTCGTCACCATCACGCCCCTCGCGAACAAGCTGGAGGGCGCTTCCCGCCCGGTCTTCTTCAGAGGAGTCGCGACGGTCTGCATGAAGCTCTTCAACGTCGTCACTCCGGACCGTGTCTACTTTGGCCAGAAAGACGTCCAGCAGACCGTGATCATCAAGCGGCTGGTGCAGGATTTCCACATCGGCACCGAAGTCAAGGTCGGGCCGACGGTACGTGAGGCGGACGGTCTGGCGATGAGTTCTAGGAATGTGTACCTGGGGACCAGGAGACGCGCGGTTGGCCTCGTGCTGTACAAAGCGTTGCAAGCCGCAGAGGCGGCTTACGCATCGGGCAAAAACAGTCGGACAGACATCTTGGGAGCAGCGAATCGGGTCACACAGCAGATATACTCCGAGCAGGAGGCCCTTCCGCCTTCCGAGAGAGCACTGTTTGATGTGGACTATATCTCCCTCGCGGATCCGGATTCACTCGATGAAATCGATTCCGTAGACCCTGCTCGAGGGGCGATTCTGAGCGGCGCGGTGAAGATGCGGCCCATAGAAGACCCGAAGCCCGGCGAGGACTGCGGCTTGGGATCGGGAACCACGACCGTGAGGTTGATCGATAATATTATACTCCGCCCTCGGACCTGATGTTGATATACCCCGCTTTGAGGGATGTTTTTGGTTCTTCCTAACTGATAGATCATCTTTGAGATAGACTTTCATTACAGTCGACTGTATCTACACCAGCAATCTGTACTGTTTCAAAAGTTGATATAAAATGTAAAGAACTTCTGTGTATTCTAGAGATGATGAAACCTGGTAGGAGGATGTTTACGTCCTTACAGATCGGGAAAGTGATAGGGCTCGGAAATACAGCGGCCCGAGAAATTTTCCTGATGCGATAAGCTTTCCGCATCCAGAACATCCCGCTCGGAGATGGGAGAGCAGTGTTATTGAAAATTATAGCAACAGACACCGACCTATCGCACCGCAACCATGGCGGACGATGGGATGCTCGTGAATTTTACCATCGGCGACGGCATCATCAAGCCGGAGCCGAAGTTCAAGGGCGGGACGTGGAGGGACCGCCTGTCCGCAAAGAAAATTGCTCAGCACCGGTCGAGATCCGCGGGGAACAATAATGACAACAGTCAAAAGAAACAGCCCCAGAACCCGAACAAAGTCGAGCTCCCATCGTCGCGACCGGCCAAGAGGCAAAAGACAGAAGGCGACTTCAAGCCTTCAACCACGACAACCACCACCGACACTACAGCACCGTCCTCTGCCTCGCGAGGTAACAATGCCGCCGAAGCTCGCAAACCGCACCCTCACCAACCGCGGCAGGTCATCTCCTCCCTCTTCTCCTCCAATCCGGCCCCGAAGACCGCCACCGAGCAGCCCGCTGCAACGGAGGACGATGCGTCCGCGGAGCCCGTGAAGCCGACCAATGCGCCGCTGCTCGACGGGCTCGACAACTTCACCGACCTGGGGCTGTCGCAGACGCTGGCGGCGCACCTGCTCACCAAGATGAACCTCAAGGCGCCCACCGCGATCCAGAAGAACTCCATCCCTCAGCTGCTGAAGGAGGAATGCGACGCGTTCATCCAGGCCGAGACGGGTTCGGGAAAGACCCTCGCGTACCTCCTACCGCTGGTGCAGAGGATCATGGCCCTCTCTCGTGGTGGTTCGAAGAAGAACGGCCATGGCGACGGTGACGGCGCGCCGAAGAACAGCGAGGTCACCGTGCACCGCGACTCGGGCCTGTTCGCCATCATCCTGGCGCCCACGCGGGAACTGTGCAAGCAGATCTCGGTCGTGCTGGAGAGCCTCCTGCGGTGCGCGCACTGGATCGTGGCGGGGACGGTGATCGGTGGGGAGAAGAAGAAGTCCGAGAAAGCTCGATTACGGAAGGGGCTGAATATCCTGGTCGCGACGCCCGGACGGCTGGCGGATCATCTGGACAATACGAAAGTCCTGGACGTGAGCAACGTCCGGTGGCTGGTCCTGGATGAAGGAGACCGGTTGATGGATCTGGGGTTCGAGGAGGAGATACAGGGGATCGTGAAGAAGCTCGACAAGAGGCACCGGCCCAGTCGCATCCCCGGGTTGCCTGACAAGCGGACGACTGTCCTGTGTTCTGCGACGCTGAAAATGAACGTGCAGAGGCTCGGTGAGATCAGTCTGAAGGATGCGGTGCACATCAAAGTGGACCCCGCGGACGAAGATGAACAACAGGCCAAGGACAAGTCTGCTAAGAAGGAGGAGGAGAAGGAGCCGGCCTTCTCGGTACCCGCGCAGCTCAGGCAGTCCTACGTTGTCGTTGCCGCCAAGCTGCGACTGGTGACGCTCACGGCTCTACTGAAACGGACATTTGCACGCAAGGGCTCGGTGATGAAGGCTATCATCTTCGTGTCCTGTGCGGATTCCGTGGACTTCCACTTCGAAGTATTTACAAGAAAGGAATTGGGTGATGCGGAGAAGGAGAAGGACGGCAAGGATAACGATGATGCAGAAGAAGATACTGAGGGAAAGGAGAAGGAAAAGGAAAAGACCAACAAATCCTCGCCTCATGGTACCATAGCTCTAGCAACGGCGTTCTCGAATCCTACAAACCCGGTTACCATACACAAGCTACATGGCTCCCTGCCGCAACATGTCCGAACATCCACCCTCTCTTCGTTCGCCCGCAACCGCGATGCTTCCGTTCTCATATGCACCGATGTGGCATCCCGTGGTCTGGACCTGCCAAACGTCGACTTCGTAATCGAATACGACCCCGCATTCAGCGCCGACGACCACCTGCACCGTATCGGACGTACCGCCCGTCTCGGCCGCGATGGTCGCGCCCTCATCTTCCTTCTCCCCGGCAACGAGGAGAACTACGTCGAGGTCCTGAAGCGCGGCTACCGCGACGGCGGGAAGGCGATCACGCGCCACGACGCGAACGAGATCCTTAAGCGCGGGTTCGGTGGAAACACCGACGCCGCCAGCAAGGACTGGGAGCAGAAGGCGACCGACTGGCAGCTCGAGGTCGAGCGCTGGGCGCTGGGCAATCCGAAGTACCTCGAGCTGGCGCGGCGGGCCTTCCAGTCCCATGTCCGCGCGTACGCGACGCACGTCGCCAGCGAACGGAGCATGTTCAACATCAAGGAGCTGCACCTGGGCCATCTGGCGAAGAGTTTCGCCCTGCGCGATCGTCCCAGCAAGATCAACGTGCCCGGTCTGAGACCCAGCAAGGAGGAGACGAAGAAGGACCACAAGGCCGAGAGGAAATCGGTCGCTGGGAAGAAGAGGAAGGCCTCTTCTGGTTTTGATCACGACGATATCCCCAAGGCCACGGATGGGGAGGAGGCGGCCCGGAAGATGAGGGCCAAGATGAAGGAGCTGATGGGCGGCGCAAGCGAGTTCAATCTGGCCTAGTTATGCCTTTTTTTTGTCTTCCTGTATTTTGGAACGATTTTCTTCATGTTTTTTTCATTAGAAGATATCCCCCCTTTTTTTTCCTAGTAGATATCCCATAATGAGATCTTTCCGTCCTTTGCGCCAGCTGCCAGCCAGTGTGTCCTCTGCGCTTTTTGGTTCCTCTGCTGGTGGATAGCCGCCAGAGAACCTATCGGTCGTGTCTGAACAAGACTGCAATCATCGTCGCCCTTGTCATCATTATCTTCAGCCTGTCGAGGAGAGATCCCCGTATTCCCCTCCGTAGGTGCCCGTTGAGGTTCTGACGGTCGATCGGCATCAAAAACCTCAGCGAACGCAACAGCATAGCACCCCTCCTTGTGCCACTTCAGCACGGCCATCTCCTTCATGTTCTTGCACGCGTAGACCCTGACCCTGCAGTCCCAGCCAGCCGTCGCGAAGATCTTCCCGTCGGACCGGACCCGCAGACCCTGCTGGCCCGCATGCTTTGTATTGACGGTCTTGATCGGATTCTCCTCCAGCGCGCTGCTGGAGATGTGCGGGTGAGGCGTTAACTCCGGAATAGGATGCTTCGCCAGCACCGCGTCGGCGGAGGAAGTGAGAAAGTATTCTTTCGTCGGAGGCACGTCGAGCGACAGCACGGGTTGCGTGTGGGGACGGTTTTCGTACAGCTTCTCCCACTTCCAGACGCTGCTGTCCTCCGCGTCCTCGAGCCGGAGGGGGCCCCGTCGGGCGTGCACCATGACGTGGCCGTCCTCGTAGCCGGACGCGATGTAGAGATCTCCGCTTGCGGGGGAGATGAAGAGGTTGACGGCCATGAGCATTCCCGTCTGCGTCTTGCGGTCGGATGGGATCGTGCAGACCCGCCTCTCGGACGGGAGATGGAAGATGTCGATGCCGCCGGAGTCGAGAGCGTTGGGGACTGCGAGGAGCAGTGGTGATTTCGAAGTTGTTAATGCCGCTTGGTTTCCGGATCCATCGGTGTCGCCCTGTTCTGGACTTATCGGGATAAAGCAGAGGGAGAACGCGCAGAAGTTAAGCGCATTTACAGAGAGTGAATGATGCAGCCAAGGCTGGGCTTTGGCTCCCATTGCAGGCTTTTTATTCAGGTCCACTGGAAGCGTCTTGTCGAGAATTTCCTCATCCTGAGCCTTAAAGCTCCATAGACGCAGTTTGTGATCTCTTCCATGGCTGGACACAGCAAGCGTCATCCGAGTCAGCGCACGTTTTCACCGGGAGGCAAGGGACCAAAGAAAAAAAAAAAAGTCGAGGAATGAGTGGAAACTCACGTAAATATCTGTACTTCACCGGTAGGTTGTTCGAAAAAGAAGCCCTTGACTTCCAGGACCGCACCCTCATGCGCCTTCCAGACGGCGATAGGCCTTTTGGTCACCACGCTCCAGATGACGATCCATCCGTCCGCGTCACCGGACGCAAGCTTGGAGTTCTGACCGAAGAAACAAAGAGCGTGGATCGGAGCCCCATGGCCGCGGAGGACATAGACGGGAGTAGCTGGGGGCAACTGGGCCTGCTGTTGAGATGTGGTCCCTTGCAATTGTTCTTCTGATTGGGAGTCTTGCTCATGTGCAGCCATTTTCTTAGATCAGATAGATTGATGTATACGTATGTATGTACGTGGCAAAGAATAACGTGTATTAATAATTAAGGCAATAATAATATCTCAAGTTGTAGTCCCGAACCCTGTGGGAGTTAGAAATCCGAAGTGGAGATGCTGCACAGTCCAGATGCAGGGCTTAACCTTATCAAAAGGCACCAGTCTGGATGGTGAATCAGAGAGCGCTGCGCCCAGACAGGTATCGAGAAAACGAAGACTGGACAGAGTTCTGAATCATAATACCGCGCTGCTTCAGAAGAAAGTCTAGTGGCTGATACGACCGAAGCTGGAGTGGACGCTGAGAGAACTCGGGAGGATCTGCAGCATCAGGGACCAAGTCTTGGCACCGCCATGCGAGGCTGTGCGCCACGATCCAACTTCGACTAAGGTCACTTCCTTATGGGCATTTATTTTGCATGAGCAATGAGGAGGCATGTATATGGGACGATGCACTTAATTCCTGCAGTATGTGTCTATATAGCCCACGGAATTTCAATCCTCCCAATTAGGCACCGAATCTAGGCGTGCCACCTAACCTGCTAACGCATGCAGATGGCACGGAGGACAGTTCCACAACACAACGTACTGTACCTGCTCTCCGGCCCAACCAGAATAAAAATTCCCGACTAGACTCCCTACATGCAAGTGTATCAACAGAGGCGCCTCCGGACACATCTAGCGGGCGATCTGTGGGGCTGGATATTTTCTAGGACATAACCCCGCCATGCCCTGGAGACTGGGGAATCTTCCCGGAAAGCGGGGCACACACATTTTCTACCACTTCGCTCAAGCTACTACTTAGTTTTTAGAAACAATGATATGAAACGGTTCTGGGACGATCGGATATCAACCGCGGACAAAACTTCCAGGGCGGTTTTCCTCTCGAGTCCTGCAGCCCCGGAGTACAGGGTGTTCTTGACTCTGATAGAGCTATCAACGATCGCCGCACCAGGGACATGGCTTTTCTTGTACGGCCTTTCAGCTCCTCTTGTTATGAATGTAATCTGGATGCTGTCATGCATCTAACGATCCAACCTCACGTTGACTCATGTTGAGTGGTTCGGAGTATCAATCGCTGCTTCATGGCTGGGTCCAATTTGCTCCCTTCGCTGTAAGTACTAAACGTTCTACCTACCTAGTACGTTCATAGTCGGCATGTAGTTGCCACTACAGCTTGCTACAGCCAGTCAGGTGCTGAATTATAGCTGTAACAATTCTCTCTATCGTAATATTATTCCTCAAAGGCACAGGACACCTGGAACTGGAGTTCCAAGGCAGCCTCTGCATATACTCTAGTACTTAACCTCGACACACCATTCATTTCCCGGAGATTTTTTTGATAGACAATTTCTTTGTATCACCATACCTCAAACCCCCCCCCCCCC
>Ga0207767_1000438_pt1 | contig 27092 bp, 35 predicted proteins | sample HigsolmetaGSP17D_FD_184845 | JGI IMG/M metagenome (GOLD analysis project Ga0207767, IMG submission 184845) | High solid enriched microbial communities from the Joint BioEnergy Institute, USA - SP1-7-D (SPAdes) | ecosystem: Engineered > Bioreactor > SSF (Solid state fermentation) > Aerobic >... | reverse complement strand
TCGCTCACTCCAGAGCAGGAAGTACTGTAGTAGTTCATACTCCGTAGGTTGTTGCCCTACCGCTACCACCTATTACTACCAGTAGTAGTGGCAGATAGACAGATGGGTAGACCCTTCCCCCCCCCCTCCCCCTCCCCGCGGGTCAAACACTCGACACTGGACACTCGAAAGGTCACACAGCCTCCTCAACAGGTCCGACGGGACAAGATGAACGCATGACGTCGATGGATGGAGTCTTCAATAATAATAATAACGCAACAATCCCCTGTCTGTGCTTTTCCAATTTCGGTCCGGAAGGTCCGGCCGTCCCGGTCAGCCCTGGAGGCTTAGACTTAGGGCCATTAGAACTTAGGGCGGAGGATGGGTTAGGTCAGGTCAGGAGAGTCGTCAACTTCAGACGGGACGGGAGGTCAGGGGTAATGAGGTCTAATTCTGGTCTGGTCTGGTCTGGTCTTGTCACGTGTAAACTGAGCCCTAACTCCTGAGCCCGAAGTCTTATGTAAGAATGGCTACCTAGATAGGTAGTTAACTAACACCTCTACAGTATGTAAGTACAGTACAACTCGGCCCGGAGACAGGAGGTAGAGTACTGTACCTCTGTGCTGGACATATACAGGTTTATGGGGTTAGGTTAGGTACCTGGGTTAGGTCACGACGGACAGGGCTGCTACCCTGATTATGTCCCAACTTACTACTCTGTACGGAGTACCGTTCCTGGCTTGGAGGTTGAAAATGGGGGTACTGTACCTAGGCATTATTGTACTGTACTGTACCTCCAGTGGTTTTGGAATCGGACATGGTTTCCAACCTCTGTTGGAAGACTAGGTACTACCTATTTATTCTAAAAGTTCTGTGAATGAAACTCAGATGTGAGGCATCACTCGTTTGCTTTCATTTAATGTGCTTCTTGTTGGCACGTATATTGATTCTACATGTATGATTCCATGTCGAACTTGCTGTGCGTGTATATATACTCCCTATTTTATTTTACTAAATGCGGTAAAACTGTGACTAGTTCAGTATTTGATCCAGGGCTCTATGTATGGTGATTTGTTCCCAATGACAGGTATCTGGGTACGGAGTATATATGGCGGGAAGGTCTGTTCGCGACAGGATAACGCTTGAATTATCACCGATCGGGTTTTGATATCCTCCTCGCCTACTTGAGATGGAGAAACATCTCGCTATCAACTCAACGAGCATGTCCATTGTCCATGCAAGCAGCAGGTCGCGCCCTCGGCGGAATCACCTTCGCGGCGGCCATCTGCTCAAAGGCAATCTCGTACCTCCGCGCCGTGGGAATCGCCTCCTGGAACCCGATCGACTGGGCCTTCTCGATCGAGTACTCCCTGCGAAAGTCCGCCAGGACCATGAGGACATACACAAACTTCCAGTTCTGCGCCTCGAGCAAGCCCTCCTTCAGCCTGTGCCGCCGGACCAGCGCGTCCCATACGCCCTTGTTCGCCGTCACGAACTCCTCGATCGGAGGGCTCTGACTGTTCACTACGGGCCCGGTGCCCTCGAGACCAAAGTACGCGCAGAGACCCGGCCACACGGTCGCCCAGCTGACGGCCTCGCCGTCGGTGATGTTGAAGACGGACCCGTTGGGGCACCGGCCCTGGTTCAGGGAGACGTAGATCTCCATCTTGGCCAGGATGTCCTGGAACGTGTCGCTGTTGGTGGCGCGGTAGCTCTTCTCCGTGCCCTGGAAGGGACACGACGCGCCCCGGCCGTGGACCTCGCGGTAAGAGGGACAGGTATATGGCGATGCCCTGGGCGATGTTCATCGCGTTGGTGCCCGGGACGAAGCCCACGATGCTGTCCGGGCGGATCTCGGAGAAGGTCCACCTCTTGCCCTGCGACAGCTCCCGGAGGACGTCGTGCTGGGCGTTGGGTAGTTCACTGCGGCATTCAAGAGGGCCCATCCGGAGACGCCTGAGGCACTAAGACGAGGCAGTGTTTTCCGCTCTGAGCCATCGTGAAGTGCAGCCTGGTTAGGATATGGGTTGAACTGCGATCCGGATGGAGCGATCAATGTCCAGATTTGCTCCTTCACAAGCGCAACTCAGAAAGAGCACCTCCTAATTCTAAACATCCAGTGGGTCTACTCGAGATGAGTGCTGACACCCAATTCTGCATTTGTAATCATCCGTCGGGCAGGTCGACATTATCCACCGTCACCGCACCTGATATAAGCTTACGTATGCTACAACCTTTCATGGCGTTGGGCGGCTGAATTGGAAGATCCGTTGACACTAATATGCCATCCCAAGGGACAGGAAACAGCAAGCTGGAAGCCAACTTGACGATGGCAAGCAGAGCACCCCCGCAGCGGGGAGCAGCGGTGGTTTCCATTGCCAGATGCAAACCGAGTTTGGCAGGCACAAGATGAAATACAATGTGGTACATGATGCCAGAGCGCAAAAGAAGAATGACATAGCAGCTTTGCTGAGAGCAACACAGAGGTCTGTCAACCACGTAGTTGGTAGCTAGGAAACCATGTCTGCTCCGACAGCATCGGCATATTCTGCCGGTATTCACCGCCTTTGTATAACCTTGCCATCGCCGGTCGAAATTGATCGAACTCCACGCATTACAGGCCATTACTTCAATCTCCTCCACCGCGTTGCGCCGCAGCATCGCAGAGGGCGCTCTCTGTTCCTCCGTCGTTCTTCTCAATATAACCTGTCGTTCTGTGCGCCAACGACCCCCACAGACGACTCCGACGCGACGATCATCGCCGACAGCAACGCGCCTCTGAGCGCGCTCACTTGACCAGCACCAGAGAAGCTGCTGCTTGGTTGTGTTCAGAGCAAGGAGCGAGGGAGATTTAAGATGCCGAAATATAAGTATCCCCATTGCCTAAATCTCTATGCGCTGTCTGGCTAACGTTCCGTGCACTCTTCTGTAGGTCTTTTTCCCGTCATGCCTTGCCGTCTTGCCAATGGACAACAACCGAGCACCTCGCTGCGAAGCAATTACTCTGCTAAAGAAAACGTCGAATAGGCATACTAATTGATGCTCCGCAACAGGCGACTACTGCGATGTCTACCTCACGCACGACTCGATGAGCGTGCGCAAGGCGCATAATGCGGGAAGGAATCATCTGAGGAACGTGTTGGAGTATTATCAACGTACGATATTCCCGCTCCCTGATCCATCCGGGACCGGATAGCAAGCTGATACTTTTCTGTTGAAACAAAACAGAGATTGGGCAGGAGAAGGCCCAGTCCGTGATCGACTCCATCACCAGCTCGTACGCGGCAGAGGGCCAGGCAGCTGCAAACCCCATGCTGCAACAGGGTGCTCCGGGATCCTACCCTCCACCTCCGCCATACGGCTTTCCTGGTATGCCGTTCCCGGCCGTTGCCATCCATTCTCACTGTCTTTGGAGCTCATGTACTGATTAATTGCCTCTGCAGGTCGACCAGGCCAGATGCCACCGCCGCCTCCCTTCGGCATGCCAGGCGCGCCAGGCGCTCCTCAACCTCCAGGCGGAATGCCACCACGTACGTTTCCCCATCTTCAACCTCATCTATCCTGTTGGAACCAGGCGAATCAGTGGCTAACTGTCTAATCTACAACAACAGCCCCCGGAGGCCGCGGCATGCCCTACCCACCACCTTTCCCTCCACCCTCCACGACCGGAGCTCCCTCGTCCAGCGGCCTCCCGCCACCTCCCTCCCTCCCAAACATGCCTCCTCCACCAGGCAACTTCCCCTTCCCTCCACCACCTGGTGGCTGGCCGCCGAACTTCCAGATGCCGCCTCCCGGCACGCCCGGGTTCCCACCACCACCGATGCCCGGCCAGCAGCAGTCGCAGCAGCAGCAGCAAGGGCAGCAGCAGGGGCCGAGCGGGACAAGCCCGAGCCCAGCGCCCGGCACATCTGGCGCGCCAGGTGCACCTGGCGCTCCCGGGACAGCTGGGTCCCCTCCTCCTCCTCCTGGAGCCCAGGGCCAGTCGAGTTACGGACCGCCGCCTGGCACTGCACCTCCGGGCAGCAGCGGTGCCGCGGGTGGGCCGCCTTCGGGGCCTCCGCCTGGGTTGGGAGAGAAGCGATGAAACCTCGATCGATCGATACCTACGTGTTTTGCTTTGTTTCAGCGATTTCTTGTCCACTTCGATCTGGCGTCTGTTGTATTGTGCTAATGTTATGTCTTTCTATGTTGCGTTGTGTGCTCTACAGTAGCTTGAATTGAATTCTGGTCTGTCTTAGAGTGTCATCAAGCACCTGGCGGATAACCAAAATGACGACAGAAAAGAGAAAAAGGAAAGATACCTGTGTGTACCCCATGGTCACCTACCTAACTACCTACCTATTTAAATCAAGAGTCATGTACAGTATATACATTTTAATGTTAAAGTGATATACGTAAGACACATATGGCCGTATAAAATAATCTACTTTGGTCCAGATATAAATGCTCTCTATCTACTCAATTAGCTTTCACCTGTCGATGAACGAATGAGCGAATGAATGGGTTTAAACTAACTATATTATATTTATATAACCCGGCCCAGGAAGAGACTTCTTGAAAAAGAAAAACTCTACGGATAGCTATCTCAGCCGCATCCGACTCAAGAGTCCCTGAAACCTGGCCTCAGCTTCCGCGAATTCTGCCTCCCCCAGGGCCCCCAGGGCCAAGAAGGTTAGGATTGGGCGCCTCCCGTCCGGAAGAGTCGGCGCCCGGGCGCAGTAGTGGGAGATACTTCTTCGGATGATGATAATAATAACCATCGTAGGCCCCTACCCACTTGTCAGCGATGACCTCGTAGGTGGCCTTCAGGACCTCTTCTCTCTTTGGGAAGGACTCGGCGGGAAACCGCCAAGGATAGTATGATGCCTTCCCATGCGATCCTCTCGTCATGAAGTCGGTTCCGTGGACGTAGTTGAACGCCTTGAAGAAGGAGTCGCAGCTGAGGCACGATGAGGAGGGCTTGGATATGCCGATATAAGTATACGCTTTGGTAGTTTCGGGTTCTCTTGTTCTTGTTCGGTTTTGAAGATGTGCAGCTGGAGGTTCGTCTCGGGGTGGATCTCGTCGACCTCGTCCACGAGGTCCGTCTCCATCTCCCTCTTTTCTAGGTTTATGGACTCAGCCTCTTGTTGTTGTTGTTGTTGTTGTTGGGCAGTCATATACGCTGCATCCCGTTCCACCACGTCGAGATCTAGAAGAAGGAACGGGCGTGTGGGCCCCATGGTGTAGGCGAGCGCTTTCTCCAGGACTGTTTCCCAGTCCTTGGCTGTCCTACTACTCCTAGGGACACTACTACTTCTACTCCTTGGCGTTTTTGATGTGATGCTCCTCGGTAGTGGTGTCACGGCAAAGTGGTCGAACGCGAAGAGACGTCTACAGTCACAATTACATTGTGGTGGAGATGATGTCGCGGCCTTGAGAAGGATGTCGATGCTGTTGATGAGCGAGTTGATCTTTTGAAGGTAGACGTCTAGTTTGTCAGGGAAGCCTGATGAGATGCGGAAACCGAAACTTCCTCCTCCTCCTCCTCCTCCTCCTCCTCCTCCTCTTCCTCCGTTGTTTTTGTTGAGTAGGAATTCTCTGATTGCCATCTGTGCCTTTCGGATACAGACAAAAAACATGTTCCAGGTAGATAATCTTCTTGGTTTCCGCGAGCTGCAGCGGGGTTGCCAAATACAGCCCCCTGCTTCCTCGAAAACAGGAGTTCAAGGGCCTCGATCGACTGCCGCACGTTCCTCAAGAGGGAGTGTGATGTATCATCAAGACCATCTGTGTCGATGGCGGTTGACATCAACTGTTCAAACTTGGAGTTGACGCAATGCTGGAATTGTTCGAATGTAAATTCTATACATGTCTGCGCGAACTGGTTCCATAGAGTTCGATACTGATTCTGATTCTGACTCTGAGCATCTGTGACTCTGACAAACTGAGTTGTGGGGGAATCCTTCTCACAGGAACCACCGTCACATGGGTCTATTTCTCCGTATGATAATGATAATGATGAAATGCGCCGCAGCAGGGTCCGCATCTCCTTCAAGTGATTTAATACATCCATTGAAATATCTCCATTCGCCGCAACAATCAACTCAACAGACCGGGCCTGTGGATCGACTCTCGGAGCCGTTGCGATGACTTCATGTTTCGCCCGCGAAACGCAGAGTCTTGCAAGGGCATCCAGGATCTTAGTAATATGCGCCTTGGATAATAGCATATTCCTGGCAGACTTCTTTTTGAGGGCTGGCAGCTTTTATTTTTGTATTCCGTGGCTGGACGGGTCGCAGGCACTTGTCTCCGTAGACAGGAGTCCCGTTTCTTTTCGAGCATGGTTATCGCGGCGAGGAGGTCGTGGATGTCGGCTGCGGACGGCGCCGCAGAAGATGCATGTGCGCTTGCTTCTCTCGTGCGCCTTTCTTTTTCCATTGTTATTCAGGTTCCGGGTCCTTTTCTTCACTTTTTTTGTCTGTGAGATCCTCTCGTCCTGAGTAGTCCCGCATGTCGATAGCAAGCTGGATGGCAAATGGCACATGACCATGGATGGATGATGCCTGCCCGACCACTCACTTCTTCTTCCTGAGCTGTGTGAGATGTCAGAGTGACGCTAGGAGTCCGAGAGTCCGAGGAAGAAGGATTTAGAGCCCCGATGATGATGATGAGAACCACACGGAGGATCCCATCTATATAATATCGACTCTTACAGATGAAATAATTCAGAGAATGAGAGTTCCACTGTGAACGAGAGAGAGAAGCAACTTGCAGATCTTTTTTTTAACAAATATTCTGACCTACCTACCTATCTAGGTACAGTTCCAAACAAAAACACTCTCTTTCTGTACTGTACATACAGTACGTGTTTCTTCTGCAGTACTTAGATAGATAGGTAGTCGATAGATTCTACAGTGGACATGGACAGAGGTACATTACCACAACAATATGTACTCCATACTGTACGCATAAGCAACATCTAAATCATCCATTTCAAATATCTCTTTTTTTTAAGATGAGCGATACCGATCCAATTCCTTCTGCTTCTGTTTCTGATCCTTTCCTTCTTTCTAATCTTCTAATACCGAATTCCCATCCCGATCCTCATTTTCTTCTGATGCAATTGCGATTGCGGACAGCGAGAAACAAGGCTTGCCGACGGATAGTATACAGCACAGTACAGTACAAACATGCGTAATGTTATGTGTATGGAGACTATTGATTGTTCGATCGATCGATTAATTTCTATTCACTCTCATATGCTTACAAAAAGCAAGCCCCCTATGAGAGCCGAGCCGAGACGAGCCGAGCCAGACCAGACCAGACCCTGATTGTTTCGCCCCTCCCCGCTTCTTTGCGGCAGAGTACAAGGAATAAGAAAAAGACAAAAAACATAACAATACCACGAAAAGAGCCAACAAAAAAAAAAAAGAGAAAGAGAGAGGGACGGACGGACGGACGGAAGAGTGGACAGTGTATCAAGAACAGGAAATAAAAAAGAGGACCCACTGTATGCTTGTCCGCTATATCCGCAACGTCCAAGAGCGATGGATAGTAAGGGAGGAGAACACTAGATAAACTAGGCCTGGACCAAACCCCGCTTTGCTTCGCAGTCCTCGATGATGCGAGTGCTCCGCGCTGACTGGCCATACATCCGTGATGTGATAATTACAGACAGCACCTCTTAAGTCACGTGAGATTGTCCTCTCACTTTGTGACTTGCAATCAAGTCACACACAAAACAATACCCCACGACGGCCATCGGCCCAAAGGGCAAGAAAAGAACACTATTTCGCTCCTTTCTGAACGGAACAAGTAGCGCGAAGTCTTCACAGAAGCCCGAGGTCCCCACATGTATCATCAGAACGCCAGGTATACAGTACAATAAGACTGTGAAAGTCTCCTGAAAAGGAGCACAGGATAAGAAGTGAAATGCCTCGATACATCTGATTCCGTGGAGGAAGACATTCGAAAAGAAAACAGGAAACAAAAGCATAAGTTAGTCTGACGGAGACCCTATAATAGTCAATACACGAGAACAGCACACACACACACACACAAAGACAATCCAGTCCGATTTGCCCATATCTTCATTTCGAACAAGGCGAAAAAGAAAACAAATATTGGATCTCTTCAGTGATCGTAGCCTGCTCCTCTCTGCCAGGGACTCGCATTGTTTTGCGATCTATACGCCTGCGGGTTTGCAGAGCCTGTGCGGAAAACAGGCTCACCATAGGATCGCGGAGGAGCAGGCGAGCTGTTCTGCGATCGACCAGAATAGTCGTTCGAGTAGGCGGTGTAGGTGGGTGGAGGCCCACGTTGTGAAGACGCATCGCTACTTGGGAAGAGCGGTACCGACGGATCGACCGGAGATGGAGCTTGGCGTGGACCTGAGTTCTGCGGAAGGTTGGTACTGGAATCATCTGGATACTGGCGCCTGACACTGGCGCCATTTCCACTGGAGAAGGACATGTCGTCATCGTCGAAGGCAGACTTATACTGACCCGGTTTCATATCGCCTCTGGCAGTAGCACCCAAGGCATCCAACTCGGTCGTCAGCTGAGATTGGGACTTGATGAATGAACCACGGTCATCCCTCATTGGCTGGTAGCGCGTATCAGGGTTCTTCGAGACAACGGCGTAAATGGACGCGATCAGGACGAGGATGAGAAGAGTAAGTGTGAAGATGGTATTGTAAATGAAGAAGATCACGCCCATAACACCCGTCACAATACCCTAAACAAAGTCAGCGGGAGGAGGCACGAAATTGGGGCGATGGTTGGGTTTGGACTCACAGGCTGGTTGAAGACATCTGTGAAGATAAGAAGGAAGATGGAGTTGAGGAAGTTGACGGCAGCGATGGAGATGTTGAAGACGTTGGTCTTCTTGTCCATCCACGGTCGAAGGACGCTGGCACCGACCAGGAGAGCCGCCTCAATGATCACCAAAGCGACACCTTGCACGACCGGAGCCGGCTGGCCAAATGCAATGAACATGGACTTGACCAGGATGTAAATGAGCACTGGGACGACACAGTAGTACGCAGTCGCTCGGTACTGCACATAGAGAAAGCCCCATTTGTTCAGACACGCCGGGTCCGAGTAGAGGATGTACGCGGGGTTCTTGTGCATTGTGACGGATCGCTTGGCAAGTCGAATGACCTTCAGAGCAGCCCAACCCAGAGCTGCAGTCATGGAGAGGAACATGACGATCGCCAGGATGACTTCAGCGGCAGAGTCGCGTTGGGTCAACTCCCACAGACAGAGCACACACATCTGGGGGTATCCAATCAGGGTCAGGCGGAACAAAATGCCTCTCATCACAATCTTCCATCCATTCCGGAAGTCATGGAATTTGTCTCCCTTCATCCTGCCCGACTTGGCGAGCACTTCGCAGAGGGCCTTGAAGAGAGCAACGAAAATCATGACAAACCCGACGAAGGCAACGAAGAAAATCAGCCCTGTCATGAAGATATTGGTCTCCTCGATATACGCACGGAAACCGACTCGGTCAATGCCCCTCACTACGATTTTCTTGGTGTTCTCGCCGACGCTGCTGTCTCCATTCGTCCTCCTGACAAGGCCGGTGGCCTTGTTAACCATGTGGCCCATGTATTCCAGGGATCGCTTCTGCACCTGAACAGAAGTAGTGGCCAATGTTGACAGGATCGTCGCGGGCGTTCCTCCTGTTGATCGTTGATACCATGTGCAGATGGTCTGCAAGAAGCTGACGCGGATTATACCCATACTCCATTGGAAGTTCTGGGTCCACGACTGCACGATCGGAGGCATGTGAACAGACGTCATGCCGATCATCGCCTGGGCCTGCATGAAACCGAAGAGAGACAACGCGTTGGCAGCAACGTGGGCGGCCGTGTTCGAATGTCCCAGACCGGAGGTGATGGCGGAAGCAGCCAGACCGAAGCCAGCGATGGCCGCGGTGGCCCAGCCAACTCCCTTCTGGTACACCGTCTTGCCGTTCGACAGATCTGCCTCGACACATGCGATACTCTTGCCTGTGTCCGTGGAGTTGATGTAGACGCGGACCTGACCGTCGAGATCGGGGACCGTGTACGCGATTCCTTCAAATCGATCAGCAAGGCGCGTCGCCCCCCTTGACCGCGACCACGAGCGGACTTACCAGGGATCTGATTGATGACTTCATCTGGAACAGGCACGTTGAACTTGATGTTGAGCTGGCCCGTGTTCATCGGGCAGAGACCCTCGAGATTCATGTTGCATGGATCCAGGGTCTGCTTCATGGCCGTGTACCCGTACGCGATGACCTCCAGCTGCGCCGTCACCTTGCCATTGATCGACGACACCCCCACGATATCCAGGGCCAGCGACTTGTTGTCTGGCGTGAAGACGACATTGAACAGGGTCGCGGTCAGGTTCGAGTTGTCCTGGCACGGGTTGAGCGACTTGGACTCGATGAGCCGGATGGCGGAGGCTAGCGGGGATATGGAGAGGAATATGAGGTATGTGAGACACGAAATTAATCGCATGTTGGTGGGCTCCTCTTAGATGATATTATAGTATTCCAGTCAATTAAGCACGACGATTTCAAGAGCACAAAGAGACAGATGGGTTTCTGCGACGTCTAACGAGGGGATGGTGGGCGCTCCAGAGCACCTCTCAGAACGGCCGAATGCGGAAGTCCCTTGGGCAGTATGGATTCTATCGGGTACCACCCCAACGTTCCCACATCAACACGAGGAATCAACGGTGAAGAAATCGATAACGGAGGACTGCTATCGCGGTGGGAGCGGTGACTGTCGAAGTCGTACGTTCAGGGCGTCATTAGATTGGCCGGGACTTATCGGTCGCTGCAGCGATGGACAGGGAGATCTCCTGGGGAAGGTAGAAAAAGGTAAGGATCGCGGGGCGGCCGACACGGGAGTCAGCCAGCGCAAAATCGAAACGACCGTGGATGTTGGAAAGATCAAAAAAGGGCATCGAAGGTAAAACAAAAAGGGTTCGAAGAGAAGAGTAAGAAGATCAGCGAGCGGGACGGCGACACACAGTATAGCCAGGGGAGGGGGGGGGATTGGGGGGGGATCCGAGGAAGGGGAGATAGAGAGGGACGCAGACGGGCGTGTGGACGAGAGGCGGTCCTGACAGGCGCCTGTCTGTCTCTATCTCGCGAGCAGGCTGGTCAGAGACGACAAAGGAGGGATGGGGGAGAGACGAGCAGGAGACACGGTCAGCAGGGAGCCTGGAAGAGAGAGGGTGGATGGGACGGAGGAGCGTCTAGGGCCGGCAGGGTGAGACCAGCGAGAACGGGTGGCTCACGGGGAGGGCGGGCCCTGGGCGCACGGCAGGACTGGAGACCGCCGCCAAGGAGCCAAACCAGGGGGGGGTATCTCGGGGTCGCGGGCAGAGGGCGTCGCCAGGAGACCAGCACTGCGGGCAGGACGATCAGAACGAGGAAGACACACTCGAAAAAGAGGATGCGGATGAAGCTGGTTAAAGAGTTCTTGGATTTTCTGCACCCCGACTCGCCGTGCTGCACGCGCGTCCCTGGGAGGAGCCGGCCCGAGGCGGGCGCCGTCAGAGGCTCGTCAGCTGTGGGGTGCGCCGTGGATCTGCCCGCCTGCCCGTTTGGGGACACCCCTCTCTTCCCGATCCAGCAGCGGTTACGATGATGTATCTACACGGTAGTAGTAGTAGTAGGAGGAGGAGTAGTAGTAGTACCCCAGAACTTTTCCTGTAGCATGGCCAAGACCCCGTTCAGCCGGCTGCAACCCTGCCTGCACCCGCCCAGGCCCGGTTGATCTGGAGATCTTGGCCTGCACAGAGGATATAAAGATTGGAGGAACCTGATATTACCGTGTATATGTGCGCCGGCAGGCTCTTTATGTAGCACCACCGCTCCTCAGGCACCATTGTTGCGCACAGCTTCGGAGGACGGGGCACCTTCCTCCGTACCATGCAGCTGGTATCAAACTGCGTCCCTCGTGTTTCCAATCCGACCACCTCCCGCCGGTCACCGCATCTCTACAGAGCACCGCGTCCTGGGGAGTACCACGCCAGAGGCGCGACTGATATGCATGGATGCGCTGCAGACCTATCCTCCGCGCCTGCGACTTAGTCGGATTCGGGGTGTCTCAGGGCCTCAGGTCAAACCGCTGCACAGCCTCCTTTCAGGAGACCCTCGCGACGAACCTGCGACGAGGCGCCAGATTTATCACCCCAGGCCATTCACATCCCGCAGCCCGGGGAGTCGTCGCATCAGCCGCGTCGTCATCTGGTCGTTTTTGTCATGATGCGCTCAGGTACAGCTCCGTACTGTGCTGCACGAGATCTTTGCGGCCTCTTTTATGGTAGACCTTGGGTGACCAGGGGTCCCGAAACTCTACCTGCGGAAATTGCTCTGAAAGCAGATCCATGCATGGACTTCTCTGCTACCATGCACCCTCCGTGGTAAGGCCACAGGCACCGAAACCCGTACTGATTCAGTGTCCCGGACACGGGCGCTACGCGTGTCCCATTGCGGTCAAGCCCTTTCCATCCACATTTGGATCTGCGTCTGGGTGGTGCTGCGGGCAGATCGTCGACTCTCTTGGGCCAGGGCGGCCTGCTAGTCGCCCAGTAGTCGCTCGAATCCGATCATGACGTTCGCGGTGCGGTTCGACGAGGCACCGGGAGGCTTTTTGTGGCGGACCCACCGCCACCAGTTCTCCCTCGTCTCAATCTGGACTCTCGTGGCCGTGCTATTCTGGGCCCCGGACCGGCGCCTACCTGCTACGAATCGATGACGGCGACAGCGCACGTATACTACGGCACTTGGTCATGGCGCCGGAGCACAAGAGCACCCCGCCTTCTCTCCCTGCTTCGAAAGCGCAAAAGAAGGCTTTTGGTGCGCGGCAGTTCGTTCCCATGCCGGATCCCGGAACGCAGGGCGACCCTTGCCCTCGATGTGGGCACAAGGGTCCGATAATTTCCCTTCTCTTTGTCTGCGTTCCGTGGTTTGCTTCGGTCTATTATTAGATCCGGTTTCAGCCCTCTCCACAGACGGAAGTACGGAGCAAAGGTTTTTCTTCTCGAGGAGACCTAAGAAGACCTAAGAGAACCAACAAAAAGCTTCATCTACGGAGCAGCACGTTTTTGCTTCCCTTGCTCCGCAGAACCTCCCATACTGTATTCCCGCCTTTAGCAGTGGTGCAGGAGACGAGTGCCTTCTATGATAGATATACAAGGATTTCGTGGATCACCGAGGGCTCCGTGCACGACGTATTCTCTGGAGTAAGGCATCGATTCAAGGTGATACAGTTCACCGTTGAACCTATCACAAGGCCTTCATCCTATGTGCAGTACTGCAAGCAGATCTTGTGGCAGATCTACCGCCAAGAGCGTAGTTTTGAACTTGAAGCCCATTCTCATGTTATCATTTCATATCTTGTTCTTGCATCGATAATAAATAAGGATTGTTTGGGTAGGTACCTAAGGTAGGTAAGAAAACCACATACCTTCAGCAGGACACGGATAGCTCCGGAAAACCTTTTGACTCCAAGTACTTCACACAAACACACACATGAACACATACACACAGACACACACATACGGAGAGAGATGGCCGTGCCTTGGCTTCCTTAAATAATAATAAATAATACCAGCGGCAGGGGAAAGAAATTCAGAAAGCATTCTGCTAAGGCATCTTATTTATTTTATTTTGCCGTTCTGGTGGTCTTCCCCAGAGCAGACGCACTAATCTATCCAGCTGTGAAATAATTAAACGCTATTTCTTTTACTTATTTATTATATATATAAGCGTAGCTAGCCAGCTATTAGCCTTCCTTTCACTCTGAGACGAGATGCTGTCTCTGGAGGGATCCGGCATCCGGCATTTGTCTGTACACAGTACTACTAAATGAAATGTATGAGACGGTGATCGCTGTCTAAGTAGGTGAGGAATTTGGTAGGCACTGTATCTAATGTGTTGTCTACTTGATTTATAATAATAATAATGGAGTCCAAGACGGACCTGGCAGTTAGGAGGTAGACAAGAAGACGTCAACGAAAAAAAAATACCGCTCGACTACAAAAAGAGGTCATGACCGCTGATTTCAGCGAGAACTGGTCTTATTATTATGATTATTATTATTATTTTGGCGTCCAACAGAAGAAAACAACATAATATAACCACGACACGTGTCGATTCATTTTTTTTAAAAAAAAATCAAACAACTTCTTTTGACCCCTCCTATTGATAACAATTTATATGTCTAAAACAACCGAACTGTGAGTGTGAATTCTTTCAGGAGCAGCCGGTGTCTACCTAACAGTAGGTCGTCTCCCTCATGATATGATGATGATGATGGTGATGGCCCGGTCGCAAGGGATCAACGCACGAGCCATCATCCATGCCAAGTCTACTTACCGAGATAGGCAATCGACCTCTGTGTACCCGCGGCCTCAGCTACCTATCACCACGTGACGCGGAGTTTTGCCAGAACTTTCACCGACCCGGTGCAAATAATATTTTTGCCCGCGAAATTATTATTACAAATTTTCGGCTGCGGGAAAGACCAGCGCAGGTCGACACCCTTGTCGTTGTCGCATTTCGTTTTCTTTCTCCTTTTTCGCTCTTCCACTGGAAAAGGAAGACAAAGGTTCCTTTTCTCGCCGAGTGAAGAAATTCTTGCTGAGAGGAGGAAAGAAAAGGGTTCGATGCCCATCCCCATGGACAACAACACCTCCGCAAAGTCCATCTCGAAGAAGAGGAAGAGGAAGCACGGCGGCGGCGGAGGCGTTGAGAACGGCGATGTCGCGAAGCCCGCTGCTGCAGAGAATGGAGTGACCACAACCGTCCCTTCGTCGACGGCTGAGAAGGAGGAGGAGGAGGACGCTGCGGCTTTGGAGCAGGCTGCTGTGGAGAAGGCGTCGAAGAAGAGGAAGACGAGCCATTCCTCGAGCGAGGACGATGAGAGTGAGGAGGAGGAGGGGAAGGTTCCTGAGCAGAAGAAGCAGAAGAAGGATGAGGATTCCGAGGATGAGAGCGAAAGTGAGAGTGAGAGTGAGGATGGTGAAGATCAGAATGGAAAGGAAGAAGAACAATCGGACGACGAAGAAGATGATAAGGACGACGCCGACAGCGACAAGCAAGACAACGACGGGGCCGATCTTCCCTCTAGGAACACCGTCACCCTGCCGCAGACAGATGCCGAGCCGCAGAAGTTCTCGGACCTCAAGCTGTCTGAGAAGACGATGAAGGCGATTCAGGAGATGGGGTTCGAGACGATGACCGAGATCCAGCGCCGTGGTATTCCCCCGCTGCTCGCAGGACGGGACGTTCTGGGTGCGGCCAAGACGGGATCTGGAAAGACATTGGCGTTCTTGATTCCCGCGGTGGAAATGCTCAGTGCGTTGCGGTTTAAGCCGCGCAATGGTGAGTTTACTTATGTCTGGATCTGGTTCAGATGCCTTGCTGACATCTACTGCTGCATAGGAACCGGTGTCATTGTCGTCTCTCCTACGCGAGAACTGGCACTGCAGATCTTTGGCGTCGCCAGAGAGCTCATGGCTCACCACTCACAGACATATGGCATTGTCATTGGAGGCGCGAACCGGAGAGCGGAGGCGGAGAAGTTGTCCAAGGGCGTCAACCTGCTCATCGCGACTCCCGGACGTCTCCTCGACCATCTCCAGAACACCCCGGGATTCGTGTTCAAGAACGTGAAGGCTCTCGTGATCGACGAGGCAGATCGTATTCTGGAAGTCGGTTTCGAGGATGAAATGCGCCAGATCGTGAAGATTCTGCCGTCCGAGGACAGACAGACCATGCTCTTCTCCGCGACGCAAACCACCAAGGTCGAAGATCTGGCGAGGATCTCTCTGCGACCCGGTCCGCTCTACATCAACGTGGACCACCGCAAGGAGCACAGCACGGTCGAGGGCCTGGAGCAGGGCTATGTCATCTGCGAGGCGGACAAGCGCTTCCTTCTCCTCTTCTCCTTCCTGAAACGCAACCTGAAGAAGAAGATCATCGTCTTCTTCTCGAGCTGCAACTGCGTCAAGTACCACGCGGAACTGCTCAACTACATCGACCTGCCGGTCCTTGACCTGCACGGCAAGCAGAAACAGCAGAAGCGGACCAACACCTTCTTCGAGTTCTGCAACGCCAAGCAGGGGACGTTGATCTGTACCGACGTTGCCGCGCGAGGCTTGGATGTGAGTTGCCTTTTCATTTTCGATAGTAACAACTTGCGTGGATGCTGACCGTCGCTACAGATTCCTGCCGTCGACTGGATCATCCAGTTCGATCCCCCGGATGACCCGCGCGACTACATCCACCGAGTCGGCCGGACGGCCCGTGGTACGAACGCCAAGGGCCGCAGTCTGATGTTCCTGCAGCCACACGAGGTCGGGTTCCTGAAGCACCTGAAGGAGGCGCGCGTCCCCGTCGTCGAGTTCGAGTTCCCGGCGAAGAAGATCGTCAACGTCCAGTCACAGCTGGAGAAGCTCATCAGCCAGAACTACTACCTGAACAAGGTGAGTCTTTTCCTTGTACCTGTACCATTTTGCGTGATAGCATCACACTTTTGATCATCATTTCTCTCGAATTATGTCTGACCGGAACCCGTCCAGTCCGCCAAGGAGGGCTACCGCTCGTACCTCCAGGCCTACGCGTCCCACTCGCTCCGCTCCGTCTTCGACGTGCACAAGCTTGACCTCGTCAAGGTCGCCAAGAGCTTCGGCTTCTCGACGCCGCCGCGCATCGACATCCAGCTGGGCTCCAGCCTGAGCCGCGACAAGAAGCAGGAGAAGATGGGCCGGCGCGCGTACGGCAGCCAGCCGCCGCAGAAGGGACTCAAGTTCAAGCGGAAGCGCCAGGATGACTGAGTAGTCGACTATTCTATCTGTTGTGCCGTGTTGAAGTCAGGGATTGATACCTAAAAGTTGTTTATTCGCTTATTCTGTCGTCCTGCATTACATTACATTTCATCATCTCTGGGTTTTGTTTATTTTGGAGCGGCGTTCTTCTTTCCTTTTGTATGTATGTACTGTACACCCATGCATGTACATGTATACGGCGTCTCATGCAGACAGACTCCGCCCCTGAACTGCGCCGCGAGCGGGGTCTGTCGTCTAGATCATCTATCTATACATACTGGCTCGAACGAGGACATCATCTGCATGCTGCGTTGGCTGTATTTCTGTTCCTCTCTGTCCGTGTCTTTGTATAGCAGACCCCAGTCTCTTGTGCTGTGCCTGTTATATTAGGCTAGCTAGAGAGTAGGTCCCTACGTCTAATATTATGTTTTGCATGAGACCGACGTAGATCATGATCACGGTAGGTGACTAGACTACCAAGTTAGGTAGCTATTTATGGCTACCTGACTACCGAAGATCACGATGGATCCATGTACAGTACGGAGTACTGTGGAAGATCTACGTGCCGCGCAAATTTGAATGATATTGATTGATTGAAGGCCCGGATCTGGTCCGGTCCGATTATCAAAAATGTGAAGATCGAGGAGCAGGAGGGAAAAAAAAAGTCAATTGCTTGATACCATTAATTATTCCTGCTTCATTCGGCCTTCAGGCTGGGTTGGTTTTGTGGTAGCGGTAAGAAGAAATAAAGTCGGTGGTTGGGCCATTTTGGAAGATTGGTAGACGATGGCTATCCGAAGGCTCACAACTCTATTTTTTTTGCCCGCTGGTTCTTGCGGTACTGTACTGTACAAACCTTTGGACACGACCGCGAGTATGGAGTAAAGATATGTTAACATGCAAAATGAATTATTTATTCAAAGATTGATTGGATCTTGCCTGTGTTCTGGATGTCATGACATGATGCTGCCTATACTGTCCTGCAGATTCTTCTGGTGGTGTGAGGGCGATGAGTTGGCAAGGGCATCGGGACCGGCGAATCGGGGCGTGTCGTCGGGGCGACGTGACGGGCGTGGGCCGGTGGAGCGCGAAGTGGCGGGCGTGCTCCGTGCGGTATGGCCTGGGCCACAGCGCGTTTGCGGATGCGTGGTCCGGGCACAGATACAGATACAGTGACATGCCTAGGCCGATGCTCTTCTCGAAGCTCTCAAGCGGCCGGCACGAAAGGAGGACGATAGGACAGGATCAATGCGTCTGTTGCAGGCCTGTGCATGCAATGCTGTTCTGCCCATGGCAGGGTACGCGGGTGCGCAAACGGTTGCCGTTTGTCACGATGGATATGGATAGGATATGGATGAGGATTCCGTTTGTGTTGCTGCACGATCTCTCCGTTGCGCTCCCTCTTGAAGAAACATCGGTGCCTGGTACCTCGCAGCATCGCTTGCTATTGCTGCGTCTGTATGTCCGTACCGAGAACGCTGCAACACGTCATGGTGACACAGGCTGAAACGCAGACACGGGTCTGCACGGTACATCCTGTCGACCTCGAGGTTCCTGCCCGACTCCACGGACCTAGATCTCGCAGGAAGTGACAGCGGGAGAAGGGTTTGGTGAGTCTGCTCCGTGCTGCGCAGGTGAGTGAGGGAGGGATATAAATGTAATGTGATGATAATGTGACAGGTGAGATGATCCGCCGCTCCAGCCACTTTATTTCTCTGGATCGGCGGGGCTCCGGGCCGGAACCACCACGTCGCCCGCGCCCAGTGCCAATCAATGGGCGTCCAGCTCCAACCACCCCCCGTTTGTTGTCGCTGCTGCGCTGCCCTTCACCTCTCCGCCAGCTGTCCTGCGCCATCCTCTTTGTTTTTCTTTTTTTCTTCCCCTGTAGCATAGTACCCCTCTGTGCTTCTTCTCCTCCCGCGTGCTTCGCGGCCGTTTTTTTGCGGCTGTGTCTGGCGGAGGTTCTGCGGCCTGGTCCCCGCTCGGCTGGGCTGCTGCTTTTTTTGCTTATCGCCCATCTCGGGTGGTTGGTCGGCCCTGGGGTGACGGTGAGAGACTCCCAAGCGGTCGCTGCTTGCCAACGGAGATCCAGGTGCTGACATCCTGTCTTTTCTGTTCAACCATCGGAGCAACGACTGCTCGTATTTTTTTGGCCTTCAACAGGGACGACATCTCTGAGGAAGGCCTGGGTCGTCGGTTCGCAGGGCTGAAGTTGCAGCAGCAACACGCTCTCCCCGCCAGAGACCCTCGACAAGCGGCGAGGTGCCATCGGCGACATCTCCCGCTGTCGTGTCACACAGCACCTGGCCGCCCCGAATAACTACTGCGTACCTCCGTCTTTCTCCCTGGCATCTCCCGTTCCTCGACGGAGCATGCAAATCGTCTGGCTGAGGCTGCTTCACGATGGGTGTTGATACCCGCCGACATGTACTGCCCGCCCCCACCGAGTCCATCGTCGACACCACGGGGGGCAGCACCACTGCAACCGACATCGCAACAGACGTCTCTCGACGGACGGACAAAACATCCTACTCCATTCCAGATGACGGCAGTCCCATCACCATCTCTACCCGTCGACGGTCGCAGCATCACCGTGACGAGTCGTCGAAGCTGTCCCGCACCTCGCACCAATCGCAGACCTCTCTCCTGATCGAGTACTTCGAGGGGGGCAAAGGCTCGGGGAACCTCAACTCGAGGCCCAGTATTCGGGTCAAGGTGACCCCGTCCGCCGCAAGGAAACTGAAGGACGGGAACGACCACATCCAGATCACCGAGTCTGGGAGGAAACCAATCTATACCCGTCGCATCTCCCTGACGACTCCGTCCAAGCAGAAGCAGCAGCTGCCCGACTCGGGGGGTGACGATGCGAGCACCAGCTCCTACAATTCTGCTGCGGAGGACAATAACCCCACACCCCGGCGCCCGCCCCTGGAAATCGAGTTTGTGGACCGTGACCAGAAGAGTGAACACGACACCTACTCACGCGACTCGAGGCATCTGCCGGCTCCTTCAGACATCTCCACCATGCCTCCCGACAGCATACTGGACGAACCCCTCACCTCGGGCCCCCGGCGCAAGCGCAGCCAAAGTCTGGGTCGAGAGGAAGAGCATGAGAGGAATGACCTGCTCAAAGCGCCCTCGAGACGAAGGAGTCGCAGTCTCAGCAGGGAAAGGATCGCTCACAAGGTAGCTGAGAAGCTTAGCAGCACACCACGCGATGTCTCGAACAGCAAACACAGACACGGCAGCCGCAGTGCCAGCAGGGACTACCTGGAAGAGGACACGGCCAAGTCACCCAGGAGACACTCCCATAGATACCGTGAAGAAGACATTCCTCCCAGCGCCGAGTCGAGCCTTCTCAGCAGTTCTGCCTCTCGCCGCAGATCGGGCGATCGGCATTCGTTCCAGTCGGGGACTTCGAGATCGTCCCTCAACAACCCTAAGCTGCTGGAGACCGTCGAGGATGCAATTCGCCGGCTGATCCTCCCGGAGCTGAAAGAGCTCAAGAAGGATCAGAAGATCGCTGCGAATACGTCCAGATTCGACAGTGAGGCGAGCGAGTCCCGCGGCTCCACCTCCAAAGATGAGTCGGGAAGACGGCCGTCGAAGCACTCCAGTGCTCCGGAGGTCACGAAGCCTACGGTCGTTCTCAACAAAGATAGCAAGGATGAGGGCATTGTTCTCTCGGAAGAGAGCCCGGTAGGACGGAAAGAAAACAGACGACAAAAGGACGCCGAATCCCCACCAGAAAATGTCTATGTAAGGGGCGCGCGACCTGAGCTTAGGGAAGATGAAAGGCTGCGTCGACAAAGAAGCAGAGGACTCCGTGACGCTGAAGCAGCAGGTATTGTCGGGAATGCCCTCACTGCGGCGGCTCTCAGACACCATGACTCCAGATCCGATCTGGACAGACGAGAGCGCAGAAAGAGGAGGAGCAGAAGCCGAGCCGGCAGTGTCCACCTCACAGAGACTGAACTGGTGTTTCAGAAACACAACGTGCCGCCGATGCCGTTGCGCAGTGACATCGATTCGGAAGTGACCCGGGATTCCATCCTCTCCCAACGGACAGAGGAGACTGTAGGCCCTCGACAAGTACGCGATGTTTCCCGTGGCTCTCCCCGTGAAAACGGGTCTGCCGGTTCGAATACACCAACTAGAAATGCCTTTGGTACTCACCACAGCAACCTCTCCACCCACGATGTTAGCGTCCATGGTAATTCTCCCCGCGATCTACGTAAGAAGAGTCATTCACCAACTGCTAAACTATTCTTATCAGATGACCATTCGGACCACGACGACACCGAGCGGGAATACGATGAGCGTACCAAGCAGCGAGCCCTAAGTCCCATTCAGAGTGTTGCGAGCGACCATACCGAGGTACACGTCGAGCACGACAAAGCTAGGGACGCTCCACACTCTGACTCTGAAGTCGGGCTGAAACCGGAGCCGAGACTCTCAATTGACTCGCTCTCCTCCCCACCCAGCACGTACCTGGCAAAGTCGAGACGGCAGCAAGCTCTTCTCGATCGGGAGAAGAGCAAACAGAACGGAGGCGGGGCGGAACTAGGGTACGAAGAGTCGCGAAACCCTTCGAAAGAAGAAGAGGAGAATTGGGAGAAAGAGTCTGGAGAGTCTGAGCCGGAAGAAGACGATGGCGGCCGCCGCCGTTCCACGGCGGAGGCAAGCAGCGATGACCCGAGAATCGATGCGAAGCGCATGACGAATTACACGGACGACAGTCTCGACGCTCCTTACCTGGACAAAGTCACCAGCGGACAGCAAGTCGCCGACGGGCACGGTGCGAATCCGGAGTACGTCCATACACCGGTGGCGGTCGAGTCTGCGGTTGCCTCCCTGCTCGAGTCCTCCGTTGTTGATAACGCATTCCCGTCTGCAAACCACTCACGTCCCGATTCCCGCGGTCGACCTGCCAGCCCAAGATCGTCTATTCAAGGCACGCCCCGAGGCTTCCATGGAAGTGACCGAGGAAGTCCTCTGAAGTACCGTCAGGACGCTTCCAGTCCTGATGAGACCTCTTGCCCTAGGAGGATGGGCGCTACATCGCCTCCTCAGAGCGTCTCGCAGTCTGTCGAAGATGAAGAGGAGAAAGATGAACCTCCTCATATGGGAGCGACTGCGCTGCCGGGCGCTGGCAGTCCAATGCCCGAGGCTGAACATGTGGCTGACTCGGAGTCCGAAATTAACACCAATCCTTCCATCATTCAAGGTCCCATCGGAGGCATCTCCCATGAAAACAGGGACCACTGGCCATACAATCCAACACCTCCGAGGACTAAAGACGTTGAAATGCCTTCCGGGCAGAACGGTGAGCAAGGTCCCATGGCTCCAGGCGCGGGTATGACTGCGGGTTACGACCAGCCTTACTACCAGCCTAACTATGGAAATTCGTACAACTTTGACAATTATGGTCAACCAAGAGACGGCTATATGGCGGAACATATGATTCTCACCCCTCCGGGAGCAAAGGATGAAGGCTACATTTCGGCTGCCAATGCCCGGTCCCCAAGCATTGCATCTCCAGACCCGCAGAATAAGGTGTTTGGTGGAGGTGACAGTGGCTATGGCGGCCTCTTTGGCAGTGCTGATGACTCGTTCGGTCAGCGGCACTTTAGCGGCTACTCGCAGGGAATTCCATCCCCTCTGTATGACGGCGCCACTGGGGGAGGCATCGATAGGATTCAGTCCAAGGATATCATTGCTCTCATGGAACACGTATGTCTGCTCCTTTCCCCTTTTTTTCGCTCTTTTTTTTGACATATGCCGCTCGCTAACTATTACAAACCAGCTGACTGTTCGCGACGCTCAACGGAACGCCAGGGATACCGAGATCCTGGTGACTCTTGTCCGGAGCGCGGCCGAAATGCGCAATTCATTTGAGGAGATGAAGAAGTTTATCGCTCAACAGGACGAACTTCTCATGGAGGCCAGTGAGAAGCAGGCCGAACGCATCCACAAGGTCATCGGTGGGCCGCGGCCGCAACCGCCTAGCGGCTATAGATCTCGGCAGCAGCAGCAGCAGCAAGCAGATGATAACGAGGATCTGCGTTCGAAGCGCAGAAATGTCTTCAAACGGGCGCTGAAGGGTCTGAGCCTCAAGTCCTCGAACGACCTGAGCAAGATTGAGGAGATGCTCGAACAGCTCCTTGAAGAGGTTGAAGCTTTGAGAGCTGCGCAGGAAGGCAGGAGACCGGGGGCTGCTGGGGCTCAGCCGGCGAGCATAAACTCCAACGACCAATCTCAGCAATCCCCGTACCAGGATGGCTACGAACCGGAAGGACAGGCTGGGACTTCTTCCAACGGAGATCAATCTGGATACCTGTCCAACTCTTCCCGGACTGCCCCTGATTCGCAGGGAGCGGGCGCGCGAAGAGGACCCGAAGGTCGCCCCAGCACCGTCCTTGAAGAAGATGAAGGCATGGACGGCCCTGAGCAAGATCAAATGATGGCTCGTGACGAACGAGGCGATTCGGTGCAGCTGGAGACTCCGCCTCGAGCACAAGGGGCCACGGGCCCGTACAGCAATGGCACGACGCCGCAAGCGTCGACTGAGAAGTCCCGCAAGTCATTCTTTCCGAAGTTCACCCGCTGGTCCAAGACGACAGCGTCTTCTACGGGTGAGAACACTCGTAATACCGTCCTGCCTGGCCGCAAAGAGCGTCCATTCTCCGAAGCCTCTCGCTCCGGCTCCGATCTTCTCGCCCACGGACCTTACGATACTGCCAAGTACTACGACCCACAAGGGGATGATAGACTGCGGTCTACTTACACCCTGGACGAACAGCTACAGCAGCGGCAGGAGAATCGGCCGCCGTCGCCGCTGGTGCCCTCGCAGGTTTCCGAGAAACCGAAGTATCAAGCCCACCGAGACAGCTTGGACTTGAAGCATCCTCAACCTCGTCAGGGCCCCACCGACCGGTACCAAACTCAGCTGGAATCGCAAGCGCAGAACTTTGTGAGCCCAATAACTCCTAGCTCAGATCCATGGGGATCCAGCTCTAGCCTTCAACCGACGGCCACGGGGAATACCAACCGATACAGCGCTCCAGGTCGTCTGTCTCCAATTTCGGATGCTGGCTACTCGGACACTAGCTCTGCACCTCCAAGGCCTCCGAAGATCATGGATGACGGACCGTTGGTTCCCCAGCGACCTCTGAAAACCAACGAGGGAGAGCAGCCACCGAGCTACCTTGAACGCATGACTTCACGGGTAAGTCTTTCTCGGTCCCGTTCGCCTGGATCACACAGAAGCAACCCGCTGACTTTAGACCGCACCAGAGCTCTGCTGTTCGCTCGTCTCCGCCTCAACGCCGGCCTACCGGCCCTCGTCCTCTTACCAGCTCTTCTAGCCAGCACAGCCCTGCCAACCCTAGGAGACATCGGTTCCGGGACAGTCCGGTTCAGGTTGATGATGAGGCCAATTGAAGGGTTGTTCCCCCCTTCTCGAGATCATGCAGTCTTTTCTTCCAACGATTTCACGACCGCTGCTTGATGTTTTGACGTCTGTGTTTTTTTCGACGATTGGGAAATGATCAGTCTATGAAACGAGGTAACGACCAGATGCCGAATGAGCACCTTAACCTTCTACTCGTGTATTTCCTCTTCATGGTCTGTGCTTCTTGTCGATGATGATGATGATGATGAATGTCGATGGAAATGGATGGATAATAATGGCTTTCTCCTGGACATGTTTGTTTCTGTTATCGGTTCAGTTTTGTTTTAATTTTCCTTTTTTACCCCATGATGTCATTTTCCCTGCTCATATTCATGTCTTCTTTTTCACATTTCCCTCATGCTGCACATGTGTGTTGCTCCCTTTCTTAGGCGTTTTGTTAATTAAAACCCCCCTTTCTTAATGTCTCTACTTTATGCACTAGTATGCCCTGTCACCTATTCCCCCGAAAGCGAAATGATACTCATGACCCTATTCCCCGGTTAGGATATCATTGCAGTGACGATCTGGTGTTGGACAGAGGCTTGCGCGTTTTGGCGACCGAGACCTGTTCCAACCTGACATGACGGATGTGAAGAGCAGTAAATAGGTAGTCAGCTAGAAACTTGGAATTCACACCTCATGTGGGCATACATGCGTGCACGTATCCATTGTTTGAGGATATGCTCGATTTGGTATATTGTAGACTGGACCTTCCGACGCACGATTTGCTTATGTCATTCCAGCTTTGGAGCTCGCATCGATCGACTCGAGTCTGGATCTGGATCTGGAGCGAAGTAGGTAATCCCGCGGAGAACGTTTGCTTTCTATGCGCATCGTATAAGTTGCGCATTGTGATTGGTGCCCTCCACTCCTCCGCTGCCCACACGACACAAGACCAAGGGTGGGGGTTGTTCTGGAACGTCTTTCGTCATAATAATAAGCTGCGGATCGGAGGATGTGGGACCTTACATTCTCAATATATTATACATATAATTTCAAAAAAAAAAAAGAGAAAAAGACAAATTGTTTTGAGCATTTATTTTTTTTTTATCTTGATGAACTGAAAGAAAGAGAGAGAGAACTGAGATAATTACCTGCCTACCTACCATAAATCGTTCATTATTCATACAGCACAATCATCAACAAAACACAAACGAGTACAGACAGGCAGGGAGAAGGAAGAAACAGGATACAAGACACAATGGCTGAGTCTGCTGGGTCGCCCCTGGACCTGCTGGTCTGCTCGACCTGCGGCTCGCAGCACGCGGTGACGGCGAGCGCGGGGCTCAAGTCGTGCAGGATCTGCGATGATCCGAGGCAGTATTTGCCTGCGACGGGGTGGGTATTTTTTTTTCTTTTTTCTTTTCTTTTAAAGCGGCTGTTTGGTTGGGTTTCTGTCAGGATTTCTTATATATAATATATATATTTTCTGTTTGGGATATTATTTTTTCTTCTCTTCTTCTGTTATTGCTTTTAATTTTGAATCTATATTCCTCTATAACAGCAGCTAACACCTCCCTCCCAGCCAATCCTGGACCACCCTCCGTGCGCTGCAACAGTCCAAGCAATACCGCAACGAGTTCGTCATCGACAAGATCAAAGACAACCTCCTCCTCGTCAGCATCTACACCGTCCCAAAATTCGCCATCGGACAGCGCGCCCTCCTCTGCTGCTCCCCGCGCGGCAACGTCCTCTGGGACTGCCTCACTTACATCGACGACGAGACCGTGAACAGGATCAAGCAGCTCGGCGGCGTCCGCGCCATCGTCATCTCCCACCCGCACTACTACTCGACGTGCCTGCACTGGGCCGAGGCGTTCGGGTGCAGGGTGTACCTCTCCGCCGAGGACGCGGAGTGGGTGATGAGGCGGGGGGAGGAACAAGTCTTCTGGCAGGGAGCAAGGCTGCCCCTATTGACGTCTTCGACGACGACCTCTGGGGATGGTGATGCGGATGCGGAGTTCATCGCGATCAAGACGGGAGGCCACTTCCCGGGGAGCTCGGTGCTGTGGTGGCCGCGCACGCGCAAGCTCCTCGTCGCCGACACCATCATGGTCGTGCCCAGCGGCGTGTACCACGTCGACCGGCTCCCGGGCACCGTGTCCTTTTCGTTCATGTGGAGTTATCCGAATTTCGTGAGTCATTCCCTCTCTCCCGTCTTTCCTTTGACGTCGTTCCGACGGACTATCATCCATGTTACGGCCAGGCCATACTGACGTGTGAGGTGTATATGATAGATCCCCCTCCCCCCCGACGCGATCCACACCATCTGGAAGGCCATCAAGGATATCGACTTCGATGACGCCCACGGCGCCTTCGTAAGCCAGGACACGCGCGGCGACAGCAGGCGACGGGTCCTGGAAAGCGCGAAGCGGATTGTCGCGGCCATGGGGTACGTGGGGCATGCGATTCATGCGGAGGAGGCTTGATTGGTATTAGTACTGTCCTGTACTGCTGTGTGGTAGGTGCCGTAGAGTAGAATACCTTGATAGGTAGGTGGTTTGATGTGCTAAGTGGGTATGTGGTCTCGGTTTGCTTTACTCTGTTTTATGGTTTTGGGGGGGGAGGGGGGTGGATGAGTAATTTCTTCTGACTTGATCTGTTTCTGTTCCGGATCATGGAAGAAGAGAAAGGCAGGGCTACTTCTGTGGCATCTTATTATCAATGAATGAAGCTCTGTTTTTATAATGATGATGGTTTGTTGTCTACGAGGAGCTACCAAGACTAAGAAGAAGGTAGCTAGCTAGCTGGATGGATGGCATTAAGAATGGATAAATCGCACGCTTCTCTCTGCCGTTGATACTAATTTTAATTTTCTGTTCCTCCCCCCCCCCCCCCCCCCC
>Ga0207767_1000434_pt1 | contig 27233 bp, 22 predicted proteins | sample HigsolmetaGSP17D_FD_184845 | JGI IMG/M metagenome (GOLD analysis project Ga0207767, IMG submission 184845) | High solid enriched microbial communities from the Joint BioEnergy Institute, USA - SP1-7-D (SPAdes) | ecosystem: Engineered > Bioreactor > SSF (Solid state fermentation) > Aerobic >... | reverse complement strand
ATAGCTGGGCCAGGATCTGCAACCGCCGACAGAAGCATTTAGTAAAATCAATCACTGCTGGATGCCGTGATTTTGGGCTTCTGCCGAGAAGCACCGGTCCAGCCTGGTCTGATCCAAAAAAAAAAAATAATAAAAAAACGCCCTGGGAATGCCTATGACTTCCAAAAGAAACATGTTGTCCGAGGTGACAGCAGCCGGAAGCCGCCCAAAGCTTGCCGGCCACGTTGGTGCTGAGGCAGTCAGGTAAGATGGCACGCTGCACGGTGGCAAGAAAACTTGGCTCTGTCAGCGCTAGAACAAATTATGCCACTTTGCGGGGATCCTCTCTGCCTCTTTCTGGAAGATCTTATGATGAAAGGATACTGCGTACGAAGCAGCTACAGGCGAAGGGGAGGCGTTCCGAGGGACAGGCGCACGAGTCGGAGAGAAAGAGACGGCCCGCGATGCGCTCGACAAGGAGCCGCCGTCAGCCGCAGCTTCTCGCAGCCGACGGCCACCCGCAGCTCTCCACGTGGAATGGACAGATCGTCTTGTCTCTCATCCTTGCCTATAATAGCCTCCGTGAGCCACTGGATGTGTTTTACAGTCGAGATTGCTTCTAGCGTGCTTCGAATTTCTTCCATGCAGCCACGGATCTTCCCATTTGGCCGATCTATTCGCGAGTTTCAGCCTTACAAGCAGGGATACAAACGCCCATGTTTCTGACATCTTTTGGCGCCGGTCCAGCCTGAAGCGTTGGCATTTCCATCATGACCCCCAAAGGATTCCAGTGTCAGCACGCTTTCCCGCGATTCAGCTTCTCTTATCCGTCGCATGATGGCACTTGCTGGAGCCTCTACCACCGGTTGCACCAAGGCCTCTTGACAGCGTCGAGTCTAAAGTTGTTTAAGGAATAGACCAATAACGCTTATTTATTGTTGCTTTGGGCTCATATTATGCACAATACAGTAAATCATTTCATCGCCGATCGGTTCCTCGCTGCATTCCGTGATAATCCTTCGGAAATTATATCGGCTTCTACATGTGAGATGCCATTCACAAGCAAACTGATTGTGCAACCTTACTTATTCCCTTTAGTTTTGCACAAGACTCTGCCTTAGCTTTGTGCGCTGATGTTTATAGACCAGCCACACATACGGTTCCTTACTATTCTGTTGGAGTTACACAGTAACAGAATTTCGTCAGCCCTTTCCTGTGGATGCAGATATATCTATTCATTCACAGCCATGATAGCTGTTTTTAGCTGGCATATAAGGCGTCTGTTTCTCAGTTTCAGCCTCCGACAAATATGTTTGAGAAGCCGGTGACACAACATGAACCACCCAAAAGGCAGAATCTGAAGCCCCTTCAGGTCGTGGCGAAGTGGCCCTCTTTTGAGTGCCAATTTCATAAGGAGTACTTATACATGTATTCCCTACATCTCTGATATATGTGTAAGTCACAAGAGGTGCACAGGACCTATGCACTTCACCCAGTAGTGCGATGCCTTGACCCATTGCATGATAGGACTTCCATGGGCGTCACGTACCTGATTAGCCACTTGTTGCTGAACTAGCCTATCTAGGTGCGCAGGTTATGCCCCATGTTCATTTACTGACAAATAATTATCTGAGTCTTGATTCGAAGCACCGAAAATGCTTTCCGTTATTCCCAGCTGATACGGTGCGATGCCTGTCCCTCTCATAAATGCGCACAGAATGACGATATGTTCTGAATATGCAAATATGAGTGATTTGTGGATTGTATTATATGGGAGGCGAAGGTCAATGCCGAGGTCTCTACATGGGGACATGGCGAAGCGACTGAGCCCTGGCCCCAAGCCCTAAGCCCTAGGCCAATTGGCCCGGTTGAACCTCTGCGTCCGAGATATGTTGACCACGGACCTCTATTCATTCCCAATGGTGTCGCGAATGCGAAAAATAACTTGAATTTTGGCAGATTTAATGCGGTAATGGAGCAGAATGCAGTCTCGATCTGCTGTGTTTACATCTGAGCGCCCGAATAGGAAAGACCCTCCACCGGCGGAGATCCGCGGCGTTAATCAGATAAGATCGATTACTCATCGATGGCGGCCGCTTACATCAGTCGCAAGAGCACCTTCCGTTCTTCAAGGATGATCTAGCCACGTTCCTGTCGCCGTCTGTTAAGAGGATGTTCTCTTCAGTGGAAGAGAGAGAGCACTGCAAACGCCATCCGGTGTGGTTGACAAGCGATTCCGCAACCCCTTCTTAGTCTGCCCTTTCCGGCAGACGATTACGACCGTGACCACAACCCCGCCAACCTCGACGAGCAATTGAACATTGCGCAGCCGGAAACATAAGGGCTGGTAAGCACCAAGGTATCAATCTCTTGGTGATCAATGGCTTGAATAGTTGGTTAACACTTGCATTCAAAGGTTGCTGTCGTCACAGCTACATCGAGGATGAGGGCACCAGAGCGGAAACCGCTCAACCGGCGGCGATCCTCAACGCAGCACTATCAGACCTTTGCGACATCGCCCCCGAAGTCTCGCGGACGCCCGCATTCTGGTCAATCTGGTTCCTCAAACGGCGGCTCCAATGATCAGAGCAGTGGCCGCAACAACAGCCTGACACCTCAGTCGCCGTTGCCAAAGAGGCAGCTGGCTGTGCTGGCCATGATCGCCCTTGCGGAGCAGACAGCTCTCAATTCCATTAGCCCGTATCTCCCAGACATGGCGTCGAAATTCCCAGAAGTTAATGGGAACGACGTAGGCGTCTATGTGGGGACAATCGCGTCTGCCTTCGCGCTCGCGCAGTTCCTCACCAACTACTTCTGGGGCTGGCTGTCTGATCGGGTTGGACGGAAACCAGTCATTCTACTCGGGACCATCTTGACGGCAGCATGTTTTATTGCCTTTGGGTTTTGCAGGACGTTGTGGCAGGCAATAGTAGTGCAGGCATTGACAGGAATGGTGAACGGGAACCAGGGCTTGGTGTCAACGTGCCTTGGGGAGATAACGGATCGGAGCAACCAGTCCAGAGTGTTTACTTATCTTCCGGTACTCTATGGTATCGGGGGAATTACGGGTCCTGTTCTAGGTGGCTTGCTCGTCTTCAAGCGCAACCCATTCAACAAGAGCGAGCCAAATCCGTATCCTTACCTCCCCCCAAATCTTGTCTCCGCAGTTATCCTGCTTGTGGACTTCGTACTTACCAGTATCTTTCTGGAGGAGAGCCTTGACGTGGCAGAAAATCTTCCGCAGATCGGCCAACGGGTTCGCGATTTGTTCAGTTGGATCTGGCAGTTCACAAGCTCACACAAACCGACATATATACGAGCTGGACGTGGAGAGCATCAAGCAAATGGTGCAGAACATGACAGTGACCTGGATTCAGCATCACAACATTCGATAAACCCTTTCCGCACCGATCACGAGGAGCTCACTCGTCAGGACATCTTCAACAGAGATACGATCCTGCTACTTCTCACATACTTCATCTTCGCCCTGTGCAATGTTTCATTCAATTCACTGTATCCCATTTTCGCCCAGGCCCGGCCCCCCGTTGGACGCGGGCTCACACCTCAAGGAATCGGGCTTTCTCAAGGCTTTGCAGGATTGGTGACGATCATCTTTCAGATCTGCATTTTTGGAAAGTTGAGGGACAAAATGGGGAACAGATGGTCCTACCGTATATGCCTCTTCGGATTCGTCATTTCGTTTCTTCTCATGCCGCTCGTTGGATACAAGAGTAAGAGCGGCGGCGTGACGGGCAAGTCTGCTGTGCTTGCCTTCGAGATTTGCTTTGTGCTGTTGGTCAAGACGGTGTCTGCTGTTGGTGGATTAACAAGTGCTCTCTTATTGGTAAGTCAAGATCTTTTCAGAAATACGGGATCAAGGCATATACTAAACAGCTATTTACGGATCACAAACTCCGCGCCCAACCACCACGTTCTGGGAGCCCTCAACGGTCTTGCCCAGACACTCTCTGCAGCTGGTCGTGCCGCGGGGCCCTTGCTATCCGGTGGCCTCTTCTCCTTGGCAGCTAGGGTCACAAAAGAGGAACTATTGTCGTTCGGCATCTTTGGTGGAGTGGCCTTCATTGGCTTTCTCATGAGCTTCGGTATCCGCGCCCAAGGCCTGGAAGCGCAAGGTTGGGGCGGTGACGGCGATCATGATAACTATAAGTCTGATGACGAGGAGAATAATGCCCGTTCCTGACTCGGCTATCGCTGTGTCTGTCCTGATATTCTATGACACTGTATCATTATTATGGCGTGCTTTGATTTTCCCTGTTCTTTTCGAGTTGCCTTGTATGCTGTTTATGGAAGTAAAGGTTGAAAGGAAAGGATACAGAGATATGAACTAGAGGGTAATGGTATGCATCGTTTTTGGGCAATTTATCTACGCTATGGTTACGGGGTTGTTGCTGATGGGATGACTTGACACTGGACGGGTGATTTGATTTTAGACCCCGGCGTGCTTCAGTAGGTATCCAGATAGATGGAGTCCTGAGAGAATACCTAACTATTCTGTTTAATATCTTTTTTATGCGCATATTAACATGCTTCCCCCTCCTCAATGGGTACCCCTGCTAAGAAGACATGATAGATATTTCTTAGTGGAAGGTTGGCAGAAGCCAGAACAAGCGAATCGATTGATCAATTCATTGAAGCTAACATATTTTTACAAGTACACACATTCCTGAAGTGAAAACAATTTGATCTAACTCTTACAGTCAGTTGGGCAAATATTGCTTTTGGGAGTTGATTAGGTGGGAAGGTAGGAGGGTTTTAGGGTTCATTATGAACCATCTCCCTGTTGCCTTGTGTCTGTTCATTCGTACTGAGACGCTCATCATCAAGTCCACTTGGAAGATAAAACAAGATAAGACAAGACTGAGCAAGAGAAGACAGCAGACAGGGAAATTATCTGATCCGAAAGTAAAGGGCTGAGATTAATGGATAATGAATGAATCCCCTCGTGGTGAGAATAACGCCACATTCAAAGGTTTTTCAAACCCACTCAAACACGTACATGAACGCCTCCCCTGGGTACCCACTGAGCAGCAGTCCCTGCGAATACTCGATCAGCTCCTTATTCGGCACTTCGAGTGCCTCGAACTGCTCTTGCTCCCCGCCGCCGCGGCGCGCTTTGACTCTCTTCGCGACGGTACGTTTTAGCAGCTCCTTCCCCGGTGCTACGAGGAGGTAGGTTGCTGTTGTTGATGAGTGTGACTGCGGCGTCGCGGGGATGTAGATACAGTCTTGGCTTTGGGGTGTTGACCATTCGACGATTTCTGGCTGGGTTTCTTGAAGTTTGGGTGATTTTAAGGTGCCTGCCGTAGACGAAGGAGACTCTGGTGCCGGTTTCGATTCCTCAATGGCATTGTCGAGGATTATGTATTGAACATTGGCGTCCGCGCCGAAGAGAACAAACGAGTTGACTGCGTTGCTGAATTTCATGCGGAAGGTCGTAAAGTTGCGCGGGTCGAGATAGAACGTGTATGTCGCTGTGAATCCCATGAGGGGACCGTTACCCTTGGACCGGATCTTGGCCAGGGCCTGTTCCTGGACTGTAAGTGGACATCTGGGCTTTGTTGCGATGGACTTGGATTCGCAGAATGTGACGGACGGTATACAGCGTGGAAGGTGAACCCGAGCACCTAGGTTGCTGCAGGTTTCGCAGCAGAATCGGACAATGTTGCATGCTAGTAATCGATGTTTGAATGTCAGTTTAGGAAAGAATAAGGTAGTTCCGTGGGAAAACATTGTGGAGGTTTCAGAGAGAAAGGTGCACTGTACTTACTGCTGCAGAGATTTGAAGTACTGGATTTGCAATTGGCACAGGGCCATTCTTCACTTAAACGCCATTCCTTCCTTTCCGCTGCAAGGACTTGCCGTCGATTGGCCAACTCATTGACTCTCCTTTGAGCGTAGTCCATTCTCCTTCGAGAGGGATGGTTTTCTGGGGTCCTCCGTGCAATCTGGAGAAGCTGTCCGTATGAATTGATAGCTTTTTCCAGCCAGTCAAGATTCTCCTGGGCAACACACAATGCGCTAAGAGCATCCAACGATTCTGGCGCATCCACTCCCTTCACGGCGGTGAACTCCTCAAATAAGACTTCAAAGATCTCAGCAGCATCTCTGTTCAGTCCTGCATCCATGTATGCTCTTCCCAGGCTGTGAAGGATCCGGAGGCATTCTGGAACATGAGAATGTCGATAATTGTCAAGTATATCTCTGACAACAGGCGGAAAATCGAAGTTCCCGGCATCTTGGACACATCTTGTGACAGCACGTCTAGTGACAGGGCTATTTAACCCGAAAGTAGTCTTGCAATGTGGAAGTATTCTTCGAGACATGTCACGGCACTCCTCTTTCATCCCGAGTCTCTGATATAGAACGCAAAGACTATCCATTGCGTTTAATGTATTCTCATTCTGCAAGCCGAGGACTGTCTCCAGGGTAGGAACAGCCTTTTCAAATAGGAGAAGGGCGGATTCCAGATCACCAAGTGATATCTTGATAGTAGCAAGGTCCTGTATGCTGCTCAATGTTTCTGGGGCGTTCTGCCCGAGTACCCTCAGCCGACCTGCGAGCGACCGCTCGTATAGTTTTGCAGCTTCAGTGGCGTATCCGTCTCTCTCGCAAAGAATTCCAAGGTCATTTAGAATGGCAAAATTCGTCGGATAGTCCCGTCCAAAGTTCCTCTTGTACAGTCCCAAAGCTTCCAGATAGCACGCCTCTGAGTCTCCAGTTTGGTTCATGATCATATACGCCTGCCCTAATTCGTGCAAGATAGCCGCTCGTGATAATTTATCAACATCCAAGCCCGGGGTCTTGCTAAGTATGTTCAAAGCTCTATGGTACTCTGAAATCGCGACTTCAGCATTACCCCGTCTCAAAGTTATCTCGGCTCGAGCTTGCAGTGCATTCGCTTTGGTCCTCATCGCGGCTGAAGAAAAACCCTCGCTGATCTGCAAGTATACCTGAGCAATCCGGTCCAGTGAGAGGATTCGTTGGCGTCCAGAGACATCGTTAATAATAGCTCCAGCAGAGTGATACCGAATGTGAACAAATGGCCCTTGACTGCCTTCAAGAGAGCCCCATTCGCTAGCAATGTCTGACAGGTTCCCCGGTATCTGTTTTTTGAGTGCAGGTGACTCTCTACCATCTACTGATCCAGTTTTCTCTCTGCCCACGTCATTTGTGGCTTGGGCATTGTCCTTCGGATTTTTGGACATGGAGAACTGGATACCGGCCTTCTTTTCAAGCTTTCTGCCACGATTGGGTGATGAGCTAGTCTGTGACCGCTCTGGAAATTGGTAAGTAATTGATAGCTCGAAGGGGCAGAGATCTATGCTTACGTCTGGAAAACTTCTGACCAAACATTATCCGAAGGAGGGATTTCTTCCGAGATAAACCCGTATCGTGGGATACTGCATTCTGTGAAGACGGCTTGTCATTTGGGTTGATGCTCATCTTGTTCAAATGCACTCCTCTGTCTTTACAGAGAGTGGTCACCAGATTTTTGGCGTCGACGTTCGATACGGCGGCATCTTCGTAAGCTGATCCTAGAGCATGTTACCCATGCTTTGTATTGACGCTAAAGGAAATTCAGAAGCAAAATTACATACCTGTATAATCCGACTCTGGGATTGCAACTAGTTGGCTAGTAGGCGATACGGTGATGTTGCTTTTTGAGAATTCTTGAAAGGCACCATTCGGTGCATACACTGGCCTCAATGTCAGCTTGCAAAGCTCATCTTGGAAAATAGATGAACAATATATTGTCCATCATTTTACCTCTCTCTAAATCTTCTGCACTAATGAAGCTGATTGCAACCAGCTCACCATCATCTCCTTGAGCGTATTCTAGTAACTGTTAGGCTCAAAACGTACTACAGATAGCGTACCCAAATTACAACCTACTTTTTAACGGCCATGAAAGCTTCTGGGACATTGATTTCCCACCCGATGTATTCGAAATTGTTGCCTCGACGCTCGAGCCAGTCACGTGGGTTGCTATGGAAGCATGCTTAGTTGAAAATGTAATGCCTGAGCTTCTGCTACGATTAGTTTTCGATGTCTCGTCTCGAAACAGTCGATATTCCATATCATTGTGCCAATCGTAGTGGAGATTCAGCTCATATCTGATATGTTACAGTCAGTAACAGCCTCGACAGAAAGAAGCTAGCCATTTTGTCCTGATACTAACAAGGTATCGCATGTCCGTTCACAGTGAACACATTTCTGGTTTTCCGACTTATCTGAATGCTACATCGTTAGACTTGATCAGGGAAAAGGAGCAACTCGATCTCACGTGTCTTTTCGTGGGCCTTTCTGTCCTCCTCACTAGTGAACTGCTCCTCGCACTTCCTGCACGGAATTCGGAATGGCTGACTGTCCAAAGGAATTGACTTCTTCTCAACTCTATAACCTTTCTTTACATGACTGGGAGCGGTCGGAAAAGATCAGCGTCTTTCACAAGGATAGCAAACTGCGATCCAAGATGGGGCACTTTATATAGGTCCAGGCAGGGAGCGACCTTACCGATTTTGTGTCATGACATAGACGACGACAGCAGCACCGCGGCAATATTTCGTAAGATAGTGTTGTTCTATCTCAATCCTGGAAACGCGTCAGAATGTCAACGGCAGAGTCAGCCTTGGGACTTATGTGGAGCGTACGGTGAGGAAAAGACAGCTTCACAATCTGGACAACGGATACCTTCCTCCTCAGACGTGGTGTCATCCTGTTCCCGATAAGGGGGGAACAAGCGCAGAGTATCCTGGAAAGTATCCACAGCTGACTCTGCCTGGGCTAAGTCTGCAAGTAGCTCGTTAATACCGATACCTTTAACAAGGCATCCCAGTTTCTACCGAGGAATGGTATGTACCGTTCAAAGGCTTGCCCTCCAACAGCGAGAGAATCTCTGCTCCCCGTAAGATTACCCTTTGCGATGTAGTTGGCTTGCCGTTATTGTAGCCCATTCTGTCTGATATACCTTGGCTCTGAAGCGCAAGTTGACGGTCAGCATGGAATTGGCGATGAAGGTCAAATTCCTTTGTCGCGTAAGTCAGCATTAATTGGTCTTACCGGGATTATTGGGCAGGTCGCGAAGTGAATTTCTCACCGGTTAATAAGACTCTGCAAGCAGTGGTAGCACTCAATTGTCGACCTTTGAATAGCAAGTGTCACTGCCGGTGGTCACAAGCAAGCACACAATGCGGAGGAGATCAGAGGGCTGCCATTTTATCCAGCTACTGATCTCTACCATGGCGGGCGGCCTCCGCTGCGGTCGGATCTTGCCATTGGGATTGCGGGGGTAGACGACAGCCTCCCATATATCCCTTGGGCTCGACATGACAAGAGCCCCTAGAGCTATCGACACTTACCATCCCTCACATTCAACTGGGATACGAGCCAATCGATGGTGCATCATTGAATGAAGCTGCCATAGATCATTTCCCGGAATGATATCCTGCTTCTCCGGAGAGAAGCGGCGGTTTGCTCTGCGGTGGGACGGAATTCCACCAGCATACGATCGACCCGAGAGAATACACCTGAGCTTTTTGGTGCTTCTCCATGGCATTCAATGGCTCGCACCGGCAGCGATCAAGACGGTTCTCAGGGCCTGTTGGTGTTTACAGCTAATCTCTCCACAGCTTCCAAGGCGCGGTTGGCGCCGTGTTCCCGCACGATTCCTGACGCCCCTTGCTTCGTCCTCTCCACAACCACGACGGCGCAGTCTTATCGACGTAGCAGCTTTTCCTATCACATTTTCGACTCCTCTGCGCCTGTTTGAATGATGTGCTTTGCGATTCACTCCTAGCATACGCTATTTTTTTCACTAACAATAGGATCTGAGGTTAATGCAGAAAGACAGTCACCATCAGCTTGAGGGATGAAACAATGTTGGCAACTGGCGCAATTCAGAAGCATTATGTCTGCCTCTCTAGTACAAACCCACAATTAGTCTTCCTCAGTTTTATCCTACTCGACAACAACTATGAGCGGGTGGTTGTCGCTCATTCACAACTCCCGACGCGTCTACTAAACAGGGCTTCAGCTGCGCCTTCACGTACTAAGTCTATGGGTCTTATACACAGCTCTAGTGAAAGGAAAATCCAGAGTAAAGATTCCCCTTCTTAGCGGCCATGGTTTGCTTTGTTAGGGAGCTTGGAGGTCATTGACTTTGGCTCCTCCTTTGGGTCTGTCACCGTCTTCGTCATTGGCTTCGACAATAATAATGTCCGACCAGGGCTCAGGTCATAGGTTAGCGAGCTGTGCTTTCCTAGTGAAAACTTCGGCTTTTGGAATTTCAATCTTAGTTCGAATCTCCTTTATTAAGTGCCGAAAGGTGCATTTTCCCAGCAATCCGCGAAAGTTGATCAAACCTAAACTGCCGTTTACAAAGATATTAAGCTAGGCTCTATCTCCTGAAGAATGCATGTGAAGATGACATGAATTGTAAGTCCTGTGTTCCCTTACCACATATAAGCTGCTTTCCGTTCTTGGACTGTCATTCCATGGTTTACAAACCCGAGAATACGAAACGAAGCACTTAGCTCTGGGAGAGGTGACTGTCCTGGCAACCTGGTGTAGTGCCATTTGACTATCAGGAAATTCAAGAAGGTTTGTCTGATTCTTCACGCTGTCTCTTGAAGACAGCTCGACTTACTTGACAAAACGGTAAGGTCAGAGATGATGGGCACATAAATGAGCAGTTGTTGACGAATTGTTTGCAAAGGCCCCATATATTACAAACCACCGATGTAGAGCAGCAACAACGGGTCCCGACGCCCATGCAGGTTAAATCTCTTCGATCCTGCATCTAAGTTCCCGCCCGTGAGTGTGCTATCTATCACAGCGATTTTTACCTACAAAGTATTGGACAATGCTGCAGGGAATCCTTTTGTTCCATGTCTTTGGCTCTCAGAGATAGCGTCTTCAACCAGTCGATGCGCCGTCAGCAACCGGAATTTTTCGTTTCCTGTCAACCCCGCTTGAACCGGACTACCCGATTATCGTCATGCTCTCATCTACTGGAGTTCAGCGTCAATTGTACCAATGAGTGTTCTCGCAATGCTAAGCGGGCATGTCAAGGTGACGTCGAGGACGTCATGCTTACCTAGGCACGTTCCGGATATCATCCGACGCGTGTCAAGAGACGTGGTATACATAAGCAATGAAAGCGCTTGCTCATGCAAAAATGACTTCTGATGCGAATTGAGCTTTCTGGAGTATCTGAATGGCTAGATCTCCTCCAATTGATCCTCCGTTTGCACAGCAGTAATCAATTCGCGTGTTGCTGAGCAGAAACTAAACTCGCTAGTAAATGGCTGCTACAATTGCTGGTGGGCTACACAAGGCCCAGGACCTCATCAAGAACACCACATCGAGGGACAAGAAGCTGGTGGACTTGGAGCGCGACACTGACAATATCCACACAAAGTGCCCCTTTACGTCAGACCATGGCGTTGCTATTAGCAATACCGACAATTGGCTGAAGGCTGTGGATTACCAGCATACTGGTCCATCCCTCCTGGAAGATCAGTTTGCTAGAGAGAAGGTATATCCAATTTCTCTTCCCGAATGAAAGCTCGGTTGCAGCATTTGACTCGCATCCAGATTCACCGCTTCGATCACGAGCGCATTCCAGAAAGAGTGGTTCATGCACGAGGAGCAGGTGCCTTCGGAAACTTCAGACTCAAGGAGAGCGCGGCGGATGTTACCCACGCAGGAGTACTGACGGACACGTCGCGAAACACCCCAGTCTTTGTCCGTTTCTCCACTGTCCAAGGGAGTAGGGGTAGTGCCGACACAGTCCGCGACGTTCGAGGATTCGCGGTTAAGTTCTACACCGACGAGGGTAATTGGGATATAGTGGGCAACAACATCCCTGTCTTCTTCATCCAGGAAGCTATAAAGTTTCCCGATGTCGGTACGCGATCTCGTATTCTACCCGTTGTCAGGTCTAGCAACTAACTGCACTAAGTTCACGCTGTCAAGCCGGAGCCACACAATGAGGTCCCTACAGCGCAGACGGCCCATAATAACTTCTGGGACTTCGTATATATGCATCCCGAGGCGACACACATGTTCATGTGGATCATGTCTGATAGAGCAATTCCACGATCGTTCCGTATGATGCAAGGATTCAGTGTGAACACTTTCGTTCTCGTTAACAAAGAGGGCAAACGCTCCTTTGTCAAGTTCCATTGGATCCCCAAGCTTGGCCTGCACTCACTCGTTTGGGATGAGGCCCAGAAAATTGCTGGCCAGGATCCCGATTTTCACCGGAAAGACCTCTGGGAGGCCATTGCCAACAAGATCTACCCCAAATGGGATTTTGGTATCCAGGTGATCCCAGAGGAGAAACAGCATGACTTCGAATTTGATCTCCTCGATGCCACCAAACTCTGGCCCGAGGATCTCATCCCCGTCCGTATCATCGGAGAGCTGGAGCTTAACCGCAATCCGGACGAGTTCTTCACCCAGACAGAGCAAGTTGCTTTCTGCACCAGCCACATTGTCCCCGGCATAGAATTCTCTGATGACCCTCTACTCCATGGCCGCAACTTCTCCTACTTCGATACCCAGATTACCCGACTGGGAATTAACTGGGAAGAGCTTCCAATCAACCGTCCCGTATGTCCTGTTTTCAACCACAACAGGGACGGCCAGTCGCGACATAGGATCACACAGGGAACTGTTAACTACTGGCCCAACCGCTTCGAAGCTTGTCCACCGACCAAACCCGAGGAAGGTGGGTTCGTAACATACCCGTCGACATTCCACGGCCTCAAACAGCGCACCTTGAGTTATAAATTCCGTGAACATCATAACCAAGCGCAGATGTTCTATAACTCCCTGTCGGAGCACGAAAAGCTCCATCTTACCAAGGCATTCAGCTTCGAGCTTGACCACTGCGACGACCCAACCGTCTACAGTCGGTTGGCCGGCGAACGCCTGGCCGAAATCGACCTCGGGCTCGCCCAGAAAGTCGCCGAGATGGTCGGCGCCCCGATCCCGACGAGAGCCCTCAAGGAGAACAAAGGCCAGCGAGCGGCCCGGCTGTCCTTCACGGAATTCTATCCTCGTAACCCAACCATCGAGTCCCGCCGTGTGGCTATCATAATCGGCGACGGCTACGACCCGATAGCGTTCTTGGGCATCAAAGCAGCCGTCAAGGCCGCCAACGCTCTGCCCTTCATCATCGGCACCAAGCGCCAGCCCATCTTCGCCGAAGGCGAAGACAGAACCACCTCCAAGGGCGTCATCCCGGACCACCAGTACGACGGACAGCGCTCGACCCTGTTCGACGCGACCTTCATCCCAGGCGGCTCTCACGTCAAGACGCTGGCCCAGAACGGGCAGATCCGGTACTGGATCACCGAGACCTTCGGGCACCTGAAGGCTCTGGCCGCGACGGGCGAGGCTGTCGACCTTGTCAAGCAGGTGCTGAGCGTCGTTCCCAGTCTGCAGTTCGCCACTCCAAACGAGCCCAACGTCGTCGAGTCATACGGCGTCGTCACCGTGGGCGGGAAGCAGAAGCCTGAGAGCTTCAGCGAGGGGTTCAAGATCCTCAAGGATGCGAAGGACTTTGTGGGCCAGTTCTTCTACCAGATCTCACAGCATCGGAACTTTAAGCGTGAGCTGGAAGGGCTGCATGCCACCGTTGCGTTTTAGCCACCTAGAGGTAAACTAATAAAAATTCAACTTATATTGCATGGAGAATCGTAAACAGCTAGATACAGGGAAGGGGAGGAAATGGAAGAGCATATGATAGATATTATATTAATAGCATGCAGAGATTGCCACTCCCTTTTTTTCCACTCTGAATGTGGAATGCATCAGAGTATTGTCAGTAGCTAGCAATTATCACAAACGCATGAGAGCTAAAAATATTCATATAATTGCTGACTTTTTCAAGCTCAGAATCTACAAACCGTCCTTCTTTGGCCAAGAGCCAACATACACCGACTTCGAGCAACGCTCCTTCGACCGCTTCTACAACTGGTTCCTCAAGACGAATAACGACTACGGCGCCATCCAAGCCGCCCGGCCGCAGACGCTGGGGTACGCGATGCACGACAGCCGGTTGGCCTTCTCGTCTGGATCACGGACAAGCGAGAATCCGGCGTAGAGTTCGCTGTAGGCGCCGTATTTGGCGGGTTTGAAGATGAGTTGCTGTAGGTCATAAAGAAAATCAGATCAGCGATGGTAAAGGTTGATTGATTTTTCTTCTAGATTTCCCTTTACATACCATCATTTTGCCCATCATCGGATGCGCATGTCGCTGTAACTCCGTCTTCATAAGGCCTGGATTAACGCTCTACGCGTACATCATCAGCATATTGTCCTACGAAAGTGATGCAATACAAGGGGAAAGTGCTCCCATACCATGCTCAAAATCCCCTCCCCTCCCAACCGCTTCGCCCACTCATGCGCTAGAAAGACGTCCCCCACCTTCGACTGCATGTAGTTGTTCATCGGGTCAGATAGAATCTTCGGACTGCCTGTCGCCGGATCAAACGTTATTCCGCCCTTGATGGTGCCGACGGCGAGCAGCGACGTCGCCCAGACGATGCGCACGCTGCCGGGACTTGCGACCTGATGGGCCGTCCGCTGGAGGATGTCCTGCAGGTGGTGGTTCAGCAGGAAGGGGCTGAGGCAGTTAGTGGCCATTTCGAGATCGTGGCCCTGCAGTAGTAGCTCATTAGCTGCATATGTTTTACTGTATATTAAGAGTTCAGTTCAATATGCTGCATCCAACCCACCTGTTTCGACTTGCTCCCAGCTGGCGGCCTCATCACTCCCGCATTGTGCACCAACACGTCCAGCCGACTTTCCTGCGCCAGAAACTTCCTTGCTGCCGGCCCGATGGTCGTCAGATCTGCCAGATCCACAATCAGCGGCTCGAGACGGCCTCGACTGTCCGGATGCTCCTGCTGGATGGATGCGATGGCCCGGGAGATTTTCTCCTTATTCCGCGTCGCGATGTACACCGTGCCGTTCTTCTCGTAGAGGATCTTGGCTAGTTCGTAGCCTACTCCGACGGCGGAGCCGGTGACGATGAATACCTAAGAAAGAAAATTCAGAATGAGTAAAAAAGATAAATAAAGTGTGTTGCTATTGCTGTGGTTTGTTTGTTCGTACCTTGCCGGACAGATCGGGGAGATTGTGCTCTGTGAAGGTTGGAGGACAGGGAAACGCTTGACTTAGGGCTGACATGTTGAATAGGCAATATTAAGATGATTAGGGGTGCTGTCAGTAAACAATTGGAAGTATGAAAGGGTTTCTAGTTGCTGTAAATCAGATCAATTCTGGAAAAAGTAGAGTTATATAGTTTCTCAGAATGGTCACCGACAAGTGTTATCTATAAGAAAGATCAGCTCAATCAAATGGCAAATGCAGCACAGCATGTTAGGAGTTTTTTTTATATATGTTCGTCTCTCCTCTATATTCCAACTTAGCGTGCTAAAAATATTCTCGAAGGGGCAGACATCAGGAATGGCTCCGGAGATCAGTCGTTTCTCCGAACGACGTATTTTGGTTAGTCGATAAATCAGGAAAGGGAAATAAGAAAGAAAAAGAAAAAGAAAAAACAAGAAAGAACCGGACTAACAAAAAAATCTTCAAATTTTATTCTTTAAATTTAGCAGTTCTATTCCTATATCTGCCTGCCTGTGCTGACATGTAATGGAATAGATACATGTACAGCCTAACCAGGCTATTTTGGGCTATTTCATACCTCAGGTATGTGTGGAACAGGGGCAAGTCTCAGTTGAGCATACTTCTAGTTTTACGATATTTGCGAGCGTATAATCCAGCATAGATATTGCTGATCCTTAAATCTAACCATACTGGGTTATATCTATTGCCAAATGTTACATGTAATATTGAGTTCTTCCGCTGCAATTAAAAATTACCCCGGTATCTCCGGTACCGGATTTCGTCAGAATCACCGCTTCCAACTCAGCTCACTCCAGCCTTCCCTGCAATCGAAGACGGAATTCAAACAAATGCTGATGCAAACTGCGTCATAGACTAACTACTCTTGTCTGTTCCAGTCATTGCATGACCGGACTTGAGAGCCATCTCCGGAGCGCGACATGTCGGCATCTCTGCCGAAAAGAAAGGAACGGCTGCAGCTCTCCTGCAGCTTCTGCCGTCAGAAAAAGTGAGCCTTCTATCATCTATTGATTTTCAATACCCTGACTGGATGTAGATTGAAATGTGACCATAATCACCCATGTGGTAACTGTGTCAGACGCGGTCTAGCTTCGTCATGCCGCTTCATGAATTCTGACGCCCAGGCCGATTCGGACATTGTCCACGTGCGCAGACGGATCCATGACCTCGAGCAGCTGATCCGGTCTCTGGTGGAGGATCGGAATGGTCAAGCTGCAGCAGCTCTCGATCAGCTACCAGACAGTCGTCCTGGTCCTGTTCTGTCAACTCTCCCAGTTACCCACGACCACCAGGCAGGGACAGGAAAGGAAGTTTGCGAGTCCATTGGACGCATGCAGATTCGCGACGCCCAGACGATATATGTCTCGCCAAATCACTGGGCGGCGATTCTGGATAATTCTGTTCATCCCATATATCAATACTGGACCACGCTGATAGATACAGATCGCAGAAGTGAAAGATTTCTTGGAGAGCAATAGCGAGCTCGAGCGACAACATGCACTGACGAATGACAATCACTTTGGCCCCGAGCTTCTTCGCAGCGATTCGTATTTACCTACCAGAACGGAGATTCTCAGTTCGATACCACCGCGACCCGTCGTCGATCGACTGGTGTCTCGTTACTTCAGTTCGGTGGATGGACTATCTGGTAGGTTGTCGGTTGTAGTGATCTACAGTGCTGCCGGCTAACTGGCGCAGTCATTCTCCATACGCCAACCTTCCAAGTCGAGGTAGGCCAGATGAACGACTTCAAATGTACACGCTGACATGTACCAGTATGAACAATTCTGGGAAAACCCCCAGGCCACCCCCATCATGTGGCTTGGGCTATTATTCTGCATCATGTGTCTGGCGACGCTATATTCGCTGCGTGCTGGACGTCGACCGATTGACTCTGAGGCCTATCCAGAAGAAAGTGTCCTCCTTTACCGTCGCCGGGCGGTCCAATGTTTGAAGCTGGCTGACTATACGCAAAATGCGCCCTATACGATCGAAACGCTCCTGCTGTATCTTTGCTCGGAATACTTCCGCAGCAACGAGACGCAATTTGGCGTGTGGCTGGTCTTTGGGATGGTTGTCCGCCTCGCCTTTCGCATGGGCTATCACCGCCATCCCCGCCACTACCCCGGACGGATTTCCGCCTTTGACGCGGAGATGCGTCGTCGCGTGTGGGCAGTACTGCTGCCGCTGGAGACGCTGGGGTCAGGGCAAGTCGGCCAGCCTTTTCTGATCAAGCTCTCCCAGGTAGATACCGAGCCACCGGCCAATCTCCACGACCAAGACTTTGATAAAAACACGTCGGTGATGCCGCCGGGGCGACCACCCAACGAACTCACCGCGGTCTCCTATACCATCATAAAAACCAAGCTGGCCGCGGTGTATGGGCAAATCTCCGATCTGACCAGCTCGATTCGACCCGCGAGCTATGACGACGTCATGCGTTGGGACCGGCAGTTGCGAGACACGTATGCCTCCACGCCGCCGCCATTGCAAATGCGACCTGTTCGAAGTTCAATACTCGACCCGCCCCATCTAATCATGCAGCGATTCAATCTGGATTTGTTGTTCCTCAAAACTGTCTGCATCCTGCACCGCAAGTATCTGATCCTGGCCTGGTCCGAGTCACAGTACTCTTACTCTCGAACAGCCTGCATCGAAGCAGCATGGAAGATCCTCCGCCATCAAGCCGTGATCCACGCCGAGACCAAACCGGACGGTCTCTTACATGAGAACAAGTGGTTGGTGTCCGCTATCAGCAGCCATGATTTCCTGCTCGCGGCGATGATTCTGTGTCTGGACATTGATCATCGGCGGCGAAGCCGTCATCAGACCGAGCAGACGACATCCCCTCTCAAAGAAGAGGAGCTCCTCCAGGCGCTCGAGGAATCACATGCCATCTGGCGCGAATCGAGCGGTCAATCCACCGAGGCGTTGAGTGCATACCAGACGCTCAGTATTATGCTGAACAAGCTGGACCGGAAGGATCCAGCTTCAGTGCAAGTCGACAACAATGACATAACGATCATGCAAGGTGCGTTATCTGAGTTTATATTACATTTCATCGTCTAACTCTAATATCTAGCATCGAACCACCAACCATTGCCCGCGCTTCAAAGTCAAGACAATACACAGCGGGATTCGTCAGGACTTTCCATAGGCGATCAGTTTGCCCCTCGCAATGACTTGGCCTTGTTTCAGGAGGGTGATATTCAAAGATGGATGGATGCAGCGGAGATAATCAACTGGGTGAGTTTACCCTCTTGTTTTATTCTTATCTACTTCATTCTTTTTTTTTTGCTTTCTCGGGTTCTTTCTTCTTTTCTTTATATTCCTAAATTAACAGCCCTAATTCTTTTGGTTTAGGATCTATGCGACGATATTTTGACATCTCGTCCTGCGACATGAAAAATACATCTACTGTACAAGAATTGTATATTCGCAGAAACGCTTACATGATCTATCTTATATTTATATAGAGAGAGTATAATCTTAATTGGTTTCTATATCAAGATTATATACTAAATTATATATACTAAATAGTGCTTATAGGAGTAGACATCGTCTATACTAGCTTTAAATCCTTTAGCTTGTTGTATAGACAGAAGGTCTGGTCGATGATCTCGTCGACTTTTATCATGGTGTGGCAGGAATAGAGTTGATATATCTGTCTAGGGCTACGATAGAGTACTCTTCCAGGAGATTCGCACTGCGCTTAAGAACCATAGTGCATACGAGCAATTTAATTCCGTACTTGTCTGTACCCATGCCAGGACTATTATCTCGATACACTTCTGATCAGCTTTTAAAGTAATCATAATGATCAAGCCAAATTGAAGGTTGAACGTCACATGAGTGATGAACTCACAGAGCATGCGGAAACAAGACTTGACTGGCTGATATGCCTAGGTAGTATTTCGCTAGCTTAGCCTATTGCAATGCCATCCATTCAGAATACTGTATTTGGGAACTAGTCTACGCCCCTGTTGGCTGCAGCTAGACAAGCGGGCGCTGGGGTCCCTGCGGGAAGGTATATAAACCCTAACATTGACTGCCCCTCGTCTGATTTCTTTTTTCCTCTTAACATCCTTGCTCCGGAGACAGGTCTTTTCTTCCCTTCATCTAGACACTAAATAATATTATCATGTCTGGCAGAGTGCACACCGCAGAAGTCCTTGTCTTGGGTCTCCCGACCAAATCCGTCACCATCGCCCCGACCAGGGCCACCGTAGTCCGGGAGATCCAGGACATTGTTATGGACCTTGCCATACAAAGGCCGGATAATTATAGGACCGAGGGAAGGAACTGATCAGCACATGACTACGATCACTTCAATCACCTTGATCACCATGATCACTGTGATCACCAGGACCCAGGGAACCGGCATGTATATAATGACGCTCCTTTCAGATAGATTTCGACCCTCGTGGTCGATTCACATAGCAACCTGGCATATAGGCATTGCTAGTAACACAGGCTTGTTCTTACTATTATATTGCTCCCCCCCTTGTTTTCTGTCCTCAAGATAAACCAACGACCCCCTTGGTCTAGTCATCTAGGCCTGTCGTTACAGTTCGCTCAGTCCGACAAAACTCTATGCCATCTCTAAGTTAGAGGGCACTCTCATCAAGCTTAATTCTTCTTAGATATCTTTTTAACTTCTTGTGACCGCGCTCAGGCATAGTAAATTATGTATCAACTATGGTAGCTAGTCTAGACAAGATCCAGAGCATAAGGAAAGAAAGGAGAATTATAGGTATGGTAGGAGTTCAAGATATGGGCAAATTAGTGTGGCAGAACTCTGCCGCCTACTTCACCGCCTTTTGCCTGTCAGCCCATGCCGCGCCATCACACGTAGTGCCTTTTAAATAAAAGAATAATCAAAGACACACAGTCACTTTTATTTGCATTGTTAAAACTATTTAATCTATCTGATTTTACATAACATATTCAATTTAAACAAACAAATCCTCCAGACAGAAAGGCAAATCACAGTTGAAGGCTAAACTGAACAAGACCGAACCAAGCGCATCAAGTCATGTACTGTACATATAACATATGATATGTACTGCACTGCACTGTGAAATGAGCTGAACGGATAAAAAAATTCGATGGATGATACAGGACACCAGACCAGATATGCACAGGCTCAAAATGAGTGGTATATTGCATCGATCAAATCAACTAATAAAGCAGACAAGCAGGCCGAAGGATATAGAGAGCGTAAGTAAATTGGGTATGTAACATGAAATCATAACGAAATCAAAAGTCCAACAACATGATAACATGATGTATCCTCATGGGATTCCTAAAAGTACAGTTGTACAATGTTAAGAAACAAGACTCCCGGGGGGTGGGGTTGGAAAGAAAGTAGGGGTAAGCGCATAGAACGTAAAAGATAGGTAGGTATGCACAATCGTTAAGAGGAGAAGTCATCAGATATCAGATACAAGGATATATGTCCCTCCACCTCACGCCCATCTCCACCCGGGTGTGTTTGGCGGTGGAGATCGGCTGAGCAAGGGGCTCATAAGGCCACTATTGCTGTTGTTCGACGATCCACGTCTCAACCGCACGAGCAGCTGGTTGCGCTCGCGCTTCTTGCGCTCTTTCAGAAGCAGATTAACCGCGGCATCGGGGTCGATCGAGTCGCCCGTATCTGTGATCTTCAGCGCCCACTTTGCGTCTTCCTCGCTGAAGCCCAGTTCGTTGACTAGCATTTCAAGCGCTCTGTCGACAGGGTCTTCGACTTGACGATAGAAAGGAGGAGGATGTGGTGGTGGTTGTCGTACTGGTAGCGATGCTTGGACGTACGTCGTCGGGATCTGAGTGGTGGGCATGGGCATGGGGGTGGCAGGAGCGACAGGAACGGTAGGTACATTGTAGTTATCGGAGATGCTCCGATCTGGAAGACCCTCGAGGTGGTTCACGATCGCTGGGTAGCCGGACACGGGTGGCTCATCCGCGACGAAATTACCATTTGGGTGGGGTGTTTGTTGTTGCTGTTGTTGTCGCCGGTTGCGAAGCTCAGCCGCAAAGGCCGCTTGCCGTCGACGGTCCTCCACAGTCGCGTGCTCAAATTTCAAAGGATTACCCGCAGAAGCTTCTGGTGGAGCCAATACAGGCGACTGTTCTCTGGAATTTCCCCGGGAGGATGGTTGCTGGCCTGGTGAACTATGTCCCACTACCCTTGTCTGGTAGGCGCGTGAGACGGCTTCCTTGAGGAATGAAGCACGTGTTGTTCCACTTTCAGGTGGTTCCCATTTCGTCAATCCCAACCTTTGGGCTTTGCTGAAGGTGGCTTCCGCAGATGCATTGGGACAGACGGAACTGAGACTCAGTACTGCTGAAGGTCCGAGGCTGAGCACATAGTATGTCCACTCCTCTGTTTGATATGTTAGCCTTGATTGAATAAAATAAAACAAAAAAAAAATTAGAGACACTGACCTAGCATAGCCTCCTCCTTGGGGATGTCTCCCTGCTTAAAGTCCAGCCCATCGTAGATCCCAAACTTGCGAGCTTCAGTGCACTTGCCATGGATCGGCTGGAGTAGAACGCCAAGACAAGTCCAGATTTCAGTCATGTCGTACAGCTGGCCTGGCAACAAGCCATTCCCATTTCCGCACGCGAACCCGGGCGGCGGCTCCAGCAGGACATTGTTCATGCCAAACGGCTCCGTCGTAAGAGTGGATAAAGCCCTACCTTGCTTCCTTGCAAGGCGTCCGCCATTTAACCAATCAATCTGGCCCGCGATGTCATTCTCTCTGTTTTTACCGCACCCGAAAATACGACAGAATGTCCAGATGCGCCAGAAAGCCTCGTCTATCTCCGTAGCACGAACGCCGTCGACTCCCGCGAGACCGCGGACCGTGTCTCGACGTAGGAACGAACCGCAACGCACGAGAATCAGCGATTTCAGCTGGGCCACGGTATAAAGATCCTGAGCATGATGGCGAAGATAGAGAGTGGGCGTGTACTCGGGGACCGGGGCATCAGGATCCCTCAGGCTCTCCCATTCACTACCCCACGGAGGGCTCATCTCGCGCAGTTCCCACGCTGCCGGCGACATCTTGAACAAAGTATTCTTCATCAACGGAAGCTCGTGGCGCTTGAACACATAGTAAAACCTTTTGTTCAGCCTGGCACAATTGAATAGATCTTCTAACTCGTCAAGACTCTCCAAAATTGTTAGAATAATTCTTTCCGGCGCATTAACAGGCATGACGATTTGAGAGTCTTGTGTCGGAGTGACAATTCTTATCGATGGCGACGGAGGTCCAGCATCAAGCTCGAACACATTGGACAGAGTTTTACTTTGATCCAGCCGCGGCCTTGATTTTCTTTCGGGAACTTGAGATTTGCGGGTTTGGTGAGAAGAGCAGTTCGGACACAGATACTTTGAACCCTCCTCCGTAGGAACAACCTTCTCAGTTGAACTGGATTCCTCCCTCTTTACCTTCGGGGAACTCTTTTCTTCAGTAAGCTGGGACGGTTGTTCCATATCAGGATGTGCGCCTACAGTATGAGAAGTGTTCATGGAAGGAGTGACAGTTGGGGGATTATCCGTTTGAAGTCGGGGAAGTTGTTGGAGAAGTTTTCTTTCGCAGGAAGAGGAACGTGACCTTGGAAGGCTGGCAACCTTCGGAGGACTCGAGATTTCTGATACTCCTGTCTGACAGGAAGATTCCACGGAGCCTGCCAATGGACCATCTTTGATTATCCTGGTGTTCTTTCCTGCAGCTTGTTCATCGAGCTGGGGATCTGAGTCTTCTACTGTTGTCTTCGGTGTCCGGACGCTGAATGAGCGGGTATTAATCGACGGCTTACGGAGTTTGCGGACAGAGAATGAGAAATTTAACTTGTGTTTTCCAGGTTTCTTCTGCTGTTTCGATTCGGAGGCTGGTGCGATACCAGACGGCCGTCTAAGCTCTGCCCTTTTTTCTCGCGGGGAACTAGGTGATGCGGCTTTTAGATGTGGTGAATATACCTGCGGCTTTCTAGGAGGAGTGGGAGGTGGTCGAGTGGCGATCATCTGCATACTCCCCCTGCTGATCTGCAGTGGCTGATTGAGAACAACCTCTGGGGACTCCTCCAATTTGTCCAGCTGAGGCGCCAGCTTGGAAAGTTCATCCTCCAACTCTTGGGCGGCTTGGGATAACGTCGGAAGGTGTTTAGAGGATCGGCTCTCTGGTGACTGATCAGGAGTCGAACAATCGTCTAATACGTCCAAATCCCGCGAATCTGCCATCTGAGGCCTGAGCAGATTGTCCCTGGACGTTCCGCTGGGAGATTGAGTGCAAATCGTATTAATCCGGCGTACCGTCAACGGTGCCAGTTCAATCGGAGGTTCCAACGGAAGAGGCTTGTTCTTCGCTATCTCTATCGGCAGACTCGCCTTTCTGACCTTCGTTGGACATCGCTGTGCGGAGTCGGTATCATCAAATACGCCAGCGACAGCAGGTGATATGACAGCATAATCCTCCGATGGCCTATGGCGCAGTACCGGTTGACATCTGGCTTCTCCCGGAGACTCAGAGTCTATGCTAGTTATAGAGGTCCTGCGGCTATAGCATGAAGACGCGCAGTCGAGTGTTTCTTGCGATGACGATGAGGATCCGCTCTTGCGCTCCGTCGATTGCACGGGATCTTTGGAGACGATGTTTTCTATCGGGGAGATATCTTCGGCTTGCAGAATATCGACGCTGGCCGGGGAGACGACTGTGAATTCAGAGAAATGGGAAGAGATCTCAGGGAAGAAGCGCCTCCAATGGTTTCCTGAATTAAGTGGCGTGCGTTCGGACAGCGGGGATATCGTCGGGGTCATGTCTCCATCGGAATCGCTATCACTATGCGATTCATCAGAGGAATCGAAGTGGACAGAGGTTCTCATAGCTGTCTCCGAGGAGTGTATCCGATGGCCTCCGGTGATTGTAAGAGACGTTAGGTTCCCCCGCTTGACAACCTCAGACTGTCCGGCTCTCGACAGGCCACCTGACATGAGCGCGGCCGTCCGTGATCGTCCCGAATTGTGTGATTGGTCCGGGTGCAACATCTTGTCAAGGGCAGTGTCCGATCTGAAAAGCTTCTGACGACGGGAGTCTGTAGACTTGGAGTAGAGGGACCTTATCTGGTCAGAGGACCAGAAACTTTGAGGCTGCTCACGAGAGGAGTCTTCCGCACGTTCACGCACGCCCGGTAGACGAGCATAGGACATTGATCTCGAAATCACAACATTGCTGTGTCTGACTAGCTTCTTCCTCTTCCTCTTTTGCTTTTCCTTCTCCTTCTCTTTGCCCCGCATAAACGACATGTCGTTGGAGGAACCATGGCCGTTGGAGAGATGTAGTGAAGGGAAGACCGGCATGGAGCTTGTTACGGCTTCTCCCAACCTTCAGCCCTGTCAGCCTTTATGATGACGTACCTAGCAGTTTGTAAAAGAGAATGCAAGTAGTCCTTGGTCGCGAGCAACGGAGAGCTCAGAAGAGGGAAACGGGAATGGACCTCCGAGATAAGTGCCAGAGCAGCTCATAGCAAACGTGGCAATTCGGCCACTCCGCGCGAATTCCGGAACGTTGGACGAGATTTTAGAGATAAGATGTATCGTCCAGACGGCAGGCACAGCAAAGAGGCTCTGTTGATTCAGAGCCAATTCCAACAACAGCCAATTTTCGAGGCAAGAGCAGGGGAGACTGCACAGCGCCCGGCCCGTTCAGAGATGCCTGTCAGTACTCAGATCGAGTAACGGGACCAACAGCCCTCGTTACATATGGCAGGCGAGTAGAGCGCAGCTCACGGACCAGACCTGGTGGCCAGAGGTAAATACCCGTGCGCTGACGGACGCCGATCCATCGTGAGCAGGGAGGGGCTGGGGGAAAAAGCACGCTGAAGATCCAGGGAGGCCCGGCACTGGAGGCTTGGCTGCTTGTGGCGGCGATCGCTGGGCCATCGAGGGCGCATGCAGTGCGACGGGACCCATGTCCATTATTGTTGTTCGGCTGAGATCTGACGGTGCAAGGAGGCTGGTGATGTCGTTGTGAACGGCGGTGATGCTAAAGTTGCCAGCATGAACAAGCACGCGGCGGGCCGCTTTTGCGCTGCCACATCCGATCAGTTGCGATAGAGACACAAAGACCGGATTCGAATCCAATCTCCAAGAAACGTTTCAAAGCCGCCTCAAAGGAACAGACGCTCGACAACTCTGGTCGCGTCAGACAAGGCCGACGCCACGGCGTCAGTGATGGTGTAAGCCCGCAGAAAGGATGTTCTGCCGAACGCTCGCGTCTCTTGTCGGGTCAGCAGCAGATCACCGTCCCCAGATCTAAGTACAGCAACAGGCTAACTGTATCTGCGGCCTTTGACGAGCGCGTCCAGCAGCTGCAGGGATCGAAGTTCACCGTACCCCGGTCGCGATGGCGCAGCTCCATGCCACGCCCTCTCTCGTGTCCATGAATGAAAGCGATGTTGTTGATAGTCGCGGACTCCGGTTCCAACAGCTGCAAGAATCTCTTGTTGCTTTCCCATCCACAAGCTTATCCGCTTTCTCCACATGTTCGCTTTGCATCCAGACCCCACTGGGGCAAGCCCAGGTCTGTTTTAGCACCAACTAGTTTATCTCTCGGGCAGCGGCTGGACCATGTCAACGGCCGCCTCACATCACTAAAAAGACTACATCCTCCCCGGGCGGGTTTTCCAAATTCGCGCGGTCCCGGCGGTGGTTTTCTCAATAATCTTAGCCTCACTCTCGAATCCTCATACCCTGGTCCGAGAGAAAAGGACGAGAGATGTTCTCGGAGACTCGTGAAGCTACCTGCTCTCGCCCCAAGGATACCTACCTGACCTACTACTACTACAGGAAAGGAAACCGGTCTTCCGATGATGCTCCACGGGCAACTACACCGTACCGCATACCTAGTAGGCATGTATATACTTAGTATACTCCATACACAGTCCGCGGAATCTGCCCACACCACAAATCAATGATCGTCAGGACAGGACAGGACAGACGAATACTTTTTTCTGCCTGCTCGCCATACTGTACGGCCCTCGTGACACCATTCCTGGACGTGCGGCAAGTCCTCAGCCCTCGCACCCCACGTGGCTGCGAGGATCTTTGAAACCGGATGCTCAGGGCGTTAAAGTCCAGAAACAACTTGAACCGTACCTACCTACTTACTCCGGAGTGACAATGAGCGTTTCACGTAGGTTGCACAAAGTAAGTTGCAGGTACGTGACTTCTTGAAAGAGGATCTTAATTTTAAGCCTCATTTTTTATCCGTTCGTTTTTGTTTCCTTTTGCAGGCTTTCTGGGTTTCCGGCTATACTATGGAGTATATATGGAGTAGATATCCTTTCCCGCAAAAACCCCCTCGAGCTTCTAGTACTAATCATGAACAACGTGCCCCATAGAAACTATAATTTTCCACTGGCACTGCTCTAAAATTACTCTCTGTCTTGGAGATTATTAATTCAAAGATATCAGGTATCCACAAGTAATCTGGACTGACTCTCGAGTCTTACCTCGTGACCAGCCTGCGGTGCCTGCAGGTACCTGGTACCTGTTCTCCGAGCAAGAGCGGACCATTTCTCTTCTATGCATGTAGACTCAGACTTCAGGCGTCATGCATGCATGCATGACTTGATCTTGATCTGATTCGCATCCAGCCCGCCCCAAGCGCGCCCAGAACTCGCCTAATAAATAAGCATAGATGTCCTGATCGGATCGGAATGACAGGTAGGCAGGCAGGCAACAGCCGGGGAGAGTTTGGAATTTGATGTCAAATTTCTTGTGGTTCGAGCCTCTTTGCCATCTTTCTTGCTTGCATATTGCAGCGGATGGAGATCCATTGCCTGGGATCTACCGTGGCCTATGGCGGGCCATAGGGAATGATACAATCACGATTAACGCCCTGACGTGGTACTACCTACGAGTACTGTTTACCTTACTTCTGCAACTACCTACCTTACCTTACCTAGGTGGACCTGAACCGGATTACAGTAGGAGTCCAGGACACAGGACATGTTTCCTCAAGACCTGACGCAATTGAGAGAAAAAAAAAAGAAAATCTTGGAACTGG